>JAEEGL016928389.1_pt1 | contig 17868 bp, 22 predicted proteins | sample 9134231 | NCBI WGS metagenome assembly JAEEGL01 (sample SAMN16246548, study PRJNA631951) | gut metagenome | biome: gut microbiome; feature: rumen; material: fiber-attached | host: Bos | place: Iran: Karaj | collected 2018-10 | reverse complement strand
ATGGTTCATAGCTTCTTTTAAATCCAACACCTAAAACATCTATTAATTTAGTTTGACTATCCATTAGTTTATTTGTTTCCATTTTTTCTTTAATAGCTTGATTAATAAATTCAGATACTTTCATACTATTATTTTCAGCAAAAGTAGTAATCTCGTTCTTTTCTTTTGAACTAACCCTTATGTTAATAATTTCATTTTTTAAATCATTTTTGTCCTGTATTTTTTTCATCTTTTAAAATCGCTAAATGTAAGTTTTTAAGAACATATTCATTTATAAGTCTTTCAATCAGATCCTGTTGAGTCAAATTTTGTTTAGCAAGTATTATTTTTAATGCACTAAAAACATTAGCATCAACTCGACCTCTGATAGCACAATTATCATTATTATTCATAGCATCACCTCCAACATAATGTGCAAAAAAATATGTCACAAAATTAAAACATATATTTTTAATTATTTTTAATTTTAATGACACAAGTTGTGTGTTCCTTTAAAGCGGGATAAGTGGGTATTACAAACAACTACCCAGTGGGTAGTTTAGCCCAATATATAAGGGTTTTAAGAGATTTTATTTGTATTACATAAAGATTATATGTATTACATTATCTTACAAATAAATTAGGAAAAAAGAGCAAAAAAGCCAATTTGTATTCACATTGTGTTTACAAAAATGATTTAAAATTCATTGAAAAAATAACATTTTGCCACAACTATTCTAAATATTTAAAAAACTATTATATGAAATTATGTCACAAATTAAGTACCATTTATTTAAGTCCAGTTACAACAAATTTAGGGTTTACTAAATTACTATAATCAAACGATATTTTATCTTTCATAATAGTTAAATGCAAATGACACCCTGTACTTCTTCCAGTGCTTCCTACTGATGCAATTCTATCACCCAACTTAACAACTTGACCTTCATGAACTAATATAGAATCATCTAATAAATGACCATAAACACTATAATAAGTTTTACCATCTAATTCATGTTTTATATAAATATGATTGCCAAGACTTTCATTTGAATAGGTTGCAACTTCTACAATTCCATTACCACTAGCAAGAACAGGAGTGCCACAAGAAGTTGATAAATCAATTCCTGAATGATATCTTGTTTCATGAGTAAAAGGATCTGACCTAAATCCAAATTCCGATGAAACATGATAATGAGTTTCTTTATTAAATGGAACAGTTAAAGTGGTAGCGACAATAACTTCATCACTACCACTAGCTGTTTCTTGTGATGTAAACATCATTATAAAAAGTAAAAAGAAAATAAATGGCATTCCTACAATAAACATAATAGCAAGTTTTTTGTAGTCACTCATTTATCTACCTCCACCTCGACCAAAGAGTTTTTTTTCTTCTTCTCGAAGTTCAATTTCAACAGGTATTCTTGTATCTTGATTAATAACAAAAAGACCTTCACCTTTAGGGGCAGTTACTAAATATTGTGTCTCTGATTCTGACAAATTCATCATTTGCTTTACTGCCTCAATTTCTTTATTACCTTGTTGCATTAACATAATATAAGTACTATTATCCAAAATAACCTGACCATATCTTTCAAGACCTGTAGAACAATAATCAGCAAGATTTTGCGAAATAGTCCAAAGAGAACCATTATACTTTCTAATTCTTTTACTTGTTCTTTTCAAAAAATCAATTCCATCTTTATTATTAGGATCAATTAATAAATGTGATTCATCACAAACAAGAATAACTTGTTCATCACGATTTTTACTTATTTCGTTCCAACACCAAGACAAAATATTAAAGAATTGTGTTCTTAATATTCCATCATCAGAATCAACTAAACTATGAATATCAAGTACAATAAAATCACTTTTATCATCAACTTTTATAGATGATGTTCCATTAAATAATTTACTATCTGCACCAATAGTAGCTCGCTTAATCATAGAACTAACTTTTTCTAGTGATTCAATAACATTTTGTGCTTCTTTATTTTGTTTAGCAGTATTAAGTGTCTCAACAATCTTTTTATACAAATCCTCCATAATAGGATAATCACTACTTGATAATTTAGATAAATCAGTATCAAATGTTATTCCTTTATCTTTATAAACTTCAATTAATATTTCTTCAATTTTAGTTAATTCATAAGCATTTAAATCTTGTAAATAATATTTTATAAATGTTCTAAAAGTTTGAAAATGTCTTGATAAATCATTATTATTTTTAGTATTTTTTTCATCATCAGAATCATCAGTTCCTCGTCTTACTTCAAGTGGATTAATAATACCAGCCGTACCAGTTCCACAATCAATCCAACATCCACCAACATTATTACATAAATCTTGATATTCTCTTTCAGGATCAATAATGATAACCTTACTTCCTCGACACCATGCACCACGAACAAGCTTTTTTATTAATGTTGATTTACCACTTCCTGATTTACCAATTATTACAGCATTAGAGTTTGTTCTTTTATTGGTTCGTTTCCATAAATCAAAAAATAACATACTACCAAGTTTATCATAACCAAGCATAATGGCATCACCATCATCCTGTAAGTTTTGATAAATAAAAGGAAATGTTGATGCAATAGAAATTGTTGGCATAGGTAAACCAAATTGTTTTTCTAAATCAGTATACATAGTAGGCAAACACATTTTTAAAGACCTTTCTTGTTCAAACATTAAATCCGTACTACCAAGAGCTTCTGCTGATAAAATAGATTTAAGTTCTTTTTTTGTTTTTTCTAGTTCTTCTTTTGTTTCACCATAACATAAAAAGTTAACAGTTAAAGTAGAAAATCTTTCATGTTCTCGATCAATACGATTAACAAGTTCGGTTAAATCTTCCATTCGGTTTTGATAAAGAATTTGATCTCTATAATCATTAATATTAATCATTTTAGATTTTAATTCAGATAAACTTTTCTTTAATGTTTTACTAACTTCTATTGAATCAGTAGGACTAATTGTCATAGTCATACGAGTATGATAGATATTTGCAACTTTACCAAGCCATCCAATTTCTACAAATGATGGATAAGTAATTAAAGTTACAACACTTACATAAGCATCACCAAGAATAAGGTCTTTTTCACTAATTTTAAGCCCTGTGGGAGCAATTCTTTCTTTAAACGATTTACTTATCGATGTCCCATCTTTTTTAAAGATTTCAAGAGATGTGACAGGATTTAAAATAACATATAATAAATCTCGCCATTCCTCACTAGTTATTCTTGATGTATGCATATTAATTGATGAAAATTCTTGAATTAAATCATTAATCTTTTGATTTAAAACATTTTCATTTTCTTTATTTTCTTCAATAATTAAAAAGAAGTCACGATTAACAACTGATTTATGAATATTAAAATTATGAATGTAATCGTAATCTTCTTCTAATAATTTAATCTTATTTTTATTTTGCTCTGTCTTCATTTTAGTTCCAAGTACATTTAAATTATCATCTAAATTAACAGGTCTATCAATACAAAAGATTTTAATTTTACAATCAATAGAATTAAATACTTTTTTTAATTGATTAACTTTTATATTCTGCTCATTATCAAATAAAAGTGAAATATTTATTGAATCAATTTTAATACCACCAATAATTCTTCCATTATCTAAATATACTAAATTATTCCATACATCATTAAAAGGAATAAAATCTAAAATGCTTTTATTATTTTTCTTTTTCTTACTTATTGAAAATCCCTCCAATCATATTTATAGCTTTAAATAAATCCTCATCATCTTTAACAACTTTATTATTTAAGTTTTTTGAATCATATAATTTTATATACATCTTAATTAATAATCTATTTAAATCAGACATAGTTCTTTTATTTTTAAATGCTATTCTTTTTAATTTAATTTTATCTTTATGTTCAATTTTAATAATTAATTTATCATCATATAGTTTTAATCTATTTTCCATGATGTACCTTTCTATTAAAATACTTATTAACTCCTGCAAAATCATATTTTTTTAACCTTTTAAAATTAACTGAACAAACAGGTATTTCTTTATAGTTATACATAAATAAACCAGTTACATCATCAATTATTCTTTCTTTTAACAAAATATGAAATAGATTATTTTTAATAATAGCAGGATAAATAAAAACTCTATCTATATCAAGATACAAATCTTTAATATTAATAGTAATATCATGAACTTCGGTATCATTTCCATATCGAAGTCTTAATCTACCATTATAATAAGTATCTACAATAATATTAAAACTTTTATTTTGAAATAATATCTTTTTTCTTATAATTATCCCTCCTTAAATAGAAAAATCAAACTCATAATCATAATTCTTTTTAGTAACACGAATTAAATCAAGCATTTTTCTTTTATCTTTATATAGTTTAGAGAGAATATAAGCAACTGATTCAGCATCTTTTTTATTTTGGCAATAAACACAAAACATACTACTTTCTGAATCATATTCTAAAAAGTCATCAAAATATTTTTTATAATCATTTAAATAATCAGAGAAAGCATCTTCATAACAATGTCCATCACCATATTTAGCTGTTTTTGTTTTTTCTTCATCTAACCAATCATAGTAATAATTATAATCAAATAAACATACTGAATATACATCATCAAGTCTTGTTATTTTAAATGGTTTTAAATAATTATTAAACCATTTATCAAATTTGTTATATTCATCTTTATTATAAAGAACATCATCTAAAAGAATAATATTATATCTCTTTTTCAAATCTTCTATTTTTTCATTAAAATAAGGATTTTCATAATCGATATTTTTTAATTCTTTTTCATATGATTTATAGTTTTTATCACTAACTTTAGATTTTAAATAATCACTAATTGCTTCATATTTAAATCCCATATCTTTACTTATTTTTTCATAATCTTGTAATATACTCATAAACACTCCTAAATTTTTATAGTATTTTCCAGTTCAATTGAATATAATTCTAAATATTTATTCAATCCATCTGGATCATATTTTTTTAATTCTTCTAAATCAAATTCCACCATATCATAACTTGCATAGTTATACTTATATGTACCAATAACATTTTTAATTATCTTTTTATTAATTAATGCTTTTTCCATACCACAATCTTTAGTTATTTGATTAATAAAAGCATAAGAATTATCAGGAACAATATAATTAGGCAAATTAACAGTTATATCACCATATAATTCACCATCATCGCAATAACATAATAATGCTAATCTATCATTACATTTATAACTATGAACTGAAATGTATAATTTTTCATTTTTAAATTTAAAGGTTTTTCTTGATTCTTCTTTACTCATCAATATTTTCCTCCTCATTTTCTTCATCATCAAAATCAAGTATCTCAATTTCATCTTCCATCTCTTGTGGAATAGTTTTTAAAATACTATATAGTAAAACACCACCGATAATAATTAAAGGTAGTAGAATTATTAGAAATATCTTCATCTTTCATCACTTCCTTTATATAAATATTTTTTTTGGCTAGTTTTATAAATAATAAATCTTTTAAAAATAGAAAATAAAGTGCTACCATTTGGTAGTGGAAGTAATAAAAGAAAAGTTGTCATTGGCAAGAAAATAAAAAGAATGACCTTAACTTTAAAATCACTCGTTAACATTTGAAGTAAATATCCTATACCTAGAGATATAGCAATTACTACAATTTCTAAAATACCAAATCCTTTAAAGATTTCTTTTTTTACTTTAATATTTTTAGGAATAAGATACATTATTTATCACCATCCTTTTTTACAAAATTACCTTTTATTGTATTAAATGGAACATTATGCATTTTATTAAAAGGTCTTATATAATTACTTGGATTATTCATGTTATTTGTTATTGGATTAAATTTATTAATGTCTTGATTAGCTCGATAAAAATCATGCATATTTAAGTCATTTTTAATAATATCTCGTTGTTCCTTTGATAATGTGCTATTATGATGACTAAATAAATTCATACCTTTTAATGAACTAGCAGATCGATTTATTACTTGACTACCAATAGATAAAGCAGTAGAACTAGCTGTATTTGCAATTTGTAATCCATGAGAAATACCACCTGATAATGCAACAAGCGATTGAATATCACCAAAAGCAGACATCATACCACTTTGTTGTCCTAATAAACTATTAATAATAGTTGGAGTTCCAATAATAAATAATAAAGCTCCAATAACTAAAAATAATCCTGTCATTGTCCCATTAACTTGAAATGCAGTTGAAAACATTTGAAACATCAAACCAATAGAAACAAACTGAACAACAGTTACTAAAAATAATCCCATTGTACTTTTAGCCCAAGTTGAGAATGCTTTACCATCATTTGTTAAGCTTGATGCACAAAATGGTGCAATAACTTTAAATAAAGCAAGTTCCATGACTCGTTTAGCCATTTGAATGGCAACAAAAAACAAAAGAAAGACTGTCACAATAGAAAGAACTATTAACATAAAGAAATTAAGGGAATATTTATAGGTATCATTAATACCAAGAAATGTTCCCTCTGTTTCATTTATATCAACATCTTTCCAATGATTAACTAAATAGTCAATATCATCTTCTTTTGTTTCATCATCATAAACCATCGACCTTACAATCGCTTTTGAAATAGATGTTTCGGCATCCTCACTTTTTTCCATACCTGAAACATTGATTACTGCATCAGTCATAGCAGTTGCAACATCATGTCCAAAATTAAAAAGAGCTGGAACTAAAAGCATAATAACCATTGCAAGAACAATACCTTTATATACTTGTAATGGATTTGATCTACCATCATTTTTTAAAATATGATTCATTATGAGTTCTATCAATACTTTTAATATAATCCAACTCGATGCAATAATAATTGATGCATTAAAAATCTTATCTACATAAGCATTATTAAAGAAATCAAATCGCCATATTTTATTAATAATATCAAAGAATCCATCTAATAACCATAAAATACCTTTTCCAATAGACCACATAACACTTCTAAAAATGTCTGTATACCAATGTTGTTCCACTTGAGTAACTTCTAATATTTGTACTATTATATACACCTCCTAATATCTATCTTTACTAATTAAATAACTTATAACAACAAGTTGCTTATTTTTATCTTTAGAACTACAAGTTGTTAATGTAAGAGTTGTTTTACTATTATCTTTTTGTATCCAAATATCACCATCTTTAGTTTCTTTATAAATCTTTGAAACCTTAAATGTATATTTGATATTGTTGTAATAAAAATAGATTAAATCATTATTTTTTACATTATCTAATTTTTTAAAATATGAAATATTACTTGTACCTGAATGACTTGCCAAAATAGTATTTCCTTTTTCTTTATCGGGCATATCAGATGTAGTTAATATTTGAATATTTTTATTTACATTATTATCTTTACTATTTTTATTTACCAATCCTTGTTTTAATTTAATAGATGGTATTTCTAAAATAGCAACATAATTAATGTTTTTACTAACATCTTTTATTGGATTATCTTTCAAAGGAACATTATCATATATTGGAGTTTGTACTATAGATGTCGTTGTTTCTTTTTTGAAAAAATCGTTTACTTTATTTGCATTAGTTTCACTTAATGAAACTTTATAAATCAGCTTAAATAGTATTAGTGATATTCCAATAAATATGATCATAATAGCAATTAATTTACTTATTTTTCTTTTTGTCATAAATCACATATCCTATACCAGCGACAATTAAAGCAAAAGCAACTATATCTAAAACAATAGAATCATTTAAAGCAGTTTTAGGAACTTCTACAATTATTTTTTCATCAGTAAAAGTAGCTTTAACAACTTGTCCATCTTCTTTGATAGAAAAATACATTTTTTCATCATTTAAGATATATCCCTCTGGTGCTTCTGATTCCATCGCATAATAATCACCATATACTAAATTAGGAATAATAACTTGTCCTTTATCATCAGTTCTTTCACTAAATAATAATTCATCAGTTTTAGCATCATATATTTCAAATAATGTATTTGGAAGTGGCTCACTTGTTGATACATCTAATTTAGTTATTTCAAGTGTACCTGTTATCTTTTTATCTTTAACATTGGATTTAATTGTCTTACCATCTTCTTTGATAGAAAAATACATTTTCTCATCATTAAGGACATAACCCTCTGGTGCCTCTTTTTCCAAGAAGTAATAATTTCCATATTCAAGATCCTTTATAACAATTTTCCCATTGTCATCAGTTCTTTTGCTAATTATTAATTTATCATTTGAATCATATACTTCAAAAAGAGTATTAGGTAGTGGTTCATCAGTAGAAATATCAGTTTTACTTATTTCTAAATTACCTGTAATTTTTTTATTAGTCATATTAGCTTTAACGATTTCGCCATTTTCTTTTATTTCAAAATAAACAATTTCATCAGATAATAAATATCCTGTTGTTGCTTCTTTTTCTTTAATATAGTATTTTCCAATAGGTAAATCAGGGATAGTTATTTTTCCATTTTTATCAGTAATACCACTATAAATTAATTCATTATCACTTGTATAGAATTCCATTTTAGTATTAGGAATAGGAGTTCCTTTAACTAAATCAGTTTTAGTAAATTCTAAATTAGATTTCTTTAAATAATTATTTAATTCTAATTTGTATTCTATAACAGGTGTTTTATCATCTTTATATTTAAGTTCAAAGCAATGAACTTTATCATCTAAAAGATATTTATTATTAGTAGCTGTTTCCATCAAGCAATACTTACCAAGTGGCAAGTTATCAATAGTATATTTACCATCTTTAGTTTTAAAATCTTTGACAGTATCCTTATCATTATATTTAATTGTTCCATCTTGTAGTTTAATATCACCATCTGCATAAAGTTTAAATGAAACATCATCTAATAAATCTTTATCATAATGAAAATTTGCATTATCAATAATAAACTTCTCACCATATTTAGTAATATCTATTTTTCCTTTTACTGCTTTGTTTTCATAATGAACTTCTACAATTGATCCATATGTTTCATCAAATAGAATCTTATCATTATCTCTTATTGAAAAATTAATCTTACCATTTGAAATTAAATAATTTGGCATTGCTTTTATTTCTTCAATTTCATAATCTCCTGCAAATAAAGGTAGTGGAGTTAATAAAATTCCTTCTTCATTTGTTTCATATTCACAAACCACTTTATTTGTTGTTTGACAAACATATTCATTTGTTTTTGTATTTTTAATTTTGAATTTGAAACCTGCAATATTAATATTTTTCTTTGTTTCAGCATCAATTTTATATAATTTTAATCTAGCAGTAATCTCACCATTTTTGATATTTTTAATTTGAGTTAAACTAGAATCTTCATTAACACTAATATCAAAAGTGCCCATTAGTTTATATTCTTCTAAACCCTTAATTTGTTTTACTTCGTAATTACCATAAGGCAAAGTTACTTTAGCATAACCATTTTCATCAGTAGTAAATGATTTAAATACTTTATTTTTAGAATCAATTATATTAAATGTAGCATTTGGCTCTGAATAAATAAATCCTGTTGATTCATTTCCATAAAACTTATTAAAGATAAAATCATTTTTAATAACATCATCATGTACAATAACTTCATAATTATTAGAGTTTATTGCTCTTAACTGAATTGGTGCAACTTGTTCTTTTATTGAAACATTAAAAGTGTTTTTATTAAGATAATATCCTTTAGGACTTTCTTTTTCAGTTATAGTATATTCGCCATAAGGTAATTCTTTTGATAAAGCTGTGCAATCATCACCTATAGTAAGTGTTTCTACAACTTTATTATTTTTATCTTTTATTTCAAATTTAGCACCAACAAGTGTGGCATCACCCTGTGCCTTGCAAGTATTAGTTTCACTATCAAATTTAAATATTTTAATAGTTCCTTTAACAACTTCTTCTTTAGATGTAATATTAATTGTATTGCTATTAACTATATTTGCATCATAAGTATTAGAATCTATCTTATAACCAACACTTGACATATCTTCTTTAATTGTATAATTACCAAAAGCAAGTTCCTTTGATAAAGCTGTACAATCATTTCCGATAGTTAAAGTATCTACAACATTATTATTTTCATCATAGATCTTATAAATTGCACCTGATAGTTTGGCATCTCCCTGTGCTTTACAAGAATTTGTTTCACTATCTACTTTAGTTACTTTAATTTTAGCTTTAATAACTGAATCTTTTGATGTGATTTCAGTAGTTGTTCCATCTTGAGTGATATTGGCATTATAAGAAGTTTTATCAAGATAATAACCAACACCAGCAGATGTTTCTAAAACCTTATAATTACCATAAGGTAAATTACTAGAAATAGCTGTGCAATCATCATTTATTGTTAGTGTTTCAATTAACTTATTATTAGAATTATAAATACCATATTTAGCACCAACAAGATTGGCTTTTCCTTGACTACTACAAGTATTGGTATCAGCATCAAGTTTATTTACTTTGATTTTTCCTTTTATAACATTTTCCTTTACTTTAATTAAAGGGTTTAAATTGTCTTCCTTAATTTCAAAAGTATATTTTGTGTCATCAAGTAAATATCCATTTGATGCAGTAATTTCTTTTAAATAAAAAGTTCCCAATTTATTTAATAGAGAACTTGTCGCTTTACCATTATTATCAGTAGTTATTTGAGTTACAAGATTATCACTTTCATCATATACGCCATAAACTGCACCTGATAGTTTGGCATCTCCCTGTGGAGTAGTTGTTTCTGAATCTACTTTTTCAATAGAAACAGCTCCACCAGTTGTATTTAAAGTTATAAAAGCATTAACAGGATCATCATATCTAAATCTTCCAAGCTTTTGTGATTTTCCATTTTCACCTGTATAAATAATTGTTGTTTTTGTATCATATTTTTTCTTTTCCAAAGTAATTGTTGTTTTATCAAATGAATTAGGAATAATATGTAATTTATTACCATCAATAGTTACATTGTTTCCACCATCATCTAAAACTTTAAAATTAGATAAAATATTACTTGTATCTTCAACAACAATTTCTTTTTTTAGAGTTGCATCATAATTAGTTCCATTAAAAGATGGCTTATCATAATGAGAATTAACTAATCGCATTATTTCATTTCTTTCAGCTGAAATATCAATATAATTACCACCAGCATTTGCTTTGGTATAATATTCAACTTTCAAACCATTTTTAGCAGTTTCCCAAATAAGAGCTTGAGTTGCCATACGATATTTTTGTGTTTGATGACCTGGATAATCATATCCATAATGACCAATTAAAACCATTTGATTAGTTATTTCATCATTAAATGGCGATTTACTAATATCACCTGTGATATAATCCCAATCATTTATAGCTACACCTGGCTCTATACAAAAAGCAGGTACTCCATTTAAAGAGTAATAAAGATATTGGTGTGATTCATTAAAACCAGCACCTTTTCTTGTATAATATACATTACTTTGATAATCTAATTTTATTGTTACTTTTTCTGCTTTAACATTATCTAATGTAAGCATAAAAAAACTTCCCAATGTAAATACAAAGGAAAGTAGTTTAAATAATATTTTTTTCATCAATTCCTCCCAAAAAAAACAATCGCTAGGATTGTTTAAAATTATTTTTTATATTCTTTCCAAGTGCCATCAGTATATCGAATCTTTAGTCGCCATCCAACTTCAGTTCCCTTATAATTTACTGATTCGCATCTTGTAGCTGATATGTTAACCATATCACTTAATCTTATTTCTCGACCTTTATTATCACATTCTTCAAAAGTTGAGAAAATTTGTTTCATTAAATTAATATAAGCTGAATCATTTTCAAATGATGACTTACTAGGTGTTTCAATTGTTATTTCAACACTTTTTGATTCTTCCTTTGTTTCTTCTTGTTTAACAACAGGAATTTCTTTTTTATCATCATTAGTAGTAGTTTCAACTTTAGTTTCTTTTTGTTCTTCCTTAACTATAGAAACTTGTTTTTCACTAGATGAATTAGACTTACTTGTGTTAGTTTTATTTGAATTGTTAGATTTATTAGTTGTATTATTCTTTTTAGTATCAACATCTTTCTTGGTAGTTTTAGTTTCATTTAACGAATTACTTATAGGGGTGTCAGATGGTTTGATTTCTTCTTTTACTTCAGAATCTGAAACTAAATCATCTTGTTTATCATTTACTATCTCAATAATTTCTTCTTGCTTATTATTTTGATCGTCTATTTTTACATTCGAAACATCACTTTTAATAGCATATTTGTTATAAAAAGTATAGGACAAAATTAAAACAATTAATAAACAAAAAAGTATTGTTAACAATTTTGAGATAATGTTTTTATTTTTTTCCACTTTATCACTTCCTTGACTAGATGTTAACATTAATTAGAAATAATTGCAAATTATTCTTCATTTTCAAATAAAATATACTGCTTTAAATAATTCAAATCACTAATTAATTCTTTTAAATTAAAGTATAATTCAATATTTTTAGTACATCTTATTTTTTTGTCTTCAAAGTATTTTGCTAATAGCTCCACATATTCAGCATTACCTAGATTATGTTTAAAGAATCTTTTTATAATTATCATTTTTTCTTCATTATCTTCATCTAAATTAAAATAATGCGACATATTATAAAGCCGATTAATTAAATTATGACTTTTAATAAAATCTTCATATGCTTTCATAATTCAAGTTCCTTTTCTTCAATAGTTGCATTAAAATCCTTTATCAATTCTTCATCGTACTTGCTATAATCAACTGAACCATATAAATCCAAATCATTATTCATACATAAATCTTTTGTCTTTTCAACTAAAAAATCGACATTCTCACATTGATAATAAGGAATTAAACTATTATTAATAAATAGATTTAATTGATATGCAAAGTCTTGTGATTTCATTAGCATGTCATCGTTATAAAACTCTGAAAAATTATCTTTGAATCCATCATAAAAAACATCCTGAATTCTATTATCATTAAATATTTGTTTTAATAAATCAGTATTTTCTAAATTGATTTTTTCAACTTCACCATCACTTAATATATTATTAACACATTTAATAAAATCTCTTTTGATTTTATTTCTTTCAACATAATCGACAATGGTTATATATTTTGATTGTTCAGTTATATCACTATTATTTGTATTTTCCACGAAACCTCCTACTTAAAATAACTTAATATCCATCCTACAAATACAGTTGTTATAAGAGCAAAAACACTTGCTACTATGGTATTTTTTATTTTCCTATCATAACTTGCTTTTTGATTATCATCACTTGATACCATTTTTAAAGCAAAATCTTTGGCAACAAAAAAAGCTGTTCCTCCAATGACAAACAACTTTAAGTATCCCATAGCATCATTTAATAATTTTAAAACTCTCCCTAAAATATCTTCCATTAATATTCCTCCATTATGGGAATATTATTAAATAACATTTTCTTCTTTAGATAAATAATCATCCCTCCTCATAAACTCTAATGCTAGTTTTAATTGAATTCCATTTTTTAATCTTTTTTTAATTACATTACAATATTTTTCGGTTAATTCAATTCCAACCCATCTTCTACCAGTTAGCTCACACCCTAAAAGAGTAGAACCACTTCCACTTGTGAAGTCCAATACTAATTCATTTTCCTTTGTATAAGTAGAAACAAGATATTCCATTAATGCACATGGTTTTTGTGTAGGATGGTATAATGTTGACTCACGAGCAAACTGAATAACATTTCTTGGAAAGTTTGAATATTCTTGAATCATCTCTTTCTTTGCTTTAGGAATATTATCCTTTAAATATGTAATATTACTTTTTAAAGTTTTAATATTAACATTAATTAATCCTTGTGGATAATAGCACATAGGATTACTAGAATTAGTTACAGCTGATGCACGAGAAAAAACCATAATATCCTCATAGCACCTTAATGGTTGATGATTAACATTTTGAAATCCTGTTACTTGTGTTTTTAACCATTTCCAATCATAACGATAAAGTTTTTCATTACTTTTTCGTAAATTACTAGAGAATGGTTCATTTCCAAATAACACAATTGCACCATTGGGTTTAATAAGTTTTAGTATTCGATCCCACATTTTATCAAAAGGAATAATTTGATCCCAAGATAATCCTGTTATAGCATATGGTGGATCTGTAATAATTGCATCAAATATAATTCCTTTTGAAATAAGATAATCCATTACTTCCAAACAATCACCTTTATACAAAGTACCAAGTTTAGTCGAATAGTATGGGGTTATTTCCAATAATTCACCTCCTTTTGTCCATAAAAAAATAGTTTTTTTAACGAGATAACTATAAACTCTTTTTTAAACAGCATCAACGAATTTGTCTAATCCTGATTTAAGACAAAATTTAACAATAGTATTTTTTCTAACTAACTGAATATGATCAGGATAAGTATCATATTTAACAATTATCTGCATATCACTTAGTTTATCAATGAATGTTAAATTAAACATCAATTTTTCTTCATCATTAAGTAACATGTAAGCACGAAAATAACATGATAAGAATTTAATCATATCTTCTTCTTTACTCATATTTTTAATAAGGATACTTTCTATTTTAGAATTATTATTTCTTACTGATGAACCATACTTTTCAGTATAAAGTGCAATTGATGATAAACTATAATCGTATCCTTCTTCTAGTGATATTAAAAATGCCTGTACAATATCAATACTAATAAAAATTAATTTTTTAAATTTATCAATAGGATATTGATTAGTTACATATTCACTTAAAAAATCTGATTTTTTTCTCACATTCATCGACCTTCCCATAATCAAAAAGAGAGCATGAAAGGACAAACCTTATCAAACTCTCTTTAAGACCGCATTAAAATCAGCACAGCAAAATTCGTTTACTATTACATGAGTAAATAAAAATTCATAGATTAAGTGTTCCACAAAATATAGCATTACCATCATCCCCCAATCAATGTAGTGGCTGTGCCATAACAATTAATTGTCTTATATGATAGCACTAAAATTTTGCAAAATCAATTCCTAATTCTATGAACTTTTTCCCTGTCTCCAGAGTTATCACTCATTGTAATCATTTTAACACTTGACAAAGTTTAATGCAAACTTTTTTGGGTGTGTAAGATAATATTTCTATAATCTTTTTATAATCTTTTCCCTTATTTTACAAGGGTTTCAGATGGATAATACTTGATAATTTCATCAATATTACAGTTTAAGACATGACAAAATTTTTTTAAAATTTCTAATGAAATACTATAATTTTCGCCATAATAGTACTTTTTTAGGATATTATATTTAACATTTATTTTTTTGTTAATTTGATTAATTGAAATATTTTTTTCATCCATTAAATCTTTAAGCTTAAATTTGATAGTACCACATTTAGTATCATCTATCACTAGTAAAGCAACTCCTTTCCAAAAGAAAAAGAGCAGTACCTAACACCAATGGTTAAATACTGCTCACCATATCTTTTTATTATTTTTACTACAATAAAGATTATACTACTTTTTTTTAAAAGTGATTATAAAAATAACAAAAAAGAATAATAATTTTACACATTTATAAATTCTTTATTTCTACTATTTTTTTCAATATTACACTTGATTTATTATTTGTGATAAAATCTACCCATGAAATAAAAGCATTTTCTGAATCTATCTTTTTATCAAACTTATCTAAAACAACTTTACAATATTCTTTATTATCATTAATAGTTATTTCAAGAAAGTAAAATCTTTTCATTGCAAAATCTAATTTAAATTCACTGTTGGGATTTCTTACAGGCATACTTCTACGAAACACATATAAATGAAATTCATATTCTTCTTTATCAAAATAAGAATGCTTAAGTGAGTTAATAGTTTTAACTTTATTATCACTTTCATCATTATTATCATTAAGAATTGCTTTGACAAGTGGATTATCATAATCAATTAAGCTTTTAATAGATTTAGCTTTATTAATTATTTTTTTAAAGTCTCTATTCATATAATCACATCCATTAAATAGACTTGTGAAGTTATTATAACATACTTATATTAATTTATGTTGATTATTTACAACAAATATTTTTTGTTTACATAATTACTTATAAACTATCCTACGATACAATTCATTTGTTTCTTCATCAGCATCTTCATAATTATATTCACATTTGCTTTCCATCAAATCTATTAAATCTTGCATTTTATTTACTATATCATTAGGCATGGCATCTTGTAAATGATCACAAAATGTATATAGTAAGTTTAATAAAGCAATATTACATTCTGATTCTTTATATTCTTTTATTATCATAACTCTTCCTTTCTATAAAGTGTTTTTCTAATAAATGTTTCATTAATAATTTCATAATCTTTTAATTTTGGATATTTTAAATGTTCATATAATAATCTTATTAATTCTTCTAATGATTTTCTTACATCTTTTGAATATGGTGCTGTTTTAGTAAAATTATAATATTCAGTAAATACAATATATGCAGATCTAACATATTCATTTTCTTTTGTACATATTCTTTTAATATTTTTACTTGTCATATTAGTTATTCCTCCTATGGTTGTGATGTTAACTCTGTATTAAGAAATAATCAAGTTATTTTTATAGTTATAATAATAAGTTATTATTAATCTCTATTTTATAATTATATTTAAGAACTCGTTTATTACTTTTCTTTTGAATTAAAATATAACCAGTTCTTCTTGATATATTTTCCTCATTAATATAATGATGATAATTACTTTTAACTCGTTCACAAATATATACTATTTTCCAGTTTTCTAAATCAACATATTGTTTCATTTCACCATTTTTTAAATATCTATTACTATCATCGTCACTATCTGATAAATCATAATAAATATATAAATATCCTCCAACCTTAACATTAGACATTAATTTTTTTATTTTCTCTACCATTGGAATATGTTTATTTTTTTCTAAATTTAAAGAATCTTCAACATAAATAAAATTATATTTATTTATATCTTTTATTTCGTAATAATTCTTTTCAATAACTGAAACATTATCTTCAATTGAATAATCCTTTATTCTTTTTTTTAAGCCATCTGTTTTAAAATCATCAATTATACCACCATTAAGTAAAATTTTGTTGTCTTCGTAACAAGTAACATTAAAGTTTTTTCTTGCAATAGGGATTACATTTTTACCATCATTAGCATCAACAATTAATACATTATTTTCTTTTCCTTCATTTTGCAGTAATTTTAAATAATCGTGTATTTGCTGATTACATTCCCCATAAACACTTTTTGTTTTATAAGTCCTAGCAAATTTTCTTTTAATATAATGGTATGGAATTTTTTGTAAAAGAATGGTTCCAACATAATGATAGTGATTTTTTTTATTATATGGATGCTTATGATGTAATGTCTTTCGTTTATAATTTTCCCTATAATATTTGATAGTCCAATGATTTAAATCAATATATTTTAATATTTTATCTTTCTTTAGCTGTTGTGTCTTTGCAACTTCAGTATCCATATTTAAATAATAAGTAATGTATAAAAAGCCATTATCCTTTACTGAATCCATTAAATGATTAATTTTATGCTTTATACTATATTTATTGTTTTCTTTTAATTGAAGTGTTTTTATTGCAATAACTAAATCATATTTATTTATTTTTTCTTCACAATAAAAATTATAATCAAATAATTTTATATTTTCTTTTAACCCTGCATATTCAATTCGTGATTTTAATCCCATAGATGAAAAATCATCAATTATACCACCATTAAGTAAAATACTATTCTCTTCATAACAGGTAACATCAAATCCTTTTTTGGCAAATGGTATCACATAAATCCCATCCTGACAATTTGGAATCAAAATATT
>JAEEGL014164901.1_pt1 | contig 17868 bp, 16 predicted proteins | sample 9134231 | NCBI WGS metagenome assembly JAEEGL01 (sample SAMN16246548, study PRJNA631951) | gut metagenome | biome: gut microbiome; feature: rumen; material: fiber-attached | host: Bos | place: Iran: Karaj | collected 2018-10 | reverse complement strand
GAACATATTGTCAAGGTATCCCCTTTTCAATATTCCTTACATATATAATTGTACTCACAAGCCTGTCCCAATATATGTACACGAAAAAAGCCTCCAGACATAAGTCTGAAGGCTTCATTGCTGAGGCTGAGGAGGCTCGAAAACATCTCAGTCTCATAAAATACTGAAAAGAAAGGGTTTGTCGCCTCTGCAATTATTGGTCTCGACACAAGTCTCGACAGCTACTGTTGGAATCCTATACTTCATATTTGGTTGCTAACATTAGATAATCCGACGCATTACCAAATGTTATTTTAGTAAGTGACTTTCTGTTTCTACTCAAATAATCCCTGTCAATTCCATCAATTCTTCCCAAAACGTTGAACAATGACTCAAAATGGTCTGCACGAATATCATTAGCTCTTTCCCACATTTTAGTCAAGGTCGAAATAGTGAGCTTAGTCTCTGAAACGTACATAATATAAAAAACAATAAACTCAGTAAACAATAACGTGTTATCAACGTCCTTATAATATATAGACACAAAATGATCTTTAATAAAACTCAAATTAGACAAAAGGCTAATAATCTTCCTAGGTGTAAATGATACATCAAACTGCGCCATACAGCTCTTAATAATGCTAACCTCTTTTTCACTAATATTTGTATCTGAACAAATATACTCAATTAGGTTATTATATGAATACCTATATTGAGTACTATAAATATTTTGTGCATATTTTAAAATTTGATTTCTTACATCATCAATATTTAAGGCTTTTTGTAATATCTCTTCATCAATAGCAAATATAAATGAAATACGTTCTTTATCCAATAACAAATGAACCGCTTGAAAAAAATTTCTTATTCCCTCATCCGAACAACGATCCAATTCATCAACAATAATAACCAATTTCGACTGCTTTGATTTCCTCCATTTCCAGTTAAACCACGCTGAAAATATCACATCTAATTCAGCAGAAATTTGTTCTCTCGTTCCTAGCAACTCTGCACAATCAAATGTTTCTTTCTTTGAATCATCACGTTTAAATAGTAAAATAAGCGGTTTTAATAATCCCCCAATAATAGGTAACAGTAAGCTCAATATATCTAATACGACACCACAACCAGCCGCATACGTTACTAGCCATTCCAAAACGCTCTTTGCATTTGAGCGTGATATACTATGCAAAAAATTAAAAGAACCAACTTCATGATATAAAAGTCCTAAACACGCTATTAAAACTAATATCTTACCTACGATATATAAAATTCTCTCACCTAAATCCGAACTATGTTTAATACAAAACTTACAGCAACGATACCTCAAAAGAGAAAACTTCGTATTTTCATTATACGCCTTCAGTATACAATTATATATATTCCCCCATATTTGCTCTTGCTTCTCATATGCAGCTGCATCATAGTCAATTATTGAAATACTCTCATCATCTTTTATATGATTCTTAATGAGATTCATAAATGTACTCTTTCCAGTACCCCATCCTCCGATAATAGCAATATTATTTCTCTTATTATTGTTTTGAATGTATGTAGCAAACTGTTCAGCAGACTTATCCACATTCAAAAGGTCAACGTCTCCAACACAATTAGGAATGATTTTTCCTTTGAAATGATGTTCTGAATCTACTGCTTTGTCATAATTATTCCGAAATGATTCTTTAAGTTCTCTATGCCGTAAAGTCAATTCAATATCTGAACTTTTCTTAGATAGCGTTTCATGTAATTTCTCTAAATATGCAAAATGTTCTTCTCTCTCTTGATCCTCTTTCTCCTCTGGAGTTAACAGTGCATCATAGTCCGGTTCAGGACCGCCTTCCATCTCATACAATTCTTCATCAACAGCTTTTAGTTCTATTTTTAATTCTTCGACACTCATCTCTGGAAACAAGTCATTTTTTTCCTTGATATTCATAGTAAATAATTAAGCTCAAGCAGTTTAGCTTCTTCTCCTCTCGTGATATTACAATCTATCCGTAATTATACTAAACAAGTATTATATTTTGTACCAGTATTTTTAACACAGTTTTCTTATATATCACACTCCCCATCCATAAAAAATTGTATACAACGAAAAAAGAGCCCTTATGCAGAACTCTTTTATTCTAAATATCAATCTAAAAAATTTTAAATGATATTAATCCTCAAGACTATCCGATGGAAACTTAATAATAATCGCACCATGTTCGAGATACATATTTAATCCATAATAATGCGACCAATCATACCAAGTACGTTTTTCTGTCACCCAAGAAAGACCAGCCAATAATTCAATCTCATCAACCATCTCTTGACGCGAAATTTGAATTATCACATAAATAAACGCTTGGAATTTCTGTTCATCAGATAATATTTCCTTTATAGTATCATTATTCGAACCACAAAATGTAGCTCTAGAGCCACTCTTTAGTTGAGTCTCACATACATATCTTCCCTGAAAATAAATTGCGCCATCAGGAAAATATATACTAGGTTCATCTGAATATTCTATCCTCTCAAAATCCTCAACATAATGCTGTGACGCTACATCTAAATAATTCCAATTGTAAGGTAATACCATATCTCATAATCCTTTCTGCAGCATTTACCAAACCTATACCTAGAGAAACCTAGCAGCTGCACGCTAGTTTCTTTTTTACATAATTAAATATGACATAAAAAATTTCAGACTAATAAAATAACTTTAATTATCTTTCCGTGATAACTGTCTCACAGCAAATGAAACATCATGAATAAAATCAACAAATTCAGTTGCATCAGAAATAATGTGATATTCGACAACCCTAAATTTACCATCTTCAGTTACTCTGACCGTCCTACTTACTACTGTTCCGCTTGACTTCAAAATTTGAACACCTCCTAACATCTATTTACTACCAACACTCTTCGGTGCCTTACCTCAATATATAGGTTATGCTCATACACTTCTCGGAGGATTATTTTTAAAATAATGTATTTGTTTAAATACAATCCTTTATCCCATCAAAAAAGAGCCCATTGTGAAGGCTCTTTTAGTTAATATCTATATTTCATATTATAAAGATTGATAAAGTATTATTTATTCTTCAAAACACAATAAATCTGAAATAAACTCTCTAACAAAAGGATGAGCAATATCGCATTTCTCTACAATATCTAATAAAGGTTTATTTGCTTCAAGTTTAAATAACTCTCCCATACCCTTTTTAACTCCAGTATCGCAAAGAGAAATCAAATTACCTGTTTCCAAATTAGCATTATTCTTCTCATTTTCGCACAAAGACAGAATTCCTCCATTTACAAAAGCCGGCTTTTCGAGTTTCTCACATACATCACATACATCTAATTGAGTCATGCCTCTTTTACCAAGGATATCGTTAATCAAACCTACTATAATTTCTGGATATACCAAATCCTCAATCTCATGATTAATCTGACTGGCAGTTGATTTATTTCCAGAATAATCGAAAAGCATCACCTTCGTTAAATTTAAATTCTTATAATTTTTTTCATGAACCGCTTTAAACTCAGTCCTACCCGCATCATCATTATCAAAAAGCACCTTAACATTCGGCTTTATATCAGCATCAGCATAAAAGGAATTATAAAAATCAAGATACTTTCTAACATTTGTTACACCATCAACTGAAACAATATTAGGGATACTAAGTCCATAGAATCTCGCAAGTTCTGTAATATACACCCTATCGCATTCACCTTCGACTAATATATTATCATGTTTCAATGGCTCAGCTTTCTGAATCTCAATACCTAAATGCTCACATATCTTCTTATATCCCTCTTCAGTCCCAATATCTACAAGTTTGGTTTCTACAACGTTTATATCGCGATTCTTTCTAACAGAATGCTGAACTCGATAGTCTGCATCTAAAAGAAAAACATTTTTCATCCTGTATTGATTCAAAAAAACTTTAGAATGCGTTGTAATAAAAATCTGAGAATTATTAGTTTTGGAATGCAAGAAATCCCTTAATTTCCTCTGTAACCCTTCATGTATATATACATCTGGCTCATCAATACATATGATATTAAATTTGGATTTGTTCCTTCTCCTCTCAAGTAGCTCAAATTGTAATAAAATAGCAGCCAAACGTTGTAAGCCAGCTCCCTTATCCTCTATACCAACACTACCTTGGTCATCAAGTTGTAAAGTAACGTCATTTGATATTAATTCCCTAAAAGAAGCTGAGCTCTTAGGCACATCAAATTTCACACTCCAAGAAGGTTGGAAGCTTCTAAACGTATCTGAAATATCATTGGCAAATGAATCCAAAATTTCCCTTAGGCCATCTATGTAATTATCATAGGATTCTTTGAGGGCCTTCTTGTTATTAGAAAATTTAGTATTATAATATCTTGCATCAATAACTTCATCAGAAATCTCTTGAATAAGCTCTGGCAAAATCACATTAATTGACTCAATATAGATAAACTCAAAGCAATCTATTACGCTTCTGATTTCTTCTGAACTAAGATTCCTATTAATTAGCGACCTTCTCTTCTTAGCTGGGTCAAAAGACTGCCCCGATAAACTCTCAGTATCTTTCTCATATGCATCAATATCTCTAGTAATAACATAACCAATAGACTCCTCATCATCTATGAAAGTAAATGTTAATTTCGGATGAGTAGTTCCACCACCTGTTGCCTGCTTTAATGTCGTCATGTCAACAGACTTATCATATTGCTCTGGATTAAAAAACAGATTAATAGCTCGTAATAGATTTGTCTTACCAACATTGTTCTTTCCGCATACTGCAATCAAGTTTTCGTCTTTATCAATATCAATTTCCAAATTACTAATAGAACGAAATCTCTCAACTTTAATAGTCTTAATTCTCATTTCATGTCTCCCTATCTAGTCAATACTATAATTCGCAATTAAAACTTCCTTTATATTATCTCGCTTATCTTTCTTTGAATTGATGGAACGTCTTACCTCAACCTCTTTAATCTGATATCCATCATACAAGTTTCTTATGTACTCACAATCAGAATTTGACTGTAAAAATAACACACCCTTCTTCGTTAGCTTGTCGCATAATTTCTTCAGCCTAATCTGCTCCTCTTCGCCAAAACCCGCACTTGTATAATCAGTAAAGGAACTAGTTGGCGAAAGAGGATAATATGGTGGGTCCAAATATACAAAATCTCCTGCTTTCGCTAAAAGAGCTGTCTTTTCAAAATCTCCCGTGTTTATCCTAACTTTGTTCTTCTTCAAATATGACTGTATCGCCAACAAGTTTTCCTTATCACAAATCTGAGGATTCACATACCTTCCTATAGGAGTATTAAAATAGCCCTGACTATTAACACGGAAAAGACCATTGTAGCAAGTTCGATTTAAATATACTGTCCTTGCAGCCTTCTCCACATCCGATAACTTATCAAAATCATCCAATCGGTCTAATGCACGTACTTCATAATAGAATTCCTTACAATGCTTAACCTTATACGAATCTAGCAACTCTATTAAAGTTTCCACATCATCTCTAATTACCTTATAAAGATTAGTCAATTCAGCATTATAATCATTTATAACCGCTTTTGCAGGTTGTAATTCAAACAACAGTGCTCCACCACCTATAAATGGCTCTATATATCTTTCATATCCATCTGGGGGCAAAGCTTTTTTTAATTCTTGTATTAGTTGTCGTTTACCACCTGCCCATTTTAAGACTGGTTTGGGTGTTGTATCCATAACATTTCTACTCATCTTTCAAATTATTATCAATCCACTGTAGCCATGCCACAACAGAACTCGCTCGTCTCTTTGCGGTATTTAATCCAATCTGATAATCATTACTAATCTTATGAATTAAATACGACCTAAAGTCTTTGTCATCATCAAATGACTCCCGCTGCTTGTAAATCTCGTCAAAAAAATGATGTTTTAATATTTCTTCTGCGAAAACTTTCTTTCCATCAATTATACAATTCTGCTTTAAAGATACCCCTATCTTAGAAAGAAAATACTTTGTATTATATTTTTCAACATACCCCAAAAAGTATAAAGCATCTAAATAGTATGCGCCTTCTCTTTCAGCTAACCCAATACTCTTTATAATATCAAATTTGGATATTCCTCCATCCTCAATCGATAGAAAAATACTATAAATCCGCTCTAAACTATTTGCCTGCGGAAAAGGTATTTTCTTCATTTCAATAATTCCTCACTTCCAACACTGACATTAAAGCCTCCACTCAACAATAAGCTGTAATACCTAATTTGAGCCTTTCGAGCTTCATCTGTAGATATCTCTTCAATACCATTAAGTTCCAGCTTATCCAACAATATTGGAAACCCAGCATTTGCGTATGATGAAAAAATCTCATATTTTTCATCTGATGTAATTACGCTCTGCTCTTTTTTATGTGCATACGCAATCATATCAATAATATCGTAATCTTTCGAAGAAAAGAACTGCATTAACACACCATCGCTAGCAGGTTTCTCTATAGGCTTAAACGCTCCAATATTATAAGCAATTACAGCGGATATCATCAGAATATCTTTATATCCATCAAATATCTTAGCGGCAACCAAACGTTGCATAGCCTCCTGCTGAACAGCATTTCTTTTTATTCTGAATTGATTATTCACATAAACAGACATAGCTTACTCCTCTACTTCTATGCTTGTGACGTTCTGATCTGCTTGCTTCTTTAGTCTATATATCTTATTAATATTCGAGCTGATATAAGGTTTGACGGACGGGTATGTTTTATCCTCATCAATCATTAGCAAAATCTGTCCCGAAAAATTATGTAGCTCTGTTGCAGCTTTTACCAAATTGTCACCCGCAATATCACTAAATGGTGCATCAATCAGGAATGGATACTCTTTCTGAATCTCAAGACCCTCCGTTTCCTTTTGCTCATTAGAATAATCCAAGATAGCTTTTGCAAAAGCTAACGTATTCATCTTACTTTGACCAGTGGAGTTCGAATCAGCACACTCAATAATTGCCTGCTCCCATACCTGCTCATCACTCAAACCATCATATAAGTAATCATCATAAACGCCAGAAGACTTCCACTTATCATATAACAATTCTGCATTTTTCTTTAAATACACAATCATCTGATATTTTTTTTCTTCATCGTCCTGAACAATGTGTAGTGCATTTCCAAGCTCTGCATCCTCAGACAATAGTTCATAAGCATTCTCTAACTTTTCATTTATTACGGTAAGAGCTTTTGCCTTATTCTGCTCCTTTATAATCTCAAAAGCGTTAAGACACTTCTCAACATAATGCAACTGGCTATTTAGTCGATTGGTTTCCTCATTATTCTTACCAATATTATCTCGTTGAATTATCAGGTCATCACGTTCATGTACCGTACTATCATGCTCTTGCTTTAATCTATTTATATCAAAATTGAGCTGAAGCTTCTCATTATGTAACGAAGTATTTTCGCTTTCCAAATCTTGAGCTTCTTTTTCATTGAAGGACAATATTTGCGAAGAAATTGAAGCAATTCTATCTTTAGCATCCTTAATTTTTGTCTCACAATTTGTAATATACTTATAGTTTTCTTTACAACGAGATTTAACATCTCGCACTTTATCTGAAGTCTGTCTGAGCATTTCAGCTAATGTACTATTAATGTTATCAGGCGGCAAAGAAATAATAAGCTCATTAAGAGCTTTAACCTGTTCCGGTCCTATTTCACGTCCGCATATACAGCTAGGCCTTCCTAATACACTTCTAACCGCCTCAACTGTGAGCCCAGCAGGAACATCTATCTGCTGAATGATATTCTCAACATCTTCCTGTAATTTATTAGTGTTCAAAAGATATGCTTCTTTTAAGCTCGCACTAAAATTCTTATAGTATTCGTCAAGAAGCTTATTATTATTCTCAACATCTCTCTTTTCATTCTCTCGTTGTAACTCCAGAGTGCGAGCTCCCTCAATCGACTTTAATTCCTCCGAAATCTCAGCTATCCTTGAGTTAACAATCTCTAAACGTTCGCTCTTGTCTCTAATCAATGCTGCATCATTTTCAATAATATTATCATCAGCACTAATTTGACCAATTATATCCTCCAAATTCTTCTGTTTTGTCTGATTCGCTAGCTTACTAATCGATGAATTTAACTCTCTTCTAATATCTCTAAAGACAGTTATGCAATTCTCAATAAGTTCCACATTTGTGATATCATTTATCACTCCCTGTATAGCTTTCTTAGACTTTTCGTCAGCTGAGCTTAGTTTTTGCATACGCTCACCATCAAAAATTATTCCATCAAGGATAGCCTTTGGGATAATCCTATTTATTCGTCTATCTATCTCCCTATCATCGCGTATCGGTAACGAAAGTTCGCCATTATTATTATAGTAACTAAACTCTTGATATTCTTCCTGCCTTATCTGTTTTTCAGTCTTCCTATAGGTGATTTCTTTTTTCACCCTATACCTAATATTCAGGTGTTCAAACTCAAGGATAACTGAGCATGATTTCACATCACCTACTTTTCCCTGTTCCAGCTCTTTATATAAATCTGAATTCAATGCATAAGGAGTATTCTCCTTTCCACGTAGTCGCGAAAAGTCAAACTCGTAAAGTGTCCACCAAAAGGCAAAAAGCATCTCTGTCTTTCCGCCACCATTCGGGCCTAAGATAAGATTAATATTCTTACCATCAACTTCATCAAGTTCAAGACGTCCGTTTATAAAACACCTGTAATTCTCGAATTCAATAGTTTTAAATCGCATTTACTTAAACTCCTCTCGAATCATTTCAAATATGGAGCCTTTGGCATCAACATCATCGCTAATCTGTGCAGCTTTAACTTCTTTTATACTGGCTTTAAATATCTGCTTTTCACGGTCTGACATTTCTAGACCAGTTAATATTTCTTCTATACCATTACTACTATTCATCTTCATCATCTTCCACCTCTGAGATATTAAACACTGTTTCCATATCCTCGATATCAGCTAAAAAATCATCTCGATTGTCTGCCAAACGAATATATTCAGCCACACGGCGTAATTCATTCTTCACCAACGCACCTGCGCCAACCCCGTCAATCACCCCTTCTGGTGGGAGCACAACCATGTCATATATATATGCCATGGTTTTACCAGATTCGGTACAAGTACGTAATACCCTACCTCTGCGCTGGATGGTTTGTCTCAGCAATGAATCACTAGCCATAATATAAATCTTATCCAACTTAGGGACATCTACACCTTGGTCAAAACACTTAATAGCTACTAAAGTGTCATAATAACCACGTTCAAACTCTGTCAGCACAAGTTTTCTATTCTCAGTACGACTAGTAAACTGTGATACCGCATATCTACCCCTATTTCTAAGTGTCCGTGAAACTATATCTATTATTCTGTCGTCCACTTCTGGGTCTTTTCCCTGTCCACAATAAACGACTGCATTTGAAAAATCATAATGCTCATCAATTAATCTCTCTAACTCATATATTTTATTACGTGCTTTTTTTACTATAAGACCACGAGCTTGTCTGCGGTCTTTTAACGCATCATAATCAACAGGGTCTTGATTATATAAAATTATTATTTGCTGAGTGTAGTTCTTATACTGCTCAAACTCCTCGTCTGTCATCCTCACCCAAAGGGGATAATACTTGTAATGCGATAAAAAGTTATTAGCTATCGCTTCATCTATCGTATACTCATAAGGTACAATCTTATCTTTGGTAAAATAACTAATTATACTTTGAGTTTCATCAGCATTATGGCGTTCAGGAGTTGCACTCAATCCCAACCTAAATTCAAAAGTGTCAGACAGTTTATTAATTTGATTTGGACTCAACTCGTGAGCTTCGTCCACTATGACAAAAACCTTTACACCCGCTTTTACTAATTCATCTTTAATTTTTGAAAAGAATGTATCATATATACAAATCGATATCACAGGCTTATCTTCATTGTAATAATCAATAACGCTTCTATTAAAAGCATCATTCCAATCAGTTTCCTTAGATAGACCTCCAAAAAGATAACACTCTCTACCAACTTCTTTTAACGTGTTCTCCCATTGTGTTTGAAGGTCAATTTGAGGGACTAGTATTGCAATATATAATTGAGGATGCGCCTCTGCAATTTTATCTATCGATTTAACCGCAGTGAAAGTCTTTCCTGTTCCGGTCGCCATTTGATAAAAATGACAATAATTATTCCCAACGAACTCATTTATCGCCTTCTCTTGGTATTTATACAGCTTCTTTACCTTTTTAGGGCTGTATATAGAAACTTCATAATTCTCATATCTCTTTATAGCATGTTCAACATCCATACTATACTTGTATCTTGTAAAAAGATTCTGTTTCTGAGCTTCTGGAAAATCAACTACTTCGATATCTTCATCTAACCCATTCCACAAGGCATCGAAATAATCCTGTTGGTCAGCAATATCTTCACTATCTCCTTCGCGCCAAGATTTTAACGTACTAATACTCTCAACATTCTTTTTGTAACCACTATAGGTCTCGTTTTGCGAGCCTATTAAGCAGACACTCTCCCCATCTTTATCTTCGAATAAGGCTATCTTCTCGTGATAGATACCACCATTATTTAAATATGCAATCTTTATTTCTAACATTCGTGCCGCTATAAGATTTGTAATTAAATCCAAATTAACCGCTATAACATCATTCTGTACAACTGCATCGATTTTAGTCTGTAACTCCGATACAGTCTTCTCATACGCCAACACCTCACCCTTCTGAATAATCATCCTATCCTCTGGTGATAACTCAACAGACGTAATTATTCTAATACGTGTGTTATTACCATTGTTACGTATATACGGTACAAGTCCTTCTGCAAGATTTGACAACGACATGATCGAAAAGAATCCAGTTCCCCTATCATATCTTTTTGACTTGCGTAAAAGAGGGATAATCAGATCAGTATCTATATTATCTTTTTTTGTTCTATATACACCTTTAATTTTCAGATCACTTAACATTTATACCCCGCCCTTTATACATTATAAAATTCCATATTTAATTATAAAATGAATCTACTACGATAACAACACTATACAAACAAATATAAATGTCTGTTTATGGTTTTAGCAAAAATATAAACCATCGTATATATCTACACCATCAAGACGAGTCATTTCTATAGACCATACCACCTTGTTGGGACATTTTCTTATTTACCATCAAGCTGGGACATTTCTATAATCCACATCATCTTATTGGGACATTTTCTTATTTACCACCAAGCTGAGCCATTTCTACAAACCATACCACCTTATTGGGACATTTTCTTCTATGCCACTAAGATGAGCCATTTTATCTATAAATATTTATCCGAATAATTATCCGCTATAACCTATATAACTATGACGAATTAAATAACAGCCTATATAGACGGCAAGCCACTGATAAGGGGTAGCATCGCGCAACAATAAGCGATGCGAAGGGGCAACGCCCCTTCTGCCAACAACAACTTGTTGCTGTTGGCAGGGCTGAGGTAGCCTGTTTATCAATTTGTCGTAGGACAAATTGGTAAGCAGGCGTAGGAGTCGCCAGAGCTCCTATGGCATCTTTTTGCTATGCAAAAAGTGACACCGGTTGAGCTGGAAGGTCACATGTTACCGAGCCCTGCGAGGGAATACTTTGGGACAAAGTATAACATGCTACACTCATTAAGACTTTGGTATGCTGCTTGCACATTGGGCGCATTGGGAAGTCAAATGAGATTGAGCTGAACATAAAATTATCTGGGAGATGATTTTGTGTTACAGCGAAACACATTTGAGTAACCTTTGCAACCTTTGAGCAAGGTGCTTACCAATGACTTAATGAGTGTTTTTGTTAGTCAGCATTTTTAATATTCATATTTAATTTCAGATAGCAGCGCTATCAAATAAAAATGAAAGGAATTTAATATTATGAATGTTAAGAAGTATGCGCTAAGTGATTGTGGTCACGTTACACAACACTACGAGCGCAGAGTACGTCCTGGTCATTATTCTAACCAGGACATTGACGACACAAAAACAAAACTCAATTATAATTTGGGTCCAAAACGTGACATCACCCAAGTTAGCTTTATCAAAAAAGCTCTAAATGAATTGCCTCATGCTAAAAGGAAAGACTTAGTATGCATGGCATCAGTTGTTCTAAACGCACCAGATGATTTAAACAAAAGCATGCATGAACGATTCTTTGAAGAATCTTATAGATTTCTTAAAAATCGATTTTGCAGTGCGTTCAACAATCCCGATGATGGCGTTATTAGTTGCTTTTGTCATCTAGATGAGTCGACCCCTCATATTCATTTTGCTTTTCTACCTGTAATCAAAACAGATGATGGTACTATTAAGTTTCTTGCCAAAGAAGCAATTTCCAGAGATAATCTCAAAACCCTTCATCAAGATTTACAGACATACCTCGAGTCTCAAGGTATTCGTGCCAAAATCCTTAACGGTAAAACTCAAAGAGATGCATTCGGACGTGCTCTCTCTGTGTCTGAGATGAAAAAAAGAGATTACCAAAGAAAACTCCAACACAAGCATACATTCAAAGGAGGGCGTTTTTAATGAATAAGCAAAGCCTTCTACAGTTTGCAATTGAAAATCCTGGTATTGTTCTTCTCTTTGGAATAATGATAGGACTATACCTTTTAGAAGAGCTATATCTAAAACCCTCATCAAAGCCGGGCTATAAAAAGAAAACAAGGAATAAACTAGACCCCACCTTAAAAATTTCCGATAGAAAATCTGCAAGTGGGATTATATTTGGAACACCAAAAAAAGGCAACAAAAATAAGGTTCTATATTCACCAGCCGAAGCAGAGGGGCATGTTCTTGTAGTAGGTGGTTCTGGTATGGGTAAGACATCCTGTCTACTCATACCTACCATTCGTTCTTGGGGGCTTGATAATCCAAAAAACACATGCTTCGTTATTGATATTTCTGGCGATATAAATCCTAATTGTAATATCCCCAATAAGGTCATTTATGCACCTAGAAATCCTAATTCAACACCATATAACATCTTTGGATTTATAGACAGCCTACCATCTAGAGAAGAACAGATTCTTGCCTTGGATAAACTTTCAGAACTAATAGTCGGTGTAACAGACGAAGGTGCCACCGATGCTGGAAATTACTATAAGAGTCAAGGACTAAATATGCTCCAAGCCGCCTTAATAGCCTATTACTATCAAGGATTGGATTTTATCAATATATGTAATAAGATAAACAAACTCAGTTATAACAATCTCATGAATGATATCGATAACTCCGGTATTGAAGAAGCGATCAAAAGGATAGATTCATTTGCTGGTACAGATGAGATGCTAGGGGCTAATGCTAAACAAACTCTATGTAAGCAAATATCACTTTTTATTCGAGACCCTTATATATGCAAAAATATACGCCGTCCAAAACCAAATGAAATTGCATTTGAGCCTTCACTAATTGAAGACCATAATTGCTTTATTATGATTCCAGACGAGGATTTAAACTATTATAGACAACTTACTCAAGTGCTAACAGCTCAAACTTTAAACTATTTCAAAGGCAGACCTTTAGATTCTGACCACACAATATTAATGGCTTTAGATGAAGCATCAAGCCTAGGTGCAATTCAATTAAAAGAACCCCTACAAAAATATCGCAAGCACAAAATAAGACTATTGGTACTATTGCAATCTCTTGCTGATATTGACATAACTTGGGGAAGAGATGAGAAAGCATCAATGATGAGCAACTTTAGATACAAAGTCGTTTTAGAATCCTCCGAACCAAATGAACAAGATTATTGGGCAAGAGCCATTGGAAATGAAACACAAATCTCTAAGAGTCAAACCAAGAACACTATAACAGAATCCGAAAGAAAGGATTTCATAATAGAACCCAGTGAACTTGCCAATATGGGCGACAACCTACTATTAAGATTTAAAGGTGGATATCGAGTTTTAAAAAAGAATCCATATTACAAGTAAATCAGCAACTACTCTTTTACACATAAAGCAAGAGCTCCGATTGGAGCTCTTATTTTTATATCATCTGGTTCAAAAACATGTCAGTTAGAAATTTAATAACTCATATGCCCTATCTGCGTTTTTTTCAACAACATCCTTAAAGATTCTTTGTAGAATTTCTAATCTTTCCTCCTCAGATTCACACTCATCAGGAAAAAATGCCTTACGACCTATCCCGACTAAAATGTCGTGCTCAGGATTTGTATCTGTTAAATATAACTCATAACAAGTACAACCCGCCAACGGTCCCTCGTTCATCACGCTCTCAAAAGTATGGAGAACGAACTCTCTTCCTACTGAATCTGAAACTGAAGCAACATAGCGCAACTCTGGTATTAAATTATTAAACATACTCTACCTCCTTATATACATGCCTCCAATTAAGATACTAATAAGAAGTGCCTAATCTTCGTTAATAAGTATTATTTAATCAGGCATTTTTCTGCGCTACGTCACCTCCTCTTATAATCAACGCATCTATTGAACCAGATGAATATAATCTTTAACGACCACCAAAAAATGAGCTCCAAATATCTCCGTTAAAACCTCCATTGCGATATTCTTCCTCAAGCTCAGAAAAATCTATCGTATGATTATAACGTTCTTCCAGAAACTCTAACAATTCATATAGTGCTGCCCCTATATATAATTGATTAGCTCCCGCCTCATACCTCATCGTTTTAAGAATATCTATATCTTCATCAGGAATTTTTCCTCTACACACCCAATTCTTATCATCATACAAGTATTTAACAGGATATCGAAAATAGAAACCACCTCGTTTCTGTTTATTGTGAAAACAATTTCCTACAATCGCTTCCATATCAACAATTAAATTCATAATATCATCAGATTTATACATTTAAAATACCTCCAAATGTCTACTCTTTTTGGTATTATACACCCCAAATGAATCCAATTTGTGAAAGTCTACTGGGAAAGGGTTGCAAGGGAAAACGGGCAAGCGAAGCGGGGTGCTCGGTGGGTGTTCCCTTGCTCAAATAATTACAAGCAGCCAGAGCTTATCACTCTGGCTTTAATCTTGTACATCTATATTAAAGGACTAGGCTGCTATGGTTAGTCCATCAGCCCCATATATATACACGGAATCTGTAAGCTTATCCTCTTCTTTTAATTCAGTTGCATTTACTGTCTCAACAAGTTCCAATAAAGCATTAACATTTACACTATCCATCATTGGGACAAGCAACACCTCATGTTTACTAGAGGGCAATAAATAGAAATCTTCTCCTATTCTTTCTCTCAAATCTGCTAGCCAATTACTCATTAGAACCGAAGCCCCTTGAATCATATCCTCTGTTGTAAGAACATAAATAGGTGGTTCATCTTCATTCAAAAGTAACTTAGCAAAATCATCAGGCTCACCTAATAATTCAACTATTGTGTTAAAAATTGACTTCATAACATAACCATCATAAGTTTTCGCCTTCTCAAACAACTCCTCTTCTGTGAGATTAGCTTTTTTCAAAATTTCCTCTCTCACTATATAAGAAGCAGAAGCATCTTCATACAATCCAACAAAAACGACTCTATAATATACCGCCATATCTAAGAACTCACGATACACTACTCCATCAGATAGCATTTCATTATTGGCATCAACAACACAGGCTCTGAGATGATTTAAAATAAAATCCTTTGATGTAATTTCGTCAACCTTTGCTTTAATTTCATTGTTCTCAATTAATTCTCTTGTTTCTATCATTTTTTAATCTCCTTTAATATAAATACTAATTAAAAATTTGCTAAAACCCTAAAATCATCTTTCGGCACCGAAGCGGGCTTAATTTCCGGAGCCATATTAAGTTTTCAAGTCTGCTTTTCTTACTCACCTCCTTCAAATATAAAAATCATCTTTCGTATACCTTGCGGTTTTATCCGTCGCCGACACCTGAAAGATAACTAAAAAAGATAGATACCAAGGATTGTGGGCAACACTATGTGCTTGTCCTTGGTATCTATCTTTTTCTAGTTATAAGGTGTCAACGGCGTTGGATTGCAAGGTTAGAAAGATGATTAATTGGAAGAGGCGATACGGAAAAAGACGCAGAAAACAAATCCATCGGCTATGCCGATTATAATCACTCATTGCTTGGCGCGTTTTCAGATAGCCTTGGTGGCTATCAGCGCCATAGAAGGTCTGTGGAGCTCGGGCAGACCTGCCACGGATGTGGCTGCTAGGAATGGTATCCGAATAATTATATTGGTTTGCAAAACACACTCTCATATTTAACTCGTCTAAATCTTAAGAAAGGAAATATAATATATGGATGAGTTAATTGAAAAGCTTCCAGAAATACAAAGAAAGCTAAAACTTCTCAGTTTTAAAAAGGACATGGTTCAAGAAGAACTAAAATATGGTATGATTGGTTTTGCAGAGGCGGCAGAGCAGGTCGCTATTATGACAAACAAAGAAAGGAAACTAATTAAACAAGCTGTAGAGGCTGTGCACGTTACAAAAGACGGCAAGCTAAGGAATATTAAGCTTAACGAAAGTAAAGGGCTTTATTATACCAATATGCCCGATAAAAGCCAAGTCTACGGTAAGACACTTGACTCTCTATATCTAAACCTTTTTAAAGCATATGGATTATCAATTGAAAAGGATAATAATTCAATTCAAGAGATTTTCAGACTTGCATTTGAAAGAAAACAGCTTAACTCTACAAACAAGGAAATTTCATTTAAAAGAAATTTACACACGTTCAAAAAATATTTTGTTGGTAATTTTCTCAAGCAAGATATTACAAAAATCACAAAAGATGACTTACTAGCTTACACTAAGTTCGTATGTCAAACATTCCATCCGACTCAAAAAGAATTTCTTGCTTACAAGGGCATACTTAATCTAATCTTCGAATATGCTTTTGATAAAGATATCAGGATAGATAATCCTGTCCCTTGTATTCATAATCAAGATTACTTTAAAGAAGGTTATTGCAATTGTGTAACAAGACAAAGTGAAGATAATATCTTCTCTGTTGAACAGATTGATCTTATTAGAGACACTCTAAGAGCCAGACTCAATACCTCAAAATATAAAGGCTATGATGTGAATGGTTATGCAATTACACTATCCACGTATATTGGCACAAGGGTTGGAGAGATATGTGCGCTGAAATGGAGCGATATAAAAGAATGCTTCATTTGGATCCATGCTCAGTTTGTCGAGGGAGAACGTGTGGCTGGTCAAGGAATGCAATGGGCGTACTGCCCATATACAAAGGATGAGAGAAAGAAATCAGTAAAAAAAGGCCGATTCTATCCTCTCAATGATGACATACGACGATTGTTATGGGAAATTCAATTACGTCAAAAAGAGCTTGGTATATTTGATGAAGACGGATACATTTTTATAAGAACCAATTGTGAAGTTATTAACCCTAACTCGTACACTAAGGCTTTGAAAAAACTTATGGATAAATTAGGATACAACGTTACTAACAATCATGCATTCCGCAAAAGTGTAAATTCTAACATTCTTATTCCTATGGGATTTGATGAAGTTCAAAGAGCTGCGATGCTAGGACACTCTCCAGAGGTTAATTTAAAAAACTACACATACAAAAGACTTGATGATACAAACGAGATTTATCAACGATTTAATGCGGGTTCAATCGAGGTCTCGACAAGGTCTCGACAAAACATCATTTACTTCGAGACTAATGAAAAAAGAAAAAGCCTTTAGAATCAATGATTCTAAAGACTTCTTCGTGCTGAGGCTGAGGAGGCTCGAACTCCCGACAACCTGATTAAAAGTCAGGTGCTCTACCAACTGAGCTACAACCCCATATTAAATTGGTATGCGACTATTTCCAAAAGAAAAAGGCATAGACTAGAAACTGGGCTAGCTG
>JAEEGL011398627.1_pt1 | contig 17868 bp, 8 predicted proteins | sample 9134231 | NCBI WGS metagenome assembly JAEEGL01 (sample SAMN16246548, study PRJNA631951) | gut metagenome | biome: gut microbiome; feature: rumen; material: fiber-attached | host: Bos | place: Iran: Karaj | collected 2018-10 | reverse complement strand
CATGGCGGTAAAGTATCATGTTATCAAAGCTCAGATAAGGATTACCGTCCGGATTGTTGTAGGAAGTTCCAAGCGTGAGCAGATTATCACAACCGTGGAATACCTTCTCACCTATGGAATCGTAAGCATAATTCGAATTGTTCTCTGTTATCGCAGAACCACGGCCCAGTTCATCACCAAGGTTCACGTAATAAAGCTGTTCGCAGCTGTCAAAGCAGTAATCGGGCAGTGCTTCTACCTTAGGCAGGTTAATAGTCTGTACCCAGTCGTTACCCCTGCTGCTTACAGGATTAAATGAAGGATTTACGGTATGGAGCGCATTAATGCTGTCGGTCGCTTCACCGGAGAAAAGTCCGGGATGGGTAACGTCAGGTGTCCCTGAACCAAACAGGGATACCTTTGAAGATGTGGAGAGTCCCGATCCGCTGCCGCCATAAAGCTCTCTCTTGGTCACACCATAGAGTGCCTTTGTTGTTGCGCTGTTATCGATATAGCGCACATCATTATTATCAGCTTCGATGAATCTCTTGACATCGATGGACTGAACAACAGGCGGAACATCAACGAACATGGTGGATTCAACAAGTTTCTGCTCATTTACAGAAAGCTTGTTCTTATCACCGTTGTTAACAGCCGTTTTAAGGCTTTCGGGCAGTTCCTGGAATCTGGGATAATCGATGAGCATTACTTTATTGGTTCCGCTGTAAAGCTCATAAGTAACCATGCTCATGGTCTGGATGCGGCTCTTTCTTTCTGCATCTGTCATATGAGGGCAGGCTTCGGCATCGGTCATATCCCCGGGTGTAGGACTCATATAGCATATATGGGTACCGTTTCCGTTGATCACATTGGCAGGTGTCATGGCAAATTTGAAAGGCTCATAATCTGCGCTCTTGACACTGCCGTGGAAATAAAGTACGCCGGTGTTATTGTCAGCTCCGGTCTTGAAAGCATCCAGGCCGATGGTACGGGTTGTTTCTGCCCAGGCAGGTTCTATGGATTCGTCTGCAGGTCTGTCCCAGTAAACATCTTCCAGTGCGCTGCAGCCCTTGAATGCAGATTCCCCGACAGTAACAATACCTTCGCCTATGGTAACTTTCTTAAGTTTTGTGCTTTCGGCGAAACATTCTTTTCCTACTGAAGTGACTGAATCACCAAGCTTTACACCCTCGAGGGCGGCACTCTTATTAAATACCTGTTCGCCAAGTGATGTTAAGCTGTTGTCCGGTACTTCAAGGAACTTAATGTAGTCCTTAACGGGATCAAGGCTTCCGGGCTCCAGGGCAACAACCTGCTTGTTGGCAACTATATCGGGTATGCAGAAAGGCTCATCTTCCGTACCAAAGGTTTTTCCGGATGAAGAAAGATCGCCAAGATAGGTGCAGCTCTTGATAGAAGCTGATGTATCATCTTTAAGCTTCAGGTCAAAGAGGAAAGCACCGTCAGCAGTCTGCTCGCCTACTTCATAATGATCGCCGTCACTGTCGGTATAGCAGTAAGGAACATAATCAGAGGCCTCTGAATAAGTAGCCCAGGTGCACATACGGGGCTTTGCGTAATCGGATTTATTATCAGTGCTGGGATCGGGCTTGGTATATCCTCTCTCAACGTTCTTCGGACCGTATACACAGATATCCTGGGCTGTGACGTCTCTGAACAGATTGGCGTCAAAGCCGAGTTTTGATTCTCTTCTGGCCGGATCACTCTGGATATTGAGTCTTGTAAGCTTGGTGCAGCCAAGGAATGTGTTCATGGGAAGTCTTTCATTATCGGCTATACCCATAACATCCAGATTTACTTCCAGCAGGCCGGAACGGTTTGCAAAGAGGTAATCTCCTATTCTGGACTCATAGAGGCATTTGGTACGGAGACTCTCCATATCAGATGCAGAGCTGGTATCGATATTTGCAGGGATGGTAGCTTCAGCAGCCGCACCCTTTATCTGATCCGTCGATTCAAAAAGATCGATATCCGCGCCGTATACAGGCGTCTTAAGATTCTCTATCCATTTGGGGAAGGTGAAAGATATCAGACTCTCACCGCCGGCATCCTGCATAGCGAAGCAGGCCTTACCAAAGGATACGGCATTGGTTGCTCCGGAGAAATCAACAGTATTTAAGTTCTTGGTGTTATAGAATGCATAATCACCGAGTTTGCAGACAACGCTGTTGGTGATCTTTACGCTGCCCATGGCTGCGCAGTTATAGAAGGCACCAAAACCTATCTCCTGCACCATATTGGGGATCTCTATAGAGCCGAGAGTCTGGCAGTTACCAAACGCCTCATTACCTATAACCTTTAAGTTGTCATAGAATTTAACTGTCTGGAATCTGTTGCAGCCGTAGAATACCCTGTCTCCTATGTAAGAGACTTCTTCCATCGTAACGGAAATAAGAGCAGACGAATCTTCGAATGCTTTATCACCGATATAGGTGATGCCCTTGCCAAGTGTAATATTCTGGATAAAGGTATCGCCCTTGAATGCTTCTTCGCCAACGCCTTTGATCTTTGCGGTTTCTGCAAAGATACGGCCGGCGTCATCCATATGGTCACGCCAGTCAGACTGTCTTGATGCCTCGGGATTCTGGTCGGTAAGGATAAAGATGCGCTTATTGATGGGCATCGTATCCTCGGCATGGGGGGATTTAAGGGATGCGATCTTATCTGCGGTCAGATAACCTACGTCTGCATAGCTCAAGCCCAGCATGCTCTTTTCGGTCTTGACTGCAGAGTTCAAAGGTCCGTGCCAGTAACAGAATGCCTTATCTGCATTTCCGTCCTGTGCAAGAGTAAAAGCATGACATTTCCATTCGCTATAGTTGTTGCCCGGAAGTGCCATGAGTTCTTCATAAGTCTTAACATAGCCATCCCCTGCCTGATTAGGGATCATATTGTCGGCAAGGAACTGTTCGAATTTTTGCTGATATGCGGTATAGGCGGGGAATACAACTTCCATCTCCTCTTTTGCCACGCGGTGTCTGCTGTTGGTGGCCGCAGGGGAGGTGGTGGTATCGGTCATTGCCGATTCAGGATTGTCATTGCTTTTATCTATGAGGTAAGCATCCCCGTAAGGGTTGAAAACAACGAATTTATACTGGTTGAAGTTCTTGTCGATGAAATCATCATAAAAAGTATCGGTATAGAAATCGAAACCTGCGCAGATGGAACTTGCGATATAAACATTCGCATCTCCCAGATCGTGGTTATAAGAACAGATGATGCCGGTCTTCTCCGAAGAACTTCCGGAAGTATCTGTCTCATAGAAATCAAACATATAACGCAGCGAATTGTTTGCTACGGTATAGGAGCTCTTGGTGGGATAAGTCGATCCGCTGTGGGGAATTGCAAGATCCAGATCGGGAGCTGCAGCATCCTTCTGTACAGGCGGTGCATACTTAAGATCGTCATCATAATTCAGACCACTGTTGGCATTTGCGATCTTGTTGGTATTGTCGTAATATACGCCCTTGCCCGCAACGCCGTTGAGCTGGTTGATGGCTGCGAAGACATCCTTCTGCTCATTGGTTATGGAAGCCTGGGCCTTACCCGACCTGTCGGCAGGCAGGGAAGCTATGATCACGGCACTGGCAAGGCAGACACCTGCAATACTCCTTCTGATGATCTTCTTCATCCCCGGATTTGCAGATTTCTTTTCGGCCGCCTTATGACTGTTCTTCTTTCTGCTCCTGTTATCAGCCATCGGATAACTCCTTTCTCTCAACGGATCTTTTTGGCTACCACTACGAACCTGCCGTTCTCCTCATTATAATCGCAGGTAGATAATGTTAATAGCCGGTCTCCGTAATAAGCCGTCACGCCGGTATCATAATAGGAAAGCCTGCTCATCTCGTTCATATATGAGCTGAATTCCTCGGCGGATTGGGCGTTAATAAACTGATAGTATTTAAAAACTACTTCGTCTGCGTCGTAAACGCGCGAACGAAAGGCATACATCACCTGATATGTGCCTTTCTCATAAATGGTATCAAACTGTATGATCGGGTGTCTCTCATAATAACTCTCCGATTCATACTCCGACAGTTTGGAAAACATCCTTCCGCTCTGCAGATGATGACCGTATATGATAAAATTATCGCTGCCACGGGCTACATCACATTTGCAGTCAAGGAAAAGGGTTCCTGCCCTGTCATCCTTCTTGTCAAAGTCATGGGACAGATAATATTCGTTATCAGCAGCCTGCATGACGGGTCCATCAATATTTGTATCGTCAATTTTAAGCCATCCTATTAGGTCTTTGTTCAAATAATATAAAGTTTTATATTCTTCAAGGACCTCTAACTGCTGGGCATTGCCGTTCTCATCAACTATCGTGGCAGTATAAAAGCCTTCATTGCCCTTGTTTGAGGGGATGTTAGCCAGGACATCGTTGCCGACAAGGTTTGAAAGCTCCCCGCCGCGGTCATCCCCTTTACCGGCATTAAGATAATATAGGCCGTAAGCGCCAAAGCCGCCTATCATCAAGAGAACAAAGGCCAGGATAAGTAGCTTTCTGTTCCTCTCCGACCTTTTTATCTCGGCTATGATCCGTTTCTGCATCTCCGGATCATAGTCTTCCAGGCGTTTGGGTCTTTCTGCTTCCTTTTCCGCGGCCTTTGCAGCATCATTTTCTTTTATATTGCTTTTTTTGTCGCTCATCACGGCTTAACGACTATGTTCACGATCCTTCCGGGCACATAGATCTCTTTTACTATGGTGCCGTTTAATTTGTTGCCCAATGCTTCTTTTGCTGCTGCTATAACGCTGTCTTTGTCTGCATCTTTATCGATCTTGATGGTAGTCTTAACCCTGCCGCTGATCTGTACTGCGATCTCGACCTCGTTCTGGACGGTCTTGGACAGGTCGGCTACAGGCCAGGTCTGGGCAAATACGCTCTCACTGTGTCCCAGCTGCTCCCAAAGCTCTTCACAGAGGTGGGGAGCAAAAGGTGAAAGCAGGATAACTGCAGTCTCCAGGGTCTTCTTGTCAACGCCAGTGGTCTTGGTAAGCTCGATGAACTTGTTGTTATACTCCATAAATCCGGAGATAACGGTATTTAAGCTGAAGGCGTTAAGTCTCTGGTCTATGTCCCTGATCAGGCAATTGCGCAGGCGGAGAAGCTCAGCATCCTCTGCCGCATTCTTATCCTTGTTATCCTGTACCATATTCCAGAATCTGGTAAGGAAGCGGTAAACGCCGTCGATACCTCGGGGATCCCATTCACTGTCCAGCTCGGGAGGACCGACGAAGAGCTCATACATACGGAGCGAATCGCAGCCGTAGTCCATAACCAGCTCATCAGGGCTTACCACGTTGCCCTGGCTCTTGCTCATCTTAACAGGCTTATCGCCCCACTTCTCTACATCTGCAGCTTTCTTAAGGATCATGCCCTGGTTGAAGAGTCTGGTGAAAGGCTCATCAAAATCAAGCACACCTATATCCTTAAGGAACTTGGTGTAGAAACGTGAATAAAGCAGGTGCAGTACGGCGTGCTCAACACCGCCGACATACATATCAACAGGCAGATACTTGTCAGCTTTCTCACGGTCAACAAGCTTCTCCTTATTCTTATTATCAACATAACGCAGGAAGTACCAGGAGGAACCTGCCCACTGGGGCATGGTGTTGGTCTCTCTCTTGGCGGGCTTACCGCACTTGGGGCAGGTAGTGTTTACCCACTCATCTATAGCTGCCAGAGGTGATTCGCCGGTTCCGGTGGGCTCATACTTCTCTACTTCGGGAAGAAGCAGGGGAAGCTGGTCCTCGGGTACGGGAACACAACCGCAGTCAGGGCAGTGAACAATGGGGATAGGCTCGCCCCAGTAACGCTGGCGTGAGAATACCCAGTCACGAAGCTTGAAATTGGTGGTCTTACGGCCCATTCCCGCTTTCTCTATCATCATGGGCGCTTCTTTCTTAAGAACAGCGGATTCCATACCGTTCCAGTCACCCGAATTGATCATGGTTCCTGCAGCTTCGGTATAGGCTTCCTGCATATCCTTGATCTCTACGCCGTCTTTGGCGATAACCTGGATAATGGGAAGGTCAAACTTCTTTGCAAAAGCGAAGTCACGGTCATCATGGGCAGGCACGCACATGATGGCGCCGGTACCGTAATCGGCAAGTACATAATCGGAAAGCCAGATGGGCACCTTTGCTCCGTTAAGAGGATTTATGGCATAGGAGCCGGTAAATACGCCGGTCTTCTCCTTATCCTGCATACGGTCTACGTTGGATCTGGTAGATGCTCTGTAGATATAATCATCAACAGCTGACTTGGTCTCTGCTGTAGCCAGTGAAGCAGCAAGCTTGTGTTCGGGAGCCAGTACCATGAAGGTTGCTCCGTAAAGGGTATCAGGTCTTGTGGTATAAACGGTGATCTTCTCATCGCGTCCGTCTATGGCAAAATCGACCTCGGCACCATATGATCTGCCGATCCACTCGGTCTGCATCTTCTTAACCTTCTCAGGCCAGTCAAGCTTGTCAAGATCGTCAAGCAGTCTGTCTGCATAAGCGGTGATCTTGAGCATCCACTGCTTTAAGTTCTTCTTTGTAACTTCGGTGTGGCAGCGCTCACACTTGCCATCAACAACTTCTTCATTGGCAAGACCGGTCTTACAGGAAGGACACCAGTTGATAGGCATCTCTTTCTCATAAGCAAGGCCTTTCTTGAACATCTGTACAAATATCCACTGGGTCCACTTATAAAAGTCGGGATCAGTGGTATTTACTTCCATATCCCAGTCGTATATAGCTGCAATCTGACCGATCTGCCTCTTGATATTTGCCACATTTGAAGCGGTGGATACACGGGGGTGCACACCGTTCTTTATAGCGTAGTTCTCGGCAGGCAGACCGAAGGCATCCCAGCCCATGGGATGTATAAGATAATAGCCGTTAAGCAGCTTGTATCTGCTCCATACATCTGAGATAACATAGCCTCTCCAGTGTCCTACATGCAGGCCCGATCCCGAAGGATAAGGGAACATATCCAGACAGTAATACTTAGGCTTCTTCCCGTCATTAACATTAATGGGATGCTCTTCCCACTGCTTTCTCCATTTTTCCTCGATCTCACGATGATTGTACGAAACAGCCATTTTATGTAAACCTCTTTTCTGATAATAATGTACTAAAAAGCACTCAGACATTATATCTGATTATACTCGCGCTTGTCAATATAATACAGGTATAGCATCAATCCCTGAAAAGAGCCCCGGTTTCCCGGAGCCCTTTTTCTTTGCGCTTCTTTTTCGATTTACGGCGCTTTCACCGTCACATTGACGGTAACGGTCTTGTTGTCGATCTTGGCTGTAATCTTTCCTTTGCCTGCGGCTCTTGCACTGACTTTACCGTTCTCGTCACAGAAGACGGTCTCGGGTTTGCTGCTCTTGAACACCAGAGGCTGATCCACATTGAGGAACGAAAGCTCCGTCGTCTGTCCGGCAGTGATCGTCAGGTTGTACTTGTTCTTGCCGGCAGAGCTCAGTCCGGAACCTTCCGTAATCTTGAGGCCGATGTTATCAACTCTAACATTCAGGGTATAAGTCACACCGTTTGCGCTCGTCGTAAACACCGCCGTTCCGGCATTTTCACCGGCAATGATGGTCTTCTTCTTGGCGCTTGCAATACCCGGCGTGCCGCCGTCCCAAGCCGTCATGCCCTTGATGCTGACATTCTTCTTGGCACCGGTGGCAAGGTGCAGGGTGCGGGTCGCTGCAATGCCGGCCTTTTCTTTGACGGTAACACTGCAGTTATAGGCTGTGCCGTTGATGTAGGCGGTGATCTTTGCCTTGCCCTTTGCAACAGGCTTTACAAAACCGCTCTGATCCACGGTTGCTACATCGGGATTTGCGCTGTACCAGTATACCTTCAGGGTACCATAGTCCTTCAGGTTGATCTGACGCCCTGCGGCATCCGTCACGGCATCCAGGGTAAGGCTCTTGTCGACCATCACGGGCTTGAAGACGTTGATCCGGATCATGCGGCCGCTGTTGTGGCTGATCGTCACGGGCTGCTGGGTCTCTTTCTTTGCCTTTACGGCACCCTTCTTGCTGATGGAGATGAACTTTCCGTTTGCCTTTTTGTCAACGATCACCCAGTTTGCGCTCAGCGTGAACTTCTGGCCCTTCACGAGGTTCAGGACCGTGGCGTTATCCAGGTTTTCGGGCACGGGATCCAGAGCGGAATGCAGGCTGGTTCCCTTCGGGATCTTGTCGGTCTTTGTTGCATGGCAGACCGTGCAGGTGTACAGGATCTTGCCGTCCTTTTCCGCGGTGGGCTCTTCGATGACGGTTCCGCCGTCCCATTTATGTCCGGCAGGAGGCGTGGACAGCTCTTCGAGGCTGACTTCTTCCTTGCCTTCCGCATCCTTGAAGCACTTATGGCAGATCGGGCATTCAAAGTGTGCGGCAATGCCCGGGGTCTCGCAACCGGCCGGTACTTCCGCGACAGGCTCGGGCACACATTCGTGAGGCGTAACAAGTGTTACTTTAATGACATAATCCTTGTGGTTCGTTGCGTTGTTGGCGGATATGCTGATGACAGTCTTTCCGCTGACGCTGTCCTTCATCCTGATGCTGAGGGCCTTGCTGCTGAGCACGGGCTCGGAAGCCAGCTGCTCATTGCCGGAGACGGTCTTCAGCTCGCCAAGTACTGCACCCGGAGCGATCAGAGCAGACAGATCGATGTTCTTCTCTTCGCCGGCATTCACATCCACAGTAAGATCGCATGCTTCCCAGTCGATCTTGCGTATCGTCACTTTGAGGCTTAAAGTCGCATCCTTGAGCGTGTAATAATCCTTGGTATAGCCGCGGAGGGCAATGCCGGTGACCGTAACATCTTTTTCTTCACCTGCATTTGTGTCCTCCATTGCAGCAACAGCTCCGGAAAGGTCGACTGTCAGGTCATCGCTTCCTACGATCCCGTTGAGAACGACATCTTCAAGCGCTACCGTTACGTCTCCTTCCACGTAGTCACGGTCCACGGCCGATGCCGAAACGCTCACTTCCTTCGGCGCGATCACAAAATCGTCGCTGCCGCGGTAATAATCGCTGCCCTTCATGCGGGTAACGGTGAGTTTGTAGCTGCCGGGCAGAACGGGCGCGGTCGCGCTGGGGCCGTATTTCTCGCCCTTTACGGTCTTTCCTTCGTATGCAAGCTCGTCGCCTTCCTCGGCAGGCTCATAGGCCTGAAGCTCCTGGCCGTAGACGCCATCCTTCTGATCGATCGTCAGAGGCTTTACGCCGGAGACCAGTTCGATCTGTTTCACGTCTTTTCCGTCTTTTCCGACAAAGGTTCTGAACCAGGTATCGCTGGTAGCAATGTCTGCTCCTTCAGCAGGAACCTTAACCATCATGCTCGGAGACATGGTAAGGTCTCCGCCATCCATCTTATGGATCACGATCGTGCGGCTGTAAAACGCTTCGGGATCATTGACGCTGATGCTGATATGTCCGCCGTTCAGTTCGATCTTCGCCGGCGCTTCACCGGTTTTATCCCCTCTGGAATACATTCCTTTGTTTGCTCCGCTGATGTCGATCGTTCCGTCGTTGATGATGATGTTGCTTTGAGAATACACAGCAGCATCTACCTTTTCATAGAATTCCCCACTGATCGTCAGTTTCGTGTCCGCGCCGTCGATCGTAAGCGTCGAACCTGCTTTCTCCAGCCTGATGGCTTCATTGCTGCTTGTGGTTTTGCCCCCGACCAGCTCGCTGGTCCCCGTAATCGTAAAATCACCCTGCAGATCCAGATCGTGTCCGTCTAATATTTTAATGCCCATGCCGCCCGCCGGGATCACGATGTCTGCTTTTCCGGTGATCTGAAGGGAGGTGTTTGCGCTGATGGCATATTTTACAAGTCTGTTCGGTGCAAGAGACGCATTATCCAGGTTCAACACACCTGTCGTCGGATCATAACTGATCTTGCCCGTGCCGTCGATGTCATCCTTGTTCAGACTGTTGACTTTTTTCCCGAGGATCCAGACCCCGTATTCCGTGACTTTGACGATCTCCACTTCCGAGGCGACCGTATCATCGGGATTTGCAACCGTGATCCTTTCCTTGCCTGTGCTGTTCTCGGTGATCACCTTTCCGTTCTTCGGAGTGGAGATCCCTGTGCCGTCAAGCTCGATCTTGTGGCCTTTCGTTGTTGCAACGGCATAGTTGCCTGCTGCGCCGCCCGATGCGTTTGCCGTAAGCGCACCGCCGACGTTGATATCGCCGTCACTGAATACGGCGAAGTGTTCAAATGCATCGCTGCCGCTCGCCGTTGCCGTCAGCTTGGCTCCGGTACCGATGTTGAGGCCTTTCGATGCATAGACTGCGGCAGCTCTCGTGTCACCGCAGGTATCGCTTTTGGCAGTCAGTTCGCCGCGGAGGATATTGCCGTCCTGAACGGTAAGCAGATTATTCGCCACGATCCCGCAGCTGATGCCTGCGCTTTCTTTCCCGTTGGCTGTCACGTCAGCACCTTCGATGACAACATCGTTGGCCATAATGCCGGCGGACATGGTTTCGGTAGAACTCGTGCTTTTCGGACCGCTGCTTAATACGTTAAGGCCCACAAATTTGGTATTCTTTCCGATCCCCGGAACTTCGACTTCCAAACTTTGCATGCGAAGCTCACCGCTGCAAAGGATACCCGCACCACCCTTCGGGTTTTCGCCGCAGCCAACCTTGAGCGTTCCGCCCAGGCTGAGTGCTTTATCACGCCGTTTGGAATCTTTGGCTACCATCGGTAAAAACTCTGTAAGGACTGTTGCATCGGCATTCCGGATCGTGAGATTGCCATCTACCCTGATGCCGTAGTTCTCACGAAGGCCCGCTTCGCTGATCTTCACTTCGCATTCACCCAAAACGAAAAGATTCAGATCGCCTTTGCAGTAGATCCCCAGGCCGGATTTGTTTTTGGAGCTGTCACCCAATGTAAGATTGGAGATAAAAAGCGATCCTTTTTCGTACCGGTAGCCGGTAAGCTTGGTTTCGTCTTCGATACCATCCGGGACCTTTAATACATCAATCTTGAGCCCGTTGACATAAATGTCAAGCTTCTCCACCAAATCTGCATCCAGATCCGCACTTTCCGCATCTCCGGGCTCTTCGGTCTCTTCCGCGGGGAATTCGACCTCGCCTTCGTTTTCGGCTTCCGTCTCAAACGATACCTCTTCCTCGTCATCCGCAGCGTACGCATTGAGCCTCATCCCGCCGATGTCACCGACGAGCATGAAGAGGGTCAAGAACCACGCAGCCGCGCGTCTGAACTTTTTCATGTTCTTTTTCTCCTTTCATTGATAAGAATGAAATAATTTCGGGTAAAAGTCCCATTCTTTAGTATTATAATCCAAACGCACGAAAATGTATACCGCCAAAAGTATGGGTTTGGTCGTTAGTTTGACAGTTGCATACTTCTACGACTGCACTAATTACTACTTTGAGATCGAGTAGGAAGATGGCGACAAGAAGTACGGAAAGAGCAAGAAGCACCGCCCTGATTTTTATTAATTATACTTCTTCTCGAAATCCGAAACGGGTATGGGCTTCGAGAAATAAAAGCCCTGGAACATGTCACAGCCAAGGGAATGCAGCAGGTCCAGCTGGTCCTGGGTCTCAACGCCTTCTGTGATTATGCCCATATTAAGATCCTTGGCCATACTGATTATATGGGCAAGGATGACCTTTGATCTGCTTTCGTGCTCGGTGCGGGCCAGAAAGCCCCTGTCAATCTTTAAGATATCGGCGTGAACATCCTTTAACAGATTCAGGGAGGAATATCCGCTGCCAAAATCATCTATCTCAACGGCAAAGCCGGCTTTCTGCAATTCGGATACAAGATATATGCAGCGCTCCGGGTCTGCCATCAGATTAGTTTCTGTAATCTCCAGATTAAGTTTGCTTGGCACTACATCATATTTCTTTAAAAGCCCTGTAAAGATACCTACCAGATCAAGATGTGTCATATCTTTGGGCGAAATATTAACAGAAAGACGTAAGCCTTCCCTGTCGGTACCCTTCCAGTCATTCAGCTGGCGGACAGCCTTTTCCCAAATGTACTGGTCCAGCTCGTGGATCATATTTGCGCGTTCCAGCACACCTATGAATTTATCCGGCGGTATCACGCCCTGATCCGGATGTATCCAGCGGGCAAGCGCTTCTGCAGCAAACACCTTGCCAAACCGGTCATTTTGGGGCTGAAGATATATATGAATCTGGTCTGTACGCAAAGCTTCTGCAAAGCTGTTGACCACTTCGCTTTCATAAAGGGTATTGAGCATAAGCGCATTATTATATTCCGCAAAGCTAACGGGGTGATCGCCGGTTATGGAACGCAATGCCATCTTCGCACGGTCAGCCATAATAGAGATATCCTCCCGCCTGTTTGTTAAGCGGTATATACCAAACTGTATATGAAGCTTGTACAGGTTGTTCCCGAAACTTTCGGAAAGTTCCATAGCCCTTTCCCTGTAAGCCTGTTTATCAAAATGATCTTCATCGGTAAGTATAACGAAATGATCCGCCTGCATGCGCCCGAATACGTCCCCTTCAGCAGCCAGATCCCTGCACATGAGAGCAATGTTTCTCAGTACATTATTGCCTTTATCCATGCCAAACAGCTGGTTTACAAGCTTAAATTCCTTGACATTCACACGGATCAGAAGATGTTTGGACATATCGTTTGTCGAAAGCCTTTCCAGTGCTTTCTCTTTAAATCCCTCCCAGCTGTAGACACCGGTCAGTCTGTCCCTTCTTTCAATGAAGATGGTATCTTCGTTCCCACCGGTAAGAGGTGTTACATCCCTGAAGGAGAAATAACTGCCCAGAGGGGTCGAATCGGAGTCTTTGACCTCAAAATGCTGCACCTCTACAACATGGTCTTTGTTGCTGTGATTAAAATACTGCAGCCATACGCGGCCGGCACGTTCCTGGTAGTTCATATCAAGCCAGTCATCCAGGAAAGCCTTCATCTTATCAAGATCGTTACGGATATGAAAGAGCCTGAAGGCTGCTTCATTCACGTATATGCATCTGCCTTCGCTGTCATAACAGACTATGCCGGTATTGCTGCGTTTGCCTGCAGCCTCCATTATGCGGAGGGAAACATCCCTTCCGTCATTTCTGCTCTCGTAAGCATTGAAATCATCTTTTATTTCATCACTTATTGCAGGTACGGTCTCATCATCACCCAGGATCTTTACAAATTCTATGCAGCAGGATCTGGGAGGCATGCCTTCCTCAGCCTGCAGAACGGGTATGGAAACTATGCGGTAGTTTTTACCGTCAAGCTCTTCCGTCTTTTCCTGTATACGTCCGGATATAGCTGCTTTATAACTGGAACAGCTTAAGCAGCGTTCATCTCTTCCCCATACGGAAAAACAGCGGCTGCCATGCTCACTTTCGTGAGCACCGCTTTCCGCTGCTTCCTTACCCCCAATATACAACACCCTGCATTCACCGGGATCCACAAGGCGCACTATATCATATAGCGGCCCTGTGGCCCGCATTAATTCATTCAGTTGTTCCCTTGTGAATACAGGCGCATTCAATTATCCCTTATTCTTCCTTATTATTTTCTGCAACAGCTTCTGCTCTTGCAGCTACTTCCTTCTCCTGTACATCTGAAGGAGCCTGCTCGTAACGTACGAATTCATAACTGTAATCTCCGCGTCCGCCGGTCATGGAGCGAAGGTCGGTATTATAACCGAACAGACATGACATGGGGATCTCGGCCTCTACTATGGTCTTGCCGGCACCGACAGGGTTCATACCAAGCACACGTCCGCGGCGCTTGTTCAGGTCGCCCATGATATCGCCGGTGTAGCTGTCGGGTACGGTTACCTTAAGGCTTGCAATAGGCTCAAGCAGTACAGGGCCGGCTTCCATAAAGCCCTTCTTGAAAGCCTGTATAGCTGCTGTCTTGAAGGCCATTTCCGAAGAGTCTACAGGATGGTAAGATCCGTCATAAAGGATACCCTTAACGCCTACAACGGGATATGCAGCCAGAGGTCCTTTTATAACAGATTCCTGCATACCTTTTTCAACTGCAGGGAAGTAGTTCTTCGGAACTGCACCACCAACGACTTCCTGTTCGAATACGTAAGGTGTCTCCAGATCACCGCTGGGCTCGAAACGCATCTTGACATGACCGTACTGGCCGTGTCCGCCGGACTGTTTCTTATACTTGTATTCAACGTCCGATTTCTTCTTGATGGTCTCCTTGTAGGCGATCTTAGGCTTAACAAGCTCTATCTCAACCTTGTATTCATCTTTAAGACGGGATGCTATAACATCAAGGTGCTGGTCGCCCATACCGTAAAGCAGGCTCTGGCGGTTCTCACCGTCGTTTACTACCTTGAGGGTAAGGTCTTCGTGGCCCATCTTCTGAAGAGCCTGTGAAAGCTTATCGATATCGCCCTTGTTTACAGCCTTGTAACGCATATAGGTATAAGGCTTGGAAAGCTCGGTCTTTCCGTATTCAATGGTATTTGCTTTTGTGGAAAGGGTATTTCCGGTACGTGCTGCAGTCAGCTTGGCCAGAGCACCGATATCGCCGGCATGAAGCTCTTTGACTTCGCTTGCCTTTCCGCCGGTAAGGATATAAAGCTTGGATACCTTTTCCTCAATATCCTTATCCTTGTTGTAGATCAGATCGTCGGGCTTGAATACACCGCTCATTACCTTGATCAGTGAATACTTGCCGATGAAAGGATCCACGATGGTCTTCCAGATATATGCGCTTTTAGCCTTTGAGAAATCGTAATCAGCCTGGAATATCTCGTTATTCTTAAGGGAGATGCCGGCTACCTTCTTATCAAGGGGTGAAGGCATGAGCTTAACGATATCATCCATCAGCGCATAAGTACCCTGGCAGAGAATATTGGATCCCATGGAAATGGGGAAGATATCGCAGGTATTAACGGATTTACGAAGAGCTGCACGTATCTCGTCTTCAGAGAAAGTCTCGCCGTTAAAATAACGATCCATCATGTCTTCACTGGTCTCTGCAACAGCTTCCATAAGGGAATCATGATAGGTTGCCAGATATTCCTTGCTGTAATCGGGCATAGCCATATCAACAACTTCCTTGCCCTGCCATTTCTGGGCTTTCTGGCTTATAACATTAACATAACCCACAAACTTCTCATTCTCACGGATAGGGAAATGAAGGGGAGCTATCTGCTTGCCGTATTTTTCGGTAAGTGCATCAACAACATTCTTGAAAGATGCGTTATCAACATCCATATCGGTAACATAGAACATTCTGGGGAGTTTGTTCTTTTCACACAGATCCCAGGCGCGCTCCGTACCTACTTCTACGCCGGCCTTGCCGGATACTACTATGATGGCTGCATCTGCGGCAGCGGCAGCCTCTTCAGCCTCGCCTACAAAGTCAAACATACCGGGAGCGTCAAGGATATTGATCTTTGCTCCCTCCCATTCCATGGGGATCACGGATGTGGAGATAGAGATAAGGCGCTTCTGCTCCTCCTTGCCGTAATCGGAAATGGTATTCTTATCTTCTGCCTTTCCCATACGTGATGTAAGGCCGGCAAGATATGCCATCGATTCAGCCAGAGCAGTCTTTCCGGCCCCGCTGTGCCCTAAAAGTACCACGTTCCTGATCTTGTCTGTTGTGTAGACGTTCATAAAGCGTAACCTCCGATTTTATAATTTTGGTAGAATTTTTTGTATAATTTTACCAAATAGATTATACAAAAAAACCACACTTTCTGTTATTTTACCAAAAAGTGTGGTTTAAAGCAAGCTAAAATTGTATTTTATATCGTGGAATATCCGAAACCGTTACAGATAGCATCTACCGGAGTGCCTGCCTTGCAAAGGGGGCAATCCTCTGCCGTGTAGCTGGCGTAATCAGGCAGGTCTGCCAGGGAATAAAGCGAACGGATCTCGATGCCGTCGATAGCCATTGCCACGGAATAGATCGCAGCTATGCCTACCACGCTGCCCTGATAGAATTTGAGAGTGCCAAGGGCGCTCTTTAAGGTACCGCCGGTGGTAGCCGCGTCGATAAGTACCAGAACCTTTTTGCCTTTGATCATGTGAACGATATTCTCACGGAACATCATCTGACCGCTGGTGTTATATTCGGGACTGGTGATATACATGGTCTTGTGGGCGTTTGCCGAAAGGATCCCGGCTTTGGTAAGCTTGTTTGCAAGGTAGCTGCCTACTACTTCCATGCCGTTCAAGCAGAGTATGGTGTCGATTATATCCGATGCCAGATAAAGCTCTGCCAGCTCTTCGCCGGTTGCCCTGGCCTCACGCTGTCTGGCTTTCATATCGCTCAGGTCCATGTAGTAATTTACATGGCTGTTGGGCGTGATGAAGTGACCGGGCACATAACGTAACACCACGTCTTTGTTCTTTGAATAGTCGATCTTTTTGTAATCCTGCATGCGTAAACCCCCTTTAAAATATTTTGTTTTAGTTTACCATAATTATTTACTTTTGTGAATACTTTCACTTAAGTTTCTTCCGCTCCTTCGGGCAGCAGATAGCCTCTTCGTACAAGGATAGGGCTGGCCTCAGGGAAGATATCCGTAAGAAGAGTTGCGCCGGCGTCGCTTTTTATCCCGGCTTTGATCCTGGTGTTCCAGCCGTACTTCTCTGCTGCTTTTCTCATGCTTGTGCGCAGAGCCGGATAAGTATCTTCAAATCCTGCTTCTCCTCCGACATAAACCGGCAAGATCTATTTCCAAAACATCATGTCCTTCGTTCATCAGTTTAGTACCGTTTGCATGATGAAGTTTCAGCTTTCTGGATTGGTCCTCAAGATCCTCTCCGATCACGGTTTCGTCATACTTACGGTATAAACGGTCTGATATACGGTTTTTAATAGCCGCTCTTATCGATGATAATTTTGATTCTTTTTGGAATTTTTTGCGCCTGTCTTTATTCAGGGTTTCATCCTGAAGCTGACGCGTGAAATGATACTCATCCTTAAGACGTGTTGCTTCCCGCTGTTCTTCGGACTGTTGCCTGTACCGGCGGTCCGAATACCTTACTGATTTCTTTTCTTCTTTTGAAATTTTGCTCATCGGAGTCAGACTATCACCAAATGCCATACAGATACCCCCTTAAATAGATATAAGAAACACCTGAAATGATTTTATAACAGACACCTCATAAAAAGCAATAATATATTTTTAATATGAATAAGGCAGCCCGTGATCGGGGCTGCCCTGTTTTAAAGTATTTAATTATTTATATTACGTCTGCGGCGCCTTCGAGCTATCAGAACTGCGGATGCTGTGCTGCTTAATATCAGTACGGCCACTGCCGCTGCTCTTAGCGGATCATCGCCTCCGGTCTGAGGTGATTTTACAGGTGCGCCCGATGTGGTATTGGTATTTACCGGCTGGACCACAGTCTTTACAGTTGAAGATTTGGCTGAAGGCTCGGACTCCGGTTCGCTGTCCGCCGCTCCCGTAAGCGCCTTTTCATCATACTGTGCAATGTATGTAGCATTTGAAGTGACAGGTCTTATAGCCGGTGACCAGCCGGTGAAAACATATTCAACCTTTTTGTCTGCCGGTCTGCTGGGATCGGCGAATGAAGGTGTGGCTCCGTAGCTGTACTTCTGTGTACCCAGGATAGTTCCGTCGTAATCCAGCCAGGTGACTTTATATTTGTTGCGTTTTTCCGTAAACTTTGCTTTATAGGTTGCATCTCCGGTTACGGCAACAGGCGTGGGATCCCACCCGTCGAAAGTATATGTATATTCTTTTGTTGATTCTTTTACAGGGGCATCATGGGAAGGAACAACGCCGTATTCCAGTTCTTGTTTTTCAATCTCTTCACCTGCATCATAAAGCCAGGTAATTGTGTATTTATTCTTTACAGCCGAATAAGT
>JAEEGL016633163.1_pt1 | contig 17869 bp, 7 predicted proteins | sample 9134231 | NCBI WGS metagenome assembly JAEEGL01 (sample SAMN16246548, study PRJNA631951) | gut metagenome | biome: gut microbiome; feature: rumen; material: fiber-attached | host: Bos | place: Iran: Karaj | collected 2018-10 | reverse complement strand
TCTACATCAACGCACGCGCGATGGGCTTCGAGCCCGAGGGCATGAGCGACGAGCAGATGGCAGAGATGACGCGCGCCTTCAACCTCCCCCGCTAAGTATTGCGTTTTTTAAGATAAAGAGATTCGTTAAAGTCAGCCCCCGGTAGGGGGCTTTTTTGTTATATACTATATGACTGTCTGCTCCGACCAGACGACCATTTATGGTGTTGGTGGATTATTATCCCCGCTGCCAGGAATATTCTGAGTTGTCTTGAATTCCTTGGCTTCACTATAAGTGGTTCCAAGAGCATTCTTTGCATATGCCCTTACATAATAGGTCTTATTCTGCTCAAGTCCTGATATCGTTCCCTTCACTTCACCATTCGTCAACGTACCCGATGCTTTCGAGTCATCAACCGTAGGCTGGTTCTTCGTGTCTGAATAGCAGATGCCATATTCCGTAGCATCGGGAGATGCTGTGAGCGTAAAACTAAAGTCAACAGAATTCGAGGTAGGAGTACCCAATTTCAGGTTCGTAATTTCAGGCTGTTTGCCACCATCCTGCTTGACGCTGATTTTTGCCGTCTTGCCCGACTGACCGCTGACAACAATCTCGCCTGTCCTCTCTGCACCCGTCTCGTTCTTTCCTACATTAACAGTAATTTCCCTGTTGTTACTCCCCGATTTCATGGACAACCCGCACCAGTCAGGAGCCTCAATAGTCCACGAGCCATTAGAAGTGATGTTGAACGTTTTCGATGCGCCATTGACGCTGAAATCGAGCGAGGAGACATCTACTGTCATCGTGGTCTCTCTGCCTTTTTGCGTCACATATACCGTACGCGTCAGAGTTTTTCCTCCTACTGTAAGCGTGGCATTTCTTTCCGTCTCTGTCGTATTGGCTGTCACCTTGATGGTAAAACTACCAGTATTGACTCCTGATTGCGGGTTCACCGTAATCCAGTTGGCATCACCACTCTCTATCTTGACCGTCCATGCACAATTAGCGCTCACGGTAATGGTCGATTCTCCTACTTCAGCAAGAAAGCTGACACTTGAATTGCTGACGACAATCTGTTCCTTACTGGCCACAATCGGATCATCATCTCCGCCACCACCACCGCCACCACAAGCTGTCAACAATGTGACGATTGCCAAAGCGGCCAAGCCAAACCATTTTTTACGATTCATTATACTTTTCATAGCCTTTGTCATTTAAAAAAACACTTGCAGGCCAACATTCAGATTCAGGCCTGTTGTCCACGATTTCAATTGGTTGTCAATACCCTTTACCGACTTAAAGTTTTCGTCCTCATATACTCCGAAATCAAACTCCGGCGTAATCTGTATTCTGAAGTGATTGTTGAGAACGGTTGTCAGTCTTACAGCCAACAGTCCCGACATCGTGTTCATCTTGTTCATGATGTCCTCACTTGCATAATTCTCTATTTCCGTGCCTTTCATGTGGTTATATGCCACACCAGCCTGAGGTGTCAGCAAGACGAAGTCGGTAAGATGGAAGTCATAGCCATAGCGCAGGCTTACCCTCATAGCCTTGTAATTATAGGCTGCAGCCACAGAAGAACCCGACGTGTAAAGATAGATGTCATCCGTCTTTTGGGTTCCATATATGAATCCGAGCTCCACGTTGTGGCGGTTGTAGTCGAATCCCAGGGCTAACGACGGACCGGCAAGTGTGGTCACGTTATATCCGGCTCCCACATACACATAGTGTGGTTTCTCCAGTTGTCTCGTCATCATGATGCTTGCCCTATATTCCGTCCCGGATGAAATTGCCACAGGAAGTTTATAGTCCCTGATCATGCCGTATTCCGGATGTCTGATAGTTATCTTCTCCGTTCCTTTAGGCACATACACACAAACTTCTCCTGCTCCGTTTGTTTGTTTCATCACGCCATCACCCGTAAACTTAAAGCCACGGGTCGGGACAGAAAAGCGTATCACGGCGCACAACTCGCCCTTTTGATAATCTTTCACCGGATGCGTGCGGGCATACGTTCCCCAAACATATTCTTCGAAGTCCTTCACCTCAAAGCTCTGTGCTGTAGCGCTCATCGTGGCAATCATCAGTACTGCCACCAAAACTATTCTTTTGATATTCATGATCTGTTTATATTTTCTGCAAAGATAATCATTTTTTTCTTTATTCAATTCATGTTTTCTCATTCTTCATGGCATATCGTATGAAATGCCTTGTTTATTTGATGAAATGTAGTTTTGCTCCATGTTCTCAGTTTCTAGGTCAAGGCTCAAAGCCAGATATTAACTAAATGCCCAATGGTATTTCACCTTAAACCTTCCACCTTAAACCTTGAACCTTAAACTTTAAACTTTAAACTTTAAACTAAATCACTTGTTCACTACTATCTTCTTCCCATTCACGAAGTAAACGCCGCGTTTCAGGTGTTTCAGGGCCTCTTCGATGGAGATATTCTGGTCGAACATGATCAGCTCGCCGCTCATACTATATATCCGTACGCCTTTTTCACCCTGCGTTGGAATCTCGCGGATGGCGGTGGGCAGATCATCAAAGATGCACATTTCGCGCTTGGCATTGGCAGAGCTTGTCGTCATGTAGGCCTCGAAGGGGTGCACCGAACGGGATTCCCTGATGAAGGTACTTCCCTCTGCTCTATAATCCGTATTAGTGCAATAGTCGTTATTCGCATTCAGCGCATACACATTTATCGATGCCGCCATGGCTGTAAAGGCAGGCACAAATGTCTTTTCGCCATAAGTGCTCTTCCTGATATCAGCCGTTGCCAACACCGACACATTCTCAGCCGAGAACGTAACCTTTCCGGCGAGATTATAGGTATCCACATAATAGGAATTGTTGGGCATCGAGATGATATAGGGCTTATTCGCCTCTATTCCCTCTGCCTCCACAAATCCTGTTGCCGTCAACTCATAGAGCCAGAAGGGCTTGCCGGCACTCGTTGACGAGTATACCTTGAAGGGAATGAGTTTCCCCTTGCTCTCGTGGGTAAACTGCTTCACATCGAATGGCAGAGCGATAGTCTCCCAGCCGCGGCACTCGCCGATGCCCGTGGTCATGCCGTAGCGATGCGTGTAGCTGATCTCCTCGGCAGTGAATGCCACCGGACAGTTAAAGTCGTTGCCGCTGGCGGCATCGGTCAACACAATCTTCTTCGCCCGTCCGTTGGCAACAATGTTCTGCACATTCGTCGGGGCATAAGATTCTGACTGCACATATACCAGCATATTCGGATTCATGTCACTGCCGAAGGCGCTGTTGCTGAGCACCGTCCTCGGGTTCCAGGTGATGGCGGTGATGCCCGAATGGTTGAAGGCTCCATCCACAACGCCCGCCACCGTCCAGGTGTCGCCATCGTAGGTCACCGTTGCCGGAATCACCACATGACCACTATAGTTGCCCTTACCCACGTTGAGTGTGTAATCCGCTGTCGACCTCACTTCGTAGTTAATCCCGTCTTGTGAAAACGGCAGTAAAATGGCCTTAAATGTAGCAACCACCGTCGTATTGGCGGTGATATTACTGATAGTATACCGGTTATTCGAGACGCTTGAGGTTACATCTGTTCCTCCCACTGTCAATTTACTGAGATAGTAACCGCTGCTAGGGGTGAAGGTCAAGATAGCAGAAGATCCTTTGTATACCGTAAATGTCCTTGTTGTATTTGTGATGGAATTCCCATCATAGGAAATTGTACCCGAACCTGAGGACTGAATACTCAAGGAACAAGATTTATTTGACGTGCTAACTGGGCGGATTGCCATCTTTACCACAGAGATGTTGTAACCATTATTATATATTAGGGTACTTCCATCATAGGAGAGAGCATAGCACAATGTTTCGTTTGATGATTCAAAAGTATTACTACTCCAATAGAAACCTGAGGCAGTTACTTGTGTCTCTCCCGTGTAACCGTCATAACAGGGGGCCCATCCAGTCTTAGGAAGATAGATATAATTACCATTCGGTCCAGTTACCTTGAATACTTCAGTGCCATTCACTCTTACTGTTGACCACGAGCATTTGGTGGCAAGTTCTACTTGCTCATCATGAGTCGGCAATCTCCAGTTGCTGCCCCATTCTAACGAGGGTTGATTGATATTCCATAGGTAAAGATTACCAGCACCGATACTATTAACAGCACCAAGGTTCATATTTGCCCAATCTACACTTAAACCAAGATCCACAGCTTTTTGTGATTCTGTAGAAGGAACGCCTTCGGAAAATTCAACCAAATAAGTTCTATTTGAACTGATCGTTGTCGTATATTTACCATCTTTGACTTTTGACAGTTCATTGTAAGATGAACCATCTTCACCAATACCTTTAGTATAATCTAGTCCACTTAAATAATAGCCGTCAGCAGGATTGAACGTGAAAGACAAACTGCCATTTGAACCAACATTAATCCATCCAGCAGCACCTTTGGTTACTGTTTGACCATTACACACGACGGTTCCATTTCCACTCATTATTATAACGGTAACAGTGTATGACGCATTAGATGCTAATGAAAACACCATCAACAACAAAAGTAGAATAATTCTCTTTCCATTTTTTTTCATGCAATTAGCTGTTTTATTTAATAATCTGTTTCATCCCATTAACAATATACACGCCCCGGGAGAGGTGTTTCAAGGCTTCCTCAACGGTTATATCATCGGAGGCGATGACCAACTGACCACTCAGAGTATAGATGCGTACTCCTTTTTCACCCTGCATAGGAATCTCGCGGATGGCGGTGGGCTGCGTCTCGAAGATGGGGATGATGCCCTTGGCATTGGCTGCATTGGTCGTCATATAGGCCTCGAAGGGCAGAACAGGGCGCAGACCTTCAACAAACACGCTGCCTTCCTTATATCCTCCGGTGTTTGTCACCCAGCTGTTCACGGCATTGATGGCATACACACCGCTTTGAGCAGTCTTTGCGAAGCAAGGCCTGAAGGTCTTGTCGTTACAGGTTGGCATGGTCATATTCTCGCTGGTCTTCACCGTTGCGTTTTCTGCGCTGAATGTCACGTTTCCCGCGAGGATGTAATCCACAAAATACTTTTCATGATTCGGCATACTAATCACATAAGGAGTGTTAGCCTCGATGAAGTCTGCCTCTGCAAATCCCGTGTACGTCAGTTTGTACAACCAGTAAGGCTTGGCGCTTGTGCTCTGATCCCATTGCTTGAAGGTCACCAACTGTCCTTTCGTCTGGTGCATCACCTTCTGCACGGTGAATGGCAGGGCGATGGTCTCCCAGCCACGGCACTCACCGATGCCCGTGGTCATCCCGTACCGGTGTGTGTAGCTGATCTCTTCTGCCGTGAACGCCTCAGGACAATTGAAGTCGTTGCCACTGGCAGCATCCGTCAGCACAATCTTCCTCGCCCTTCCGTTGGCAATGACATTCTGAACATTCGTAGGAGCATATGCCTCCGACTTTACATAGAGCAGCAGGTTCGGGTTCGTCTGTGCGCCAAATGCCCCATTACCAATGGCAGTATTCGGGTTCCAGGTAATGGCCGTGATGGCAGACAGGTTGAATGCTCCATCAACAACTCCCGCCACCGTCCAGGTATCACCGTCGTAGCTGACCGTTGCCGGAATCACCACATGCCCGCTATAGTTGCCCTTACCCACGTTCAATGTGTAATCGTTTGCCGACCTCACCTCATAGTTGATGCCGTCCAAAGAGATCGTCTGTGGAATAGCCTTGAAGGTTACCACCACCGTCGTATTGGCGGTGATATTGCTAATCGTATACTGATTGTCCCTTACGCCCGATGTTACATCCGTTCCGTTCACTACGAGCGATGCCAGCTTATATCCGCTGTTCGGAGTCATCTCTATGGTTACAGAAGAACCCTCTGCAATCGTAAAGGATTGAGTTTTGTTCGTAATCGTGGTCCCGTCGTAAGATACAGAACCACCTGCACCCGACTGGATGGAAAGAGAGTATGTAGTAGCCGGTATCTGCTCGAAGGAGGCAACCACGGAAATATTGGCTGTGATATTACTAATCGTATACTGGTTATTCACAACATTCGAAGTCACATCGTTTCCATTTACCGTCAGTGAAGAGAGTATATAACCGTTATTCGGCGTAATGCTGATAGTAGCAGATAATCCTCTTTCTACCGTAAACTGTCTAGTTGAATTTGTAACCACAGTTCCATTGTAAGAAACAGAACCTCCACTGCCCGACTGGAGAGAGAGGGAGTAGTTAGCTGCAGCATAAGACAATGTCACTGTTACATCCATAGAGGATGCCGTACTTAAGCCATTACCAGTAAGATAGGTATATGTCAAACTCTTCCCGTTAATAAAGTCCTCATCGGTTCCTTTCTGAGCAAGCACTAGATACTTTTGTCCATCTACCACTAATACGTTTCCTGTGATGTTTGTCCCATCCAACTTCAAATTAGTCACTCTCGTTAAGTCGAAATCGAATGATACAGGAATGGCAATCCCCTCACTTATATCTTCAGCAATAAGCGATATGGTTTGAGGAGTAATTGAAACTGAAGTGAGTCGGCTGTTATTTGATAATTCCAAACATGTCAGCTGGTTAGAATAGCAATGTAAAGATGTTAGTGCTGTATTCTTACCTACAATTAAAGATTTCAATTGACATGAATAACACCACAAAAGAGTCAGGGCGGTATTATTGCTCACATCCAAAGAAGTAAGATTAGTTGAGTAACATATTAATTGGACCAACGCAGTATTTTGGCTTACATCCAAAGACGTAAGCGGGGCAAGAGAACAGACCAAAATAGTCAATGCGGTATTCTTGCTTACATCCAAAGAAACCAGCTGATTCCTCGAGCAACGCAATTCTGTTAGTTCCGTGTTTTTGCTCACATCCAAAGACGTTAACTGGTTGGAACCGCAATATAAAACCTTCAGTGCGGTATTTTTACTTACATCCAACGATGTTAGCTGGTTGTAACCACAAGTCAACTCTGTTAGTTGTATATTCTTGCTTACATCCAAAGCTGTCAGTTGATTGTACTGGCAAGACAAAGAAGACAACACATAAAAGTGTTCTATACCTTTCAAACTCACTATGTTCCCTGGACTCTCCTCTGTTCCGCTACAATTAATACTCAGAACTCCTTCTATCTCTTCATCCGTCAACACACCATCACTTGCGCCACTGACATTCTGCAATATCCAATTGCGGAACGCCTCGTCAGGGAAGTTGGTAGCATTAACCTCGATTCCTGTCGGTGTTGTTGCGGTATATGACAAGGTTACTGTCACATCTACAGATGAGGCCTTGTTGAAACTATTGCCGGTGTTGTAGGTATAGGTCAGCATTTTCCCGTTGATGTCACTCTCTGACGTTCCCGTTTTCGCGAATACCAGATACTTCTGGCCATTAACCGTCGCAACACTTCCTGTAACACTTGCGCCACCCAATTTCAGATTCGACACTTTCGAGTAGTCAAAGTCTGAGGGCACAGGAATGGCAATGCCCTCGCTGATGTTCTGAGCAGAGAGCGCTGCAGATTGCGGAGAAATGCTGGTACTAGCATCATTAACAATCGTGTTTGTGCCCAAATTCAGGCATAGCAGTTGGTTGCCATAGCAGTCCAGCCGGGTTAATTTGGTGTTCCGACTTACGTCTAAGACTGTCAATTGATTATTATTGCACCAAAAAGAACTAAGTGCCGTGTTTCTGCTTACATCCAAGTTTGTCAATAGATTATTAACACACGACAAGAGAGTAAGTGAGGTATTTTTAGTCACATCCAGGCTTGTCAATCGGTTATTGTCTATTGACAGTTCTTTCAATGCTGTATTGTTTGTTACATCCAGCTTGCTTAATTGGTTATCGTCACAGTACAGGGATTCCAGAACAGTATTCTTACTCAAATCCAGAGTTGTTAATTGATTATTATAGCAATACAACAATGTTAGTGCCGTGTTCCTGCTTACATTCAAAGAAGTAAACTGATTCGTGTGACAATACAAACGAGTTAGTGCCGTATTCCTACTTACGTCCAACGTTTTCAACTGGTTCCGATCGCAAATCAGCAGGGTAAGGGCCAAATCAGTTGAAAGGCCTGAGAGATTTGTTATGCTATTAATCTGACAATTCAATTCTTTCAGGGCAGTATTATTGCTGATGTCGAGACTCTTTAACTGATTGGAGCCACAATACAGATTTACCAATGCAGCATTCCTGCTTACATTCAACGATGCCAGCTGGTTGGAGTTACAGTTCAAAGACGCCAATGCCGTATTCTTGCTCACATCTAGGCTTGTGAGTTGGTTACTAAAGCACTCTATTTCTGTAATGGCTGTACAACCGCTCACGTCTAAAGATACCAGCTTATTATTCTGACAAGAGAGTTTTTTCAGTGCCGTATTCTTGCTTACATCCAACGACGACAACTTATTGCCACTACAATTTAAAGTAGTAAGGGCCGTAAAGAATTCTATTCCTTGTAAGTTGGAAATGTTTTTATTTGAGCAATTAATGCTTGTCACTTTCGCTATCTCATCGTCAGTCAAGATACCATCACTAGCACCACTAACATTCTGCAACACCCAGTTGCGGAATGCTTCGTCGGGGAAGTTGGTGGCATTGACCTCGATACCAGTCGGTGTACTTGGAGTATATGACAACGTTACTGTCACATCCATAGATGCAGCCAGACTGAAACTGTTGCCTGTACTATAGGTATAGGTCAGTTCCTTACCGTCGATAGAACTTTGTGCCGTTCCTTTTGGTGCGAACACCAAATAATTTTGTCCGTTGACGGATGTAACGCTGCCCGATACAGCAGTCCCGTTTAACTTCAAGTTAGACACCTTTGTAAAATCAAAAACAGTGGGTACAGGTATCGCAATCCCCGAACTTACATCAATTGCTGAAAGTGATATGCTTTGAGGATCTATGCTAGTTGAGGTATTATTAATCGAGTTGTTATTGGATAAATCCAGATTTAGTAGCTGGTTGAAAGAGCAAATCAACAAAACCAGTGCTGTGTTTTGGCTTACATCTAATGAGGTCAACTGGTTAGAATTACAATACAAAAAATTCAGTTTTGTGTTATTGTATACACTCAGTGTTTTTAGCTGGAGGGAATTGCAACGCAAAAAAGTTAGTGCCGTGTTCTTACTTACATCCAAACTCGTCAGCTGGTTGGAAGAGCAAAACAAACCTTCCAGTGCCGTGTTTTTGCTCACATCCAAACTCGTCAGCTGGTTGAATTCGCAATTCAATCTAGTCAGTACCGTATTCGTACTTACATCCAAACTCGTCAGTTTGTTGTAAGAGCAATCCAAACCTTGCAGAGCCGTGTTCTTGCTAACGTCCAAGGAGGTCAGCTGGTTGCCAGAGCAATCCAAACTTTGCAGTGCCGTGTTCTTACTTACATCCAAACTCGTCAGTTTGTTGTAAGAGCAATCCAAACCTTGCAGAGCCGTGTTCTGGCTCACATCCAAACTCGTCAACTGGTTGAATCTACAATTCAATCCAACCAGTGCTGTGTTCTTGCTTATATCCAGACTCGTCAGCAAGTTGGAAGAGCAATGCAAAATTGTCAGGGCTGTAAAGAACTCTATTCCTTGTAAATTGGTAATACTTCCACGATTATCATAAGTTCCACTGCAATCAATACTTGTCACGTTTGCAATCTCATCACCAGTCAATATACCATCGCTGGCCCCACTGACATTCTGCAATACCCAATTGCGGAAAGCCTCATCAGGGAAATTCGTTGCATCCACTTTCAAAGGGTCACCATAAGAAAGAACAACCGCTACGTTCATGGACCAGTTATTATTATCATCCGTAGCATAGCTGTATGTCAGTAATAGTCCCTTTAAAGTCCGTTCATCAGTACCGGGTTGTGCAAATACCAAATACTTCTGGCCATCGACCGTTGTAATACTTCCATCAACGCTCGTGCCTGCCAGTTTCAGATTCGACACCTTTGTGAAGTCAAAGTCTGTGGGTACAGGAATGGCAATGCCCGAACTAATACTCACAGCAACGAGTGATAGGGACTGAGGGGAGATTTCATTATTATTTACCAATGAAGTGTTTTTGGATAAATCCATATTTAGCAACTGGTTGGAATAGCAATCCAAAGAAGTCAGGGCCGTATTCTTGCTCACATCCAAACTCGTCAGCTGGTTGGAAGAGCAATCCAAAGAAGTCAGGGCCGTATTCTTGCTCACATCCAAACTCGTCAGCTGGTTGGAAGAGCAATCCAAAGAAGTCAGGGCCGTATTCTTGCTCACATCCAAACTCGTCAGCTGGCTGCCAGAGCAATACAAGAACTCCAGGGCCGTGTTCTTGCTTACATCCAAAGAGGTCAGCTGGTTGCCATGGCAAAACAAAAAAGCCAGGGTCGTGTTCTTGCTAACGTCCAAGGAGGTCAGCTGGTTGCCATAGCAATCCAAAAATTCCAGGGTCGTGCAACTGCTAATATCCAAGGAGGTTAACTGGTTGGATGAGCAACGCAAACTAGTCAGGGAAATGTTCTTGCTTACGTCCAAGGAAGTCAGCTGGTTGAAAGAGCAAGACAAAGATTTCAGGTCAGTGTTCTTGCTTACGTCCAAGGAGGTCAATTGGTTGGAAGAGCAAGACAAATCTGTTAGGGCTGTGAAGAACTCTATTCCTTGTAGACTTGTAATTATTTTATTGCTACAATCTATCCCACCCACAGCTGCAATCTCCTCGTTTGTCAATATACCATCGTTTGCCCCACTGACATTTTGCAATACCCAACTGCGGAAAGCCTCATCAGGGAAATTGGTAGCATTGACCTCAATGCCAGTTGGAGTGGTTGCAGTATAAGATAGCGTAACCTTCACATCCATAGATACCGCATTTCTCGCACTATTACCAGTGCTGTAAGTGTAAGTCAAATTCTTTCCATCAATACTACTTTGGGCAGTACCCGATTGTGCAAATTCCAAATACTTCTGACCATTTATTATTGTAATGCTTCCATTAATGCTCGTACCATCCAGCTTTAGTTTCGTCATCTTTGTAAAGTCAAAGTCTAAGGGGACAGGAATGGCAATACCCGAACTAAGATCTACTGCAATGAGTGTTTTAGTCTGTGGGGATACTTTACATACACTACCATTCCATCCCAAAGAAGAGTTACTGTACAAATCGATACTTAGTAATTGGTTTGAAGAGCAATCCAATGACTTCAGAGTAGTGTTATTGCTGACGTCCAAACTCGTCAGCAGGTTGGAAGAGCAATCCAATGCCCACAGAGTAGTGTTATTGCTGACGTCCAAAGAAGTCAGCTGGTTTTCTTCGCAATACAAACTGTTCAATGCCGTGTTCTTACTGACGTCCAAAGAAGTCAGCTGGTTTTCTTCGCAAGCCAATTGGTACAGTGCCGTGTTATTACTGACGTCCAAACTCGTCAGCTGGTTGGCACGGCAATCCAAATATGTGAGTGCCGTGTTCTTACTGACGTCCAAAGACGTCAGTTTATTGAACTTGCAATACAATTGGTTCAGGGCCGTGAAGAACTCTATACCTTGCAAACTAGTGATGCCTTTATCATTGCATTGAATATTTGTCACGTTTGCAATCTCATCATCTGTCAAGATACCATCACTTGTCCCGTAAACATTACCCACCACCCAGTTGCGAAAGGCCTCATCGGGGAAGTTGGTGGCATTGACCTCAACGCCTGTAGGAGCGAACTCTGTTTCAATGATGTTCTTAAAATCTTTCCAGCCATCTGTGCTCTGATATTTAGCTTTTGAACCTATGGGTACATATAGGGGAATCGTTTTGTTCACATCTGACCAGCACCCTGAAGTCTTGAAAGGCTCACTAATCTTTGAATAGATTTCAGTCAGGCCGCTGCAACCATAGAATGCACTTTCTCCGATGCTGGTTACTGAACTGGGGATGGTCACCGACGTCAGACCGATACACCTAAAGAACGCATTATTTCCGATACTGGTCACGGAATTGGGAATAACCAAATCTTTGATTTCCTCACCATTCAAATATAAATGATATGGGTTTGTAAAAGGATTGATAGTATAAGTAATGTTGCACCACGCTTCCAAATCAGTGATTTGAATAGAGGCCAGGTTGTTACAATTTTGGAAAGCATAAGAACCGATGTTTGTCACGGAATTGGGGATGGTCACCGAGGTAAGGCTGCTGCAACCTAAAAAAGCGTAACTCCTAATTCTTGTCACAGAATTGGGGATGGCCACCGACGTCAAGCTGCTGCAAAAAGAGAATGCTCTGTTCCCAATTTCCATCACGGAATTGGGGATGGTCACCTCTGTCAAGCCACTGCAATTATAGAAAGCATAGTCATTAAAAAGAGTCACGGAATTAGGGATAGACACAGAGGTCAGACTAGTGCATTCTTGGAAAGCATGCGGACCAATGCTTGTAACGGGATACTCAACACCGTTATATGTAAACTTATCGGGAATGACAACGTCACCGGAATAGGAATTATAATTTGCATCCTTATAAGTCACCTCTGCCTCATTAGTGGACGAATTAACGGAATAGTAAATTCCATTAACCTCTATGGCAGAGGCTGTCAATGACGTAAAGATGCTCACAAAAAGCAGGAGATATTTAATGGTTTTTAGTCTCATATATTTTCTTTTTTGGCAAGAATGGTGTTTCATGCTCTATCGTTTCTTTCTTAGTATCAGTGATTTTATCCACAAAGGTACGAAAGATTTTTGTGATTAACGACGTTTAGAAGTGATTTTTTATGAGGTGCAACCGTATTTTAGCAAAACGGGGAAGATTGACAGTCAAGGCAATCTTCCCATTTCTTTAGCTTTCACGATTCGTGCTTACCGAAGTTGCGGGGGTGGCGAATCTGTCTGGCATTACAGGTTGCCATAGATACCATCGCTCTGCGAAACGCCAAAGCCTTACCTTTCTCTCAAATCGTACACCCACATGGCATTGTTGAAGTCCACATAGAGCTGACGGCTTCCATCGCGCTGAGCCCTGAGGCGGATGCCACATTTCAGACCGTCCTCATTCACACATAAGTATTTGTAACTTCTTCCGTTACGGTCATTTTCTTCACCTTGGTACTCCAAGATGTCGTACTCCTGAGGAGTTTCGCTGTAAATGCTGATCACGTCGCGGTCGTTACTGATGACCACCAGCATCTCTGTGCGGTACCAGTCCGTCCATTTTGTCCATCCGTTTCTGCCCAACTCTTTGTAGGCAACAGCTGTTGTCTTAAACTTGTAAGTCTGTGCATTCATGCTCATCACTGTGAAGAGGAATGCGATTACCATCATCATCTTTTTCATATCATTTCTGTTTTTATTTGTTTGACTTTCTTGATGCAAAGATAGGAACAAATATGGCACATGCCAAACTTTCACAAACATGTTGTACCAAATGGTGGAAATAGATGATGAAATGGTAAATGGGATGGGCAAATTAACGGTTAAAGGGCTCAAGGAATGAGTAGTTAGAGGTTCTGTTCGAACCTTAAACCTTATACCTTATACCTTAAACTAATCACTTTTCACTGGCAGCTCTACTGCCATCGTCACTAAACCTTGTTATCGTCTGATGGATAATGGCTTATGCTTGGTGATGCTTTCTTGTCAGCCGTCACTATACCGCCACAAATGTATTTTTTGTAATTAATGCCTGATTACCCTCTAACTAGTTAATCAATTAAGGTCCAATCAGGCATTAATTAGAACGTAACTAGGCATTAATTACAGCATAATCAGGCATTAATTACAGCATAATCAGGCATTAATTGCAAATTTCAAAAGTAGCCCACAGAAGGCGGCGGAGCCACCAGTATAAAGTTCAAGGTTATGTCCATTCTGGCCATGATTTTCGTCACGACTCGGCCAAATTGATGCAAGCATCTTTGGCACTCGCTACTCCGAAAATTCAAAGTTTTGCCCACAGATTTACGGGATTTACACGGATTATTTGTTAAAAAAAACAACAAAATAGACAACTTTGTTTCAGGCATAGTGACTAAGCGATGGCGTCGCTAAAGGGTTGTAATAGTTGTCCTGGTTGTTTTTATTAAGACTCAAAGCCCCTCCAACTCCCCCGTATGGGGAGAGTAAGTTTCACACAGATGGCACAGAGGTCACAGATTTATTCTCTCTTTAAGTAAAAGTACTTCAGGACTTTAGATCGGTGTCATCTGTGTTATCTGTGTGACTTTTATTCTATTAAAAATCTGCTGGAGGAAAATTAAAAAATCTGTGTAAATCCTATAAATCTGTGGGCAAAAGCATATAGATAAAAGCGGCGGAGCCGCCAGTTCAAAGTTCAAAGTTCAAGGTTTAAGCCTTTGGCACTAATAATCTGCCGAATCCGCCAAATCTGCTGGAGGAAAAAAGCATGCAGATCACGCAGATGAAGCAGATTCTCTTTTCGCTTGCGAACATCCTACATATATTATTAGAAATCTGTGTAAATCCAGTAAATCTGTGGGCAAAAGCATGCAGATAAAGGCGGCGGAGCCGCCAGTTCAAGGTTCATGGTTCATGGGACTCACGCCAACGGAACTGACGTCATGCAACTCCTTGAACTCCCTGAAACTCCTTGCAACTCCTTAAAAATATACCTTAAACTTTGAACCTTGAACCTTAAACCCTTGTCAGTTATTCACCACCATCTTCTTGCCATTCACGAAGTATACGCCACGCTTCAGGCGCTTCAGGGCCTCTTCGATGGAGATATTCTCGTCGAACATGATCAGTTCGCCACTCATACTATAGATACGCACGCCTTTCACGCCCCTCATGCCCTGCATGGGAATCTCGCGGATGGCGGTGGGCAGCGTCTCGAAGAGCGGGAAGAACTGTTTGGCATTGCCCGAGCTGTTCGTCATATACGCCTCGAAGGGATGAACCGTGCGTAGCTCCCTGATGAAGGTGCTTCCCTCCGGCAAGTAGTCGCTATAGCTGCTGTAGTCGTTGTTCACGTTCAGGGCGTAGATGCTCCACGATGCGGACTGTGAGGTGAAGTTCGGCACGAAGGTACGGTCACCGAACGTCGATCTCACGACCTCCGTCACCGGCACCGTGACATTGCTCGATGAGAAGGTCATCACGCCCGGCAGATTATAGTCGTTGTCATACACCTTGTTGTTCGGCAGACTGATGATATAGGGCGTGTTCGCCTCGATGTTGGCAGCCTCCTGCCAGCCACTTGCCGTCAGCCGATAGAGCCAGAAGGGCTTGCCGGCGCTGGTCGACGAGAACACCTTAAAGGGTATGAGCGTCCCCTTGCTCTCATGGGTGAACTGCTTCACGTCGAACGGCAGGGCAATGGTCTCCCAGCCTCGGCACTCACCGATGCCCGTGGTCATCCCGTACCGGTGTGTGTAGCTGATCTCCTCTGCCGTGAACGCCTCAGGACAGTTGAAGTCGTTGCCACTGGCAGCATCCGTCAGCACAATCTTCCTCGCCCGTCCGTTGGCAATAACGTTCTGAACATTCGTGGGAGCGTATGCCTCCGACTTCACGTAGAGCAGCAGGTTCGGGTTCGTCTGTGCGCCGAATGCCTCGTTGCCGATGGCGGTGTTCGGGTTCCAGGTGATGGCCGTGATGGCAGACAGGTTGAATGCTCCGTCAACAACTCCCGCCACCGTCCACGTGTCACCGTCGTAGCTGACCGTTGCCGGAATCACCACATGCCCGCTATAGTCGCCTCGGCCAACATTCAGTGAGAAATCCGTTGCCGACCTCAACTCATAGTTGATGCCGTCCAATGAGATATTCTGTGGCATGGCCTTGAAGGTTACCACCACCGTCGTATTAGCTGTGATATTGCTGATGGTATACTGATGATTCTCAACGCCCGATGTCACATCCGTGCCGTTCACGGTCAATGATTCCAGCTTATATCCGCTATTCGGGGTCATCTCTATGGTTACAGAAGAGCCCTCTGCAACCGTAAAGGATTGAGTTTTGTTCGTAATCGTGGTCCCATCGTAAGATACAGAGCCTCCTGCACCCGACTGGATGGAAAGGGAATAAGTCGTAATCGGAATCTGCTCGAAGATCGCGACCACGGTTGTATTTGCAGTGATATTACTAATCGTATACTGATTGTTCGAAACGCTCGAAGTCACATCCGTCCCATTGACTTTCAGCGATGCCAACCGATAGCCACTATCAGGTGAAATGCTGAGCGTGGCTGAAGAACCGTGATTCACTGTGAAGCTGTTGGTATTGTTCTTGGTGGCAGTACTGTTATACGTCACCGTTCCGTTACCCGTTGCCTGGACGGAGAGCGTATAGGTTATCTGCTCGAACGTCACCACTACGGTCGTGTTGGCGGAAATGCTATTAATCGTGTATTTGTTGTCCTTCACACCCGTTGTAACGTTTGTACCGTTCACTGTCAACTTGCTCAGCTTATAACCTGTATTGGGCGTGATTGTGATGGTTGCAGATGCTCCCTCATTTACTGTAAACGACTGCGTCTTATTTGTAACAGTCGTGCCATCATAGGATACAGAGCCGCCACTGCCTGATTGGATGGAAAGGGAATAGGTCGTAGCCGGTATCTGCTCGAAAGTAGCGACGACTGAGGTGTTAGACGTGACGGAGCTGATGGTATATTTGTTGCTTGTCACGCCAGATGTCACATCTGTTCCATTTACCGTCAGGAAAGCAAGCCGATATCCGCTGTCAGGAGTGATGGTCAGGGTGGCGGATGAGCCGTGGCTGACCGTGAAGGTGCGGGTCGTGTTCTTCGTGGAAGTGCCGTTGTATGTCACGGATCCGCTGCCCGAAGCCTTTATGGACAGGGTGTAGGTGATCTGGGTGAATGTAGCTACCACGGTCGTATTGGCAGAGACGCTGCTGATGGTATACTTGTTATTCGATACGCTTGACGTCACATTCGTCCCATTGACAGTTAGGGAGGACAGCTTGTAGCCGCTGTTGGGTGTGATTGTAAGCGTTACTGAAGAACCTTCACTAACAGTAAATGACTTGGTGGTATTCGTTATCGACGTACCGTTATAGGAAACTGATCCTCCACTGCCTGATTGAATGGAAAGCGTATAGCTACTTATGCTTTCAACTATATTTGAAAATTCATTCCATCCATCTGTTGACTGATAGACAGATTTCTTCCCTTTCGGCACTGTCAGTTGACCATTATCTTCTGTATCTAAATCAAAGACAGAACCAGCTATAGTAAAAGGTATCTCTATCTCAGAAATAACAGATTTTAAATTACTGCAGCCTGCGAAAGCATAGACTCCGATGCTCGTCACGGAATTGCCGATGGTCACGGAGGTAAGGCCGATGCAATTATTGAAAGCATAGTCTCCAATGCTAGTCACGGAATTGGGGATAACAGTGTTCTTGCATCCAGCAACCAGCGTGTTGGATGCGGTCTCAATGATGGCATTACAGTCATTTCTGGAATCATATGTTGTGTTTCCGATTTCCACTTTGATGGAGGTAAGGTCGTTGCAATAAGAGAAAGCTCTTATTCCAATGCTCCTCACGGAATTGGGGATGGTCACGGAGGTAAGGCCGCTGCAATAAGAGAAAGCATCGTATCCAATGCTGATCACGGAATTGGGGATGGTCACAGAGGTAAGGCCGCTGCAATAATAGAAAGCTTCGGATCCTATGGAAGTTACGGAATTGCCGATGGTCACGGAGGTAAGGCCGCTGCAATGAACGAAAGCACCGACCCCAATGCCCGTCACGGAATTGGGGATGGTCACGGAGGTTAGGCCGGTGCAACCATAGTATTTGCAAGTTGCTTTATATCAGCAATTTGCAAGTTAAACGGTAGAAAAGTGACAACGGTGATTTGTAAAAGGACGAAAACCATAAAGATTTAACGTTTTTAACCTCTATTAGGGGTTTTGCTTGTTCTCAT
>JAEEGL011106381.1_pt1 | contig 17869 bp, 10 predicted proteins | sample 9134231 | NCBI WGS metagenome assembly JAEEGL01 (sample SAMN16246548, study PRJNA631951) | gut metagenome | biome: gut microbiome; feature: rumen; material: fiber-attached | host: Bos | place: Iran: Karaj | collected 2018-10 | reverse complement strand
GGGAGGCGTAACGCCGGAAAATCCGGAAGATCCGGAAGATCCGGAGAATCCGGAAGATCCGGAGAATCCGGAAGATCCGGAGAATCCGGAAGATCCGGAGAATCCGGAAGATCCGGAGAATCCGGAAGATCCGGAGAATCCGGAAGATCCGGAAGATCCGGAAACTCCGGAAGCTCCGGCGCATTTGCGGCCGTAGCCACGGCGTCTCGCCGTGGCGGACCGCCGAGCAAACCAGCCTCGCTTCCGGAAGCCCTGGAGAATCCGAAAACTCCGGAAACTCCGGAAAATCTTGAAAGTGCCCCACCCATAGGAACGAGAGCATGAAGAAGCGAATCGCGGTGTTGCTGTGTGTGTTTGCGATGTGCGTCGCGTCGGGGGCGGAGGGGGTGGTCCGTGCGGTGCGGGCGCCGTCGCCAGTGCACGTGGACGGGGTGCTGGACGAGGGCGCGTGGGAGGCGGCGCCGCCGTGGGATAGCTTCATCCACACGAAGACGAAGGCGGCGCCGCCAGTGAAGACCACGCTGAAGGTGCTCTTCGACGACCAGGCGCTGTATCTGGGCGTCCGCTGCGCGGAACCCCGCCCCGACCTGATGCAGACGCGCGAGTATCCCCGGGACGGCGCGGCCTACTACAACGACAGCATCGAGATCATGCTCGATCCCGGGCACACGCAGGAGATCTACTGGCATTTCATCGTGGGGGTCTCCGAATCCCGCCTGGATCGCCATGTGGACAAGGGGGTCGGCGTCGCGGACATGCAGTGGAACGGCATCTGGTCGGCGCGCACGCGCGTCGGCAGGGACGAATGGACGTGCGAGGTGAAGATACCGTTCTTCAACTTCGCGCGGCGGAGCCCGCTTTCGGGCGAGTGGGGCATCAACGTGGTCCGCAACCGCTTTGTCGAGGCGAAGGCGTGTTTCGCGGTGGCGGGGGTCTTCCATGAGCCGACGAAGTTCCTGCGGCTGGCGGGGCTGGATTGCCCCTTCGCCGCCTACCAGGTGGAACTGTCGGCGCTGTCGGCGCAGCCTGGGGTGGACGGCCTGGGGCGCGGCTGTGTCGAGAGCGCGGGTGCGCTGGTCAACCACACTGGCCAGGCGCAGACCTATGAACTCGAGAACTACTGGCGTTCGGCGGAGGGGGACATTGCCTTTTCGAAACCCGCGAAGGTGGAGGCGGCGGCGGGGGCGCGCGTGGCGTTCCAGTTGCCGCCAGTGGTGCTGAAGGCGCCTGGCGTCTACACCAACGTCCTGCGGGTGGCGGATGCAAATGGCAGGACGATCGCCTGCCGCGAGGCGCAGACGGAGGTCGGCTTCTCGCCGCTCGCAATCCGCATGCTCGACCCGCATTTCCGCCACACCATCTTCTCGACGCAGAAACTGGAGACCGTCGCCTTCAACGTCCTGCTGAAACTGCCGGAGGCGCAGCGGAAGGGCAAGACGCTGGCCATCGCCATCGGCACGCCTGGCCAGGCGCCAGTCTGGGAAAGGCGTGTCGCGTCGCCAGGCGAGACGACGGAAGTGCGCTTCCCGAACGCGGTGCTGCCAGAGGGGCGCTTCGCGGTGGCGGCGCGGCTGCTGGACGAGGCGGGCGCGCCAGTGAAGTTCGCGGAGGCGTCGTGCCCATTGTGGAAACTGCCCTACAAGCCTGGCGAGACGTGGCTCTCGAAGGACGGGCGCATCATGCGCGAGGGCAAGCCGACCTTCACCGTGCGCGCGGCCTACTCCTGGATGCCGGACCTCCCCGAGGCCAATGTGCGCGTGCAGATGGGATTGCGGAATATCCGCCCCGACCAGCTGTGGCTCAGCGGCGACATCATCTGGCGACTTGGCGGCCTGCGCGTCCCCGAGTTCCGCAAGGCGATGCAGACCGGCGCTTTCACGCGGCAGCAGCTTGACCGGGTGCGGGAACTGGTGCGGCAGTTCCGCGACGAGCCCAGGCTCTACGGGTGGCTGTGGTTCGACGAGCCGTCGGGCGATTCGCTGCTGCCGGAGGCGCTGGAGACGCTCTACCAGATTGTGAAGGAGGAGGATCCGTGGCATCCCGTGTGGGGCAGCGATTCATCGACGCACAAATACCTGGGCTCGCTCGACGTCCAGGCGCACCACCCCTATCCCGCGGTGCGCGGGCCGCGCGGCGTCGTCAGCGACTGCACGCCCATCGCACATGTGGCGGACGCCATCCGCCACCGCCAGGTCGGCGGATACCGCCAGGCGGCGCTGGCCTTCACCGACATGGCCTTCAACAAGTGGGACTACGGGCTGGGCGCCAACGACAGCCGCATCCCGTCCGTGCAGGAGTTCTACAACCAGACCCTGATGGCGATCTGCGTCGGCTGCAACCACTTGAGGTGCTATCTCAGCGTCGTCCGCTATCCCGAGGTCAGCTACGGCTGGCCGACGCTGGTGCCGACGTTCCGCTACATCGGCGAGCATGCGGTGCAGGAGCGCCATCCAGTGCAGCCGTCGTTCTTGGGGGCGAAGGATGTGCGGCGCATCGCCACGGATACGGCGGACGGCTATTTCCTGGCGGCGTCGAATGTCTCGATGGAGACCTGCCAGGTGGTCTTCAGCGGGCTTCCGAAGCATCTGACGGCGCTGCATGTGGTCGGGGAAAAGCGCACTGTCGCCGTGAAGGACGGCGTGATGCGGGACACTTTCGGGCCTTGCATGGGGCACGCCTACGTCGAGAAGGCGCCGCCAGGGTATCCAGGGCTTCCCGAGATCAAGGCGAAGGTCGAGGAACTCTACCGCGGCCTCGCGAAGCCCGGCAATCTGCTCTGGCAGCGCGGCAAGGGCGAGGCGGTGGAGAAGATCGACGCCTCGACCGCCATCTTCGACGACAGCAACAGCGGCAAGGACAACCTGTGGCACCTGTGTGACGGGATGCTGCCGGAGCAGAGTTTCCGCAACGGCATCGTGCTGTGGACAAGCCACCCAGACGACCGTCGGCCATGGCTTGAACTCACCCCGAAAAAGCGTCCCTTCACGCTGGGGCGCGTGGTGGTCGACGCCTTCGACCACTCGCTCGGCAAGTTCCATCTCGAGGTCTTTGCCGACGGCGCCTGGCAGACGGTCTACACCTGCGCCGACGGCACGAAGGAGAACCATTTCGAGTGCGTCTTCCCGCCTGTCGCCCGCGCCGAACGCCTCCGCATCGTGGTGGACGAGCCCGTCGGCCTCCTCGGGCGCTTCCGCCCCCTCCCCAATGCGGCCAAGGCCAAGGTCGCCCGCATCGGCGAAATCGAGGCGTACGCGAAGTAAGGCGCAAGGCCCGCAGAGCGGTTCAAGATTCCAGATTCAAGGCGGGATTCAAGATTCCAGATTCGCCGTCAAGATTCAAGATTCAAGATTCAAAGGCGTCAAGATTCAGGATTCAAGATTCAAGGTCGGCTCAAGATTCAAGATTCCAGATTCAAGGCGGGATTCACGATTCCAGATTCGCCGCCAAGATTCAGGATTCAAGATTCAAGGTCGGCTCAAGATTCAAGATTCCAGATTCAAGGCGGGATTCAAGATTCCAGATCCGCCGCCAAGATTCAGGATTCAAGATTCAAGGTCGGCTCAAGATTCAAGATTCCAGATTCAAGGCGGGATTCAAGATTCCAGATTCGCCGCCAAGATTCAGGATTCAAGATTCAAGGTCGGCTCAAGATTCAAGATTCAAGGTCGTTCAGGATTCAAGACTGGCGAAAGGAGCGTTTTCATCATGAAAGAGTTCGCGGCATGGGAGCGCGAGGCGCGGGAGTTTCTGGAGCGGGACACGGAGTTCCGCCTGGGCTTTCTGCCGAGCGAGGCGCGCAATCCGCTGACGATGCGCCTTGACGAGGACTTCCGCGCATCGACGGAAACGGGCGTGCGCACACTGTGGGCGTGCGACCGCGCGCTGCTGCCGCATGTCGAGGCGGCGCTGGCCTCGTCGGAGTTCGCGGCGATGACGGCGGCGATGCGGCGGGCGCGGCGCGTCGTCTTCTCGGGCTGCGGCGCGGGCGGGCGGCTGGCGATCCTTCTGGAGAGCGCGTGGAACGAGGCGCATCCCGCGGACGGTCGTGTGCTCTCCATCATGACGGGCGGCGACTACGCGCTGATCCGTTCGGTCGAGCACTTCGAGGACTATCTGGAGGTCGGGCGGCGGCAGGTGCGCGACCTGGGCTTCGGGCGCGAGGATGTGCTGGTCGGCATCACGGCGACGGGCGAGACCGCCTCGGTGCTGGGGACGGCGATGGAGGCGGCGGAGCAGGGCGCCGAGGTCTTCATGCTGATCTGCGTGCCGCTGGAGAGCGCGGCGTCGCGCCTGGAGCGCTGTCGGCGTCTCTACGCCCTGCCCAATGTGCATGTCATTGCGATGCCGATCGGCGGCATGGCGCTGACTGGCTCGACGCGCATGCAGTCGAGCACCATCGAAGTGCTGGTGGCGGCCGCCGCGCTGGAGAGCGCCACGGACGGCGCCGCCTGCGACTACGCCGCCGCCTACGCCCAGATGCTGGACGGCCTCGAATCCGCCGCCTCCGTCCAGGCGCTCGCGCGGTGCATCGACGCGGAGGCCGCCGTCTACCAGGCGCACGGCCTTGTGGACTATGTCGCGGAGGATCTCCTGGTCGACCTCCTGAGCGACACGACCGAGCGCTCCCCGACCTTCATGATCCCGCCCTACAAGGCGCGCGGAGACCTCGCCTCCCCGCAGCCGTGGGCGATGGTGCGCGCTCCCGCGTGGACGCCGCGGGAGTTCTGGCGGCATTGCCTGGGGCGCGCGCCGCGCTGCATCGCCTGGTCTGAGGAGGACTACCGCCGCGAAGGGCTGGAATGCCTGATGGCGAAGGGGGTTCCGCAGATCGATGAGGCGGCGCTCCTGGCGTTCCCCGTCGCGGGCGAAGCGCCAGGGCGCGAGGCGTCGCGTCGCGTCGCGATCGTGAACGACGGCGCGGGCTCTTTGTCCATTGATGACCATGCCGTCGGCGCGGCGGTCCCGCCGACGCCGCTTCGGCTCTTCGAGCATCTGCGCGCGAAGCAGGTGATGAACATCCTCTCGACGGGGACGATGGTGAAGTTGGGGCGGGTGCGCGGCAACTACATGATCCATCTGGCGATCTCGAACAAGAAACTGGTCGACCGCGCGACACGCATCATCTCCGAACTCTGCGGAGTCCCCTACGAGGAGGCCTGCCGCGAACTCTTCCGCACCCGCGCCTCCATCGACGAACGCCTCCTCTCCCCCGTCGCCGAAACCATCCGGAGGCTGTCTGGACATTGAGGCGACAGACATCCCGTATAACCCGCACGAAGGAGAATTCAAATGGAAAACTGCGCTTCCCCTCGCGTAGCCATCGCCGTCCTCACAGGCGACATCACCACCCTGGCGGTGGATGCCATCGTCAATGCCGCCAACTGCGGGCTGCTGGGTGGCGGCGGCGTGGACGGCGCGATCCATCGGGCGGCGGGAAAGGCGCTGCTGGAGGAGTGTCGGCGGCTGGTCGCGTCACTGCCAGACCATCGTGGCAGGACTGGCCAGGCCTACCTGACTGGCGCGGGCAATCTCCCCTGCAAGGTTGTCATCCACACGCCAGGCCCCGTCTATCGCGACGGAGTGCACGGCGAGCCAGAATTGCTTGCGGGCTGCTATGCGAACAGCCTGCGTCTCGCCGACGAAAAGGGATGCCGCACCATCGCCTTCCCCTGCATCTCCACGGGCGTCTATGGCTATCCCAAGGAAGAGGCCGCGCGCATTGCCCTGAAGACCGTCTCCGCCTTCGCCCCCGCCTCCCTCCAACAGGTGCTCTTCTGCTGCTTCTCGGAGGCCGACGCGGATATCTACCGCCGCCTGATGGGAAGCCGCGCCGAGGGATAGTGGGGGCCTGCAGATTATGGCTTGATGTTCAGGACGGGGGTGAGGACGGCTACGGGTTCGGCGAGGCGGAACTCCTGCAGATCGCGGATGACCGCCTCGATGTCCTTGTATGCCTCGGGGGCCTCTTCATAGAGCAGATCCTTGTTGGGGCAGACCACGGTGGTTCCCAGCGGGGTCTTGACGAGGGTCTGGATATCGCGGTGCTTCTCCCTGACACGCGCCTTGCTGCTGGCGCGGTCCCATTTCCTGCCCGCGCCGTGGGAAATCGTGCAGAGGCTGTCCTTGACTCCAGGCAGCGCCCGCACCAGATAGGAGTGGGTGCCGCGGGTGCCCGCAACCACGGTGAAGTCCCCGCTGGCGACCGCGCTGGCGCCCTTGCGGTGGAGATAGCCGCCGTCGGTCTGCACGATGCAGTTGTGGACACTCGACACGACTTCCGCGGCCGTGCAGGAGAGCATCCTGGCGACGGCGTCGGCGACGCGGTGGCGGTTGTTGTCGGCCCATTCGATGAGTCGCTGGTGCTCTCGGAGATAAGCCTTCGCGTCCTCTGAGTCCGCTGGAATGCCCTGGTCGCCGTGTTTGCCCGCGGTCTCCCGCCAGAGCGCCTCGCCGTAGCCGCGGGAGCCGCAATGGACAAGGAGCAGGGCGCTGTCCCGCTTCACGGGGCAGTCGGGGTCAAGCACTTTTTCGACCGCGAGGACTTCGATGAAGTGGTTTCCATGGCCGATGGTTCCCAGCATGGGGTCGTCGGGGGCATCCACCGCCGCCTTGATCACCGCCTCTGGGGCGTCTCCCAGCCGCCGCACTAGTTTATCTGGCTTGAGTTTTCGGACGGGGGTGTCGAGGAGGAAGAGTGACATCCCGCAGCCGATGTCGTTGCCAATGAGCGCGGGGTAGATGTAGCCCGTGAACTGGAACGCCGCGCCCACGGGGACGCCTCTTCCAGGATGGATGTCGGGGAACATGCGGCCGCCTGCCAGTCCAGGCAGCGCGAGGACGCGGTTGAATTGTTCCAGGGCCAATGCCTCTGGCCAGGTCTTCTTCGAACAGTAGATGCGGGAATCCATGGTCGTGGGGGATATGCTATTTTGCGCTGCCGTGTTCGGCGGCCGCTACGCCTTTTTGGGCGTGCGGTGCAGGTGTTTTTTCCAGAAGCCCGGCCCCAGGAGCTTGCGGCCTTCGGTCAGTTCGATGATGATCTGCATCTTCTGACGCAGGACGGCGCTTTTGCGGGTGCGCTGGAGGAAGTCATGGCCCTCGACCATCATGGTGGCGAAGGTCTCGGCGCGGTCCTCCCACTCGAAGCTCATGGCGTAGTGGGAGACGAAGTCGTCGTCGAAGCGCTGCTTCTTGAGGTTTTTGTCGACCTGCTTCTGCTTGGAGCGGGTGAGGTCGGCATCGAAGAAGTCGCTTCCAGTGTAGAGGAAGCCCTTGGGGTTCAGGCGGGTCCACTTTTTGTTCTCGCGGACGGGGTCGAAGATGTGGAAGAGTTCATGGTAGACGGTGTGGGCGCCGCAGTTGACTTTCAGGTAGATCGTGTCGCCCGAGGCGACGCCTCCGGCGGGGACGCCCTTGAGTTTGAGGCCCTGCACAAAGCAGACATAGCGCAGGCCGCTGCGCTTGATGAAGGAATCGGGCAGTTTGTCCAAGGCGGTGTAGAATACCGTGCTGGACGAGCGGATTTCCTGCGGGGTGGCGAGTCTTCCCGTGATATTGCCCAGCGGGAGGCGCTGCCGAATCTGGATGTGCAGGTTCCGATACTCTTGTTCCTTCTTCTCCAGTTCCTTGCGCGAGAGAGTAGGCGGATTTTGCGGGCGGCGCGCGGTCCTGGGCGGCTCCGTCTTGCGGCGCGAGTTCCTGTGCGCGGCGTCGGCGCACCAAGGCTGCAGCAGGAGGCAGAGGATCAGGATGTGCAGGAGAAGGCGCATCAGTCGTCTTCGTTTGCGTCGTCGCACTGTTTGCCTGCGCCCGCGATGACGACGACGGCTTCGCCCTTGGGCGGGGCGTCGCGGAACTCTTCGGCGAGGGCGGCGAGGGAACCTCGGCGCACCCGTTCGAACTGCTTGGTGAGTTCGAGGCAGACGGCGGCCTGGCGGTCGCCGTAGACGGCGAGCGCCTCGTCGAGGAGTTTGCCGAGGCGGAACGGGGATTCGTAGAAGACAAGCGTGTGGCGGGCGTCCTTGTCCTCTTCGAGGAACGCGCGGCGCTTGCCAGGCTTGCGGGGCGGGAAGCCCTTGAAGGTATAGGAGGAAGGCGGGAGCCCCGAGGCGAGCAGGGCGACGGGGATGGCGCTGGCGCCAGGGATGACCTCGATCTCGTGTCCTGCGGCGATGGCGGCGGCGACGGCGGGATAGCCTGGGTCGCTGACGAGGGGGTATCCCGCGTCGGAGCAGAGGCCGACCTGCTTGCCCTCGTCGAGCCAGGCGACGATGCGCGCGGCCATCGCGCGCTCGTTGTGCTCATGGTTGGCGACGTAGAGCTTCGGGCGCGGGATGCCGAGCAGGTTCACCAGGTTGCCCGTGTGGCGGGTGTCCTCGCAGCAGAGGATGTCCAGCTGCGCGAGCACCGTGCGCGCGCGGTCGGTGATGTCGGCGAGGTTGCCGATGGGGGTGGCGATGAGCCTGAGTCTGCCCATTCGTGGCGGTGGTCAGCGCAGTTCGATGCCGAGTTTCTTGACGAGGCTCTGGCGGAGTTTCTCCTGGAGCTGGTTGACCTCGTCGTCGGTCAGGGTCTTCTGGGGATCCTGGTAGGTGACGGTGTAGGCGAGGGAGCGCTTGCCTTCGCCGAGGACCTTGGCGTCGTCGAAGAGGTCGAAGAGCTCGACCTTGACGATGCCCGGGATCTTGAGGGATTTGATGGCGTCGGTGACCTGCTGGTTGGAGAGGCTGGCGGGCGCGAGGAAGGAGATGTCGCGCTCGGTGCCAGGGAACTGCGGCAGTTCGGTGAACTTCTTCGAGGGCTTCGGGGCGGCGAGGATGGCCTCGGGGTCGGCGAGGGCGACGAAGAGCGGGGAGCGCAGGCGGAAGCCAGCGGTGAGGGCGGGGGCGACGGCGCCGAAGACGACGAGTTCGCGCTTGTTGCGGGCGAGCATCCTGGCGCAGCAGCCCTTCTGGAAGGCGGGGTGCTCGGCGGCTTCGCAGCGGTAGAAGCCCGCGAGGCCGTTGGCGTCAAGCCAGCCCTCGACGAGGCCCTTGAGGTCGAAGAAGTCGGCAGCGACGCGCTTTTCCTGGCCGTAGCGCTCGGGGTGGAGGCGCCCCGTGAGGGCGATGGCGGCCTGGAGGCGTTCGAGGTCCTTGCCGTCGCGGTGTTCGAAGACGCGTCCGATTTCGAAGAGCCCGAGATCGTGCTGGTTGTGGTTGACATTGTGGTTGACGACCTGGAGGATTCCAGGCAGGAGGGTCGGGCGCAGGAAGGCGGTCTCGATGGAGATGGGGTTGGCGACGCGCAGGAGGTTCTCGGGCTGGAGGGCGGTGCCCGCGAGGCACTGGCGTTCCGACCAGAGGGTGTAGTTCATGATCTCGGTGAGGCCGAGGCCGAGGAGCTGGTGGCGCATCGTCTCCTGGGGCACGAAGGTGTCGTCCGCGGCGGAGCCGCCGACGACGGCGGGGGCGGGGGCGGCGGGGATGGCGTCGAGGCCCGCCATCTGGGCGACTTCCTCGGCGAGGTCGACGGGGGCGTGCAGGTCGAAGCGCCACCAGGGGGTGGCGACGGTGATGGCGTCGCCGTCCTTCGCGGTGACCTGGATGCCGCGGCGTTCGAGGAGGGCGGCGATCTCGGCGGGGGCGAGTTTGAGCCCGAGGAGGGCGTTGATGCGCTGGGCGGAGGCGGTGATGGCCTCGCTCTGCCAGGGGCGCGGATAGCAGTCGATGGGCTCGCCGAGCTGTTCGGCGCCCGCGAGCTCGCAGAGGAGGGAGGCGGCGCGTGCGGAGGCGAGGGCGCAGGTCTCGGGGGAGACGCCGCGCTCGTAGGTGTAGCTGGAGTCGGTGGCCTTGTTCAGGCGGCGCGAGGAGAGGCGGATGTTGGTGCGGTCGAAGGCGGCGGCCTCCAGGAGGACCTGCGTGGTCGCGTCGGTGATCATGGAGTTCTCTCCGCCCATGATGCCCGCGAGGGCGACGCCCTTGTCGCGGTCGGCGATGAGGAGGTTGTCGTGGTCGAGGGTGAGCTTGGTGCCGTCGAGGGTGGTGATCTGCTCGCCGTCAGCGGCGCGGCGGACGATGATCTGGTGGCCCGCCAGGTGGTTGAGGTCGAAGGCGTGGAGGGGCTGGCCGTATTCCAGCATGATGTAGTTGGTGATGTCGACGACGTTGTTGATGGAGCGCAGGCCGACTGCCTCCAGGCGCTTCTTCATCCATTCGGGCGACGGGCCGACCTTGATGTGGTCGAAGACCCGCCCGATGTAGCGCGGGCAGTACTCGGGCGCGTCGATGCGCACGCTGGCGTAGTCGGCGGCGTTGCTGCCAGGGCGGACGTCGACCTTTGCCGCGGGATAGCGGAGGGGCTTGCCGGTCAGCGCCGAGATCTCGCGAGCGATGCCGATGTGCGAAAGCCAGTCGGGGCGGTTCGGGGTGACCTCCCAGTCGATCACGGTGTCGCACTGGTAGAGCGCGCGGACGCTCTGGCCGAGCGGGGTGTCGTCGGGCAGGATGAGCAGTCCGTTGTGGTCCTCGGAGAGGCCGAGTTCGCGGGCGGAGCACATCATGCCGCAGGAGTCGATGCCGCGCAGCTTGGACTTCTTGATGACGAAGCCTCCGCCGAAGTCGGTGCCGAGGGTGGCGAGGGGGACGACCTTGCCTGCGTCGCAGTTGGGCGCGCCGCAGACGATCTGGACGGGCTCGCCGGTGCCGGGGTCGACCATGCAGACGCTCATGTGGTCGGAGTTGGGGTGGGGCGTGCGCGAGAGGATGCGGGCGGTGATCACGCCCTCGGGGATGGTGCCGGTGGTCTCGATGCCCTCGGGCTCAAGGCCTGCGGAGGTGAGGTGGGCGGCCAGTTCTTCGGCGGACCAGTCGATGTCGGTGTAGTCGCGCAGCCAGTTCAGGGAGGTTTTCATGGAAATGTTCCGTTGGGTGAAAAGGAAGGCAGGGAAAATGGGGAATTCGGGAGGAAGATGCTGCAGTTGCTGAATTCAAGATTCAAGTCGGGTCAAGATCCAGGATTCAAGATTCAGGGCGGCTCCTGATTCAGGATTCGCCGTCAAGATCCAGGATTCAAGATTCCGGGCGGCTCAGAATCCAGGATTCAAAATTGCGAACCCCCGTACTATAATCCGCGCTTGCGCAACGGGGGGCTATTTTCGGATGATGGCGGCGGCGTATCCCGCGGGGAGGCGGACTTCGGCGAAGGCCTTGCCGCCGCGCAGGACGCGGGGGACTTTGAAGCCTGGCTTTTCGCGTCCGTCGGCGCCGAAGACACGGGTGGTGAACTGGGCGTCGTCGCCCCAACCGAAGTAGCCGCTCTTGTTGGTGAGGATACGCTCCTGTCCGATGATGTAGCCGTGTCCGAGTTCGACGGGGGTGATGGGGTACATGGCGTGGGTGAGGGTGGGGTGGGAGGCGATGACCTTCTGGTGGTACCAGAAGTAGACGGAGCCGTAGTCGAGGGCCTTGAGCATGTTGCGGTAGGCGTCGAGTTCGGTGCGCTCGGTGAGGTGGTCGCCGAGGGAGATCGGGGTGAAGAGCTGCCCCAGGCGCAGGTTGCTGATGCTTCCTGTCTCGATGAAGCGCGGGAAGTGGAACTGGCGCATGGTCCGCGTGAAGGGCGCGCCATTGCCGAGGAGACCGTTGGGCTGCTTCAGGCGCGGCATGAATTTCTGCAGCACGTATGCGCGCCAGGGCTGCGAGATGAGCGCGACGGTGCTCATCTTCCTGCGGATGCGGTGCGTCTTCGGGTCGATCTCGGCGGTGACGCCGTCCCAGTGCTTCGGGTTGTAGTCGTATTTGGCGTTGGAGCGCTCGATTTCATCCCAGTAGAGCTGGAAGCCGAGGGCGAGGCGCTTCTCGATGCTTTGCTCGAGGCGTTTGGCGAAGCGGTTGCCGAGGACGGGGGTGTAGATCGGCATGGTGAAGCGGCGCGGGTCGTAGTTGCACTGGCGGCCGTTGGCGTCGAGCATCGCCTCGTCCATGAGGTTTTCGGCGGCGTATCTGGACTGTGAGAGATAGCAGTGGAAGTAGAAGAGCAAGGCGAGGTCGGGGAAGAGGCGGCGGAGTTTTGCCTGGGCGGCGAGGAGGGGCTTGTCGTCCTTCTCCAGGATGTTGTCGCCGTGGTACATGCCGCCGAAGACGAAGACGTCGCGGGCGAGGTCGATTTTGCCAGGGATGTCGTGGCGCAGGAGCGAAGCGGGGCGGCGCAGGATTTCCTCGATGGAGCCGGTCATGCCGCCGAAGGGGATGGTGAAGTTGACCTCCCAGTCGTGGCGGATGCGGTTGAGCCAGACGAACTCGTCGTCGGATTCGAGGGGATAGAGGGAGAACTCCAGGTCCATGGATGCGCCTGGGGGGAGGGCGAGGACGTCGTTGCCGATGCCGCCGACAGTGTTTGCGACCTCGTTGTATCCCTGGGCGCGGGTCCAGTCGTCCTCGGCGAGGATGCCGAGCGAGGCCTCGGGGAAGGCGAGCATGGTGGTGGGGCGGGCGGGCTGCTCTTCGCGGAAGACGGGGCCGCTGGCGGCGCCGCGGGCGGTGACCTTGGTGCCGCAGACGCGGGCGAAGGAGAGTCCCGCGAGGGGCGTCTGGTGCCTGTACAGCAGCGGGAGCGGCTGGCTGGTGAGGTTGGTGACGCGGTCGACGACGCGGAGGCGGAACGGGAACGGCGTGACGGTGCGTTCGAGGCGGAAGGCGCGGGTCGCGGCGGCGAAGGCGCGGTCGTTGGTGCGCTTGGCGTGAGTCCATTCGCGGGAGGGCTTGCCGAGGGTGGCCCAGCCAGGCGTGGTGGTGGAGAAGGCGCTGGTGACGGGGAAGGCGCGGCCGTTGAGGGTGACGGTGACGGCGCCGTCCGCCCCGAGTTTCCACGTGTATTGGGGTGGACGGGCGAGGGCGGCGGGCTGGTGTTCCTGGAGTTCGGCCGAGGCGGGCGCCCCCAGGGGCGGCATCGCGGCGCTCAAAAGCGAGACCCCGACGAGGAGCGGGTTGGGCATCGGGCGGATGGGGCGGTAGCCGATGGCGAGGATGTTCGGGGCGTCCTTTTTGAGGAGGCCCTGCACTGCGAAGAGGAAGCGCGGCGGGGCGAGTTTCTTCCCCGCCGAGTAGACCTCGGGGAAGTCCTTGGCGTCGAAGGCGCGGTTGTAGAAGACGAACCAGTTGTCCTGGGCGCCGATGGCGGCCATGGTGCGTTTGCCGAAGGTGACGGATTCGTCGCGGTTGGCGCAGCGTTCGAGGGTCAGGGGGACGCCGTTGAGTTTCAGGGTCAGGGCGTAGGTGCCACCGGCGTATTTGGTGAAGCCGAGGATGGCGTCGACGGCGAGGGTGGGATAGGAGGCCGCGTCAGGCGGCAGGGTGAACTGGACTTCTTTGCCGGAGGCGACCTGGAGGGGCTGCGGGGTGAGGCTGCGCTCGCTGGCGGGGGGGGCGGGCAGCACGCCGTCGGGGGCGCAGAGGACGGCGCGCGGCAGCAGCGCGGGCTGGTGCATCCCTTTCTTGCCGTTGAGGGAGAGCATGCTCTTCTGGGAGGTGCCGTTGTCGGAATCGCCGACGTAGCAGTCGAAGCCGAAGGAGACGCCAGGGGCGGGCTTGACCTCGTTTCCGAAGGCGGCCCAGGGGATGGAAGCCTCGATCTGGTAGCCGTGGTCGGTGCGTTTGGCCGCGCAGCGCACGCCATCGCAAGTGGCGCCGAGCGGCGACCAGAGGTGGAAGGCGGGCGGGACGGCGCCGAAGTCGCCAGGCGAGATGCCGAGTTTCCAGAGGTTGCCGCTCTCCTTCGAGCCGCCCTCCGCGAAGTCCAGCACCAGCATGATGTGGTCGCCAAGGTAAAGTCTTGCGTCGGCGTGGGGCTGGCAGTGGAGGTCGTCGGTGACCTGGGCGAAGAGGTAGAGGCACTGGTTGTCCCAGCCGAACGAGAGTTCCGCGGAGGCGTCCTGGGGACCGTGCCAGCGCGCGCTCTTGGCGTCGCTGAAGGCGAGGTGCGCCTGGCTGTCGAGCATCTGGTGTCCAGGCAGGCTGGCGAAGCGCAGCCCCGCCCCGTCGATCTGCGGCGTCGGATCGGTCACGCGCACAATCGGCACGCGCAGCGGCTCGGCGGCAACAAGGAACAAGGCGAAACACAGGACGGATGCAACGGCGAATCTCATTTCAAAATCTCCAGGGTGACAGGCAGGGAACCATTTGCCGACAATATAATCCGCCGCGCGAGGCCCGCCCCGTCATGGTCGGCATGATCGGCATAGTCGGCAGAGCCATCCCCGAAGGTGTTGCCACGGCGGCCTCGCCGTGGCGGTCCGCCGAGCCTGCGGTGTCCAATCAGGCACGCCACAAGACGCAACCAAGGCTTCGGAATTGACTGCTGGGCATTCACTGAGCCGCCACGGCGAGGCCGCCGTGGCAACCATTTCCGGGGCATCATCCAGGCAATCGCCGAACCTCGTGGGGAACAGTGTCTTTGGCTAATTTGGGGATGATATAGTTTAGTTTCCGTGAGTGGTTTCATGGATGACCTAAATTCTAACTTGACTAATAGGAAACTCAAGTATATAATTCCCAAAAATAACGGTTCGCAAGACAGAAGCGCAATTGAAACGCCGTATCAGTATATGAGTACCAAAATCAGACGATGAGACTTGTTCCTTATGGACGAGGCGTGGAACACACTGGATGACAGGAGAAGCGCCTTGATCGCCTTTCTGCCGCTTTCTTGATGAACGTCAACCTTCGCACACAACCAAACTATGCTTAACGAAGACCATCTCACATGCCTTGACGGCGGCATCCAGACCGTCGTCCCCGAGAACGTCCCGCAGATCGTCTACCTTGACTTCGACGGCGCCGAGACCTCCTATCACAACGCCGATCTCGGACTGGACATCGACGACATCACCGTCGAGGATTCTGGATTTGACAATGACACCATCTTCACCATTGTCAGCGCCCTGAACCAGCGCTTCGGCGACGACGTTGTCTTCACCGCTGCCCGCCCCCTCGATGGCGACTACTCCACCATCTACATCGGTGTCACCTCCGCCTTTGACGAGTACGGCTCCTTCCTCGGGCTCGCCGAGACCATCGACGCCGGAAATCTCATCCATGATGACAACGCCTTCGTTTTAATGGATGCTTCCACTGACCCCAGTTTTGTTGTCGCCGTTATTGCTCATGAAGTCCAACATATTGTGTCAGGAACTGAACATGTAGGTAATAATATTTCAAAATATGCTGCAACATCTAATCTATACTCAGGTTCTTACAGTAGTTTTGTTATTACTTCCAATAAAGAATATATAATTTATAGTGGGTGCTCTATACAAGTATTATACGTTGAAAATGGAGGGAGAGCTATAATTCATCATGGCGCAAATATTAGATCTTTACGAGTTTCTAGTGGAGGATATGCAAAAGGATATGACGGAAAATTCTTATACTTGATGGGGGGAAACGCAGAGAATATAACAATTAATGCACAGGGGCATACCCATGCAGGTTTTCCAACAGTTATTAATCAAGGTGCTAAAGTAAACAATATTACACTTAATAGTTGTACGTGTGTTGCGGTTAGTTCGGCAACTTTGACAAATGTAACTATAATTAATACATCAAAAGTATGGTATGATGACGACTATGATGGCGACCGAGCTGGTGGACTTATCGTTGGAAATTCTGGGGTTGTATCTAATGTTTCATTTTCAGGAGGAAAGATAATTGTTAATAGTGGAGGAAAAGTTTTAAATCTACAAACATATTCTGGTAATGAAAGAAATCTTGTTATTTATAGTGGGGGAACGGTAACAATAGCATATAGTCCCTGGAGTTCTAACCTAAATGTTACTTCAAGCAGTGGGGCTAAGGTTACTTATCTACAGCGCGATAAGGCCATTTATTATGGAGGATCGCAAGTTGGCCTGATCAGTAAGGCTGATTCAATGTCGGGAAAGGTAGTCACTAGTGGAAACAGCTTGCTGGTTTATAATAGTGGGACAGCTACTTCCGTATCCGTGTCGGCCAATGGTAAGGTGTATGTGAACGCCGGGGGGAGGATTTCAGGTGTAGTTCTTCATGGCAATTCCACAGATGGCGCGATGCTATATATCTCTTCTGGGGGGGGGGCGAAGGATGTTCAATTGGCAGAGATGGGTTATTTGACGTTATCCAGCGGGGCATTGGTTGAGAATTTAATTGTGTCCAGCATGGGTATGTTGGACATAAAGCATCCGGGAGTAAACTTCAATTCCATCACATTGCTTACGGGAGCCAGATATTGCGGGTTTAGTTTGTCGGAGGAACTGGTTCTGTCTGACACTTGGCCTGCGAGCATATCGAATGTCATAGTGAAAAGCAGCTTAAATGCCTATACCCGGGTGCCAACCACTATTGACGGGGTGGAAAACTATGGATCGTTGCATATCAGTTCAGGCACCTTCATCTCGAATGTCCATACGCGTTCGGGTGGGACAATGCGCGTGAGTGGCGGCACCGTGTCAAGCGGGGTGGTTGATTTTGGCGGTCTGGTGTATGTCTCTTCTGGGGCAGTTGTCAATGACCTAGTGGTGAATTCCGGGGCGTCGCTGGTGGTATCGTCAGGGGGAAGTGCCAATGTAGCCTTCAATCCATGGGGGACGGGGATGATTCTTTCTTCGGCTGGCGCGAAGATCGCCTATTTGTCGCGAACAGATGCGGTCATATATGGCGGGGCTGTGTCCGGCGTTATAAGCCGCGGCAATTCCCTGTCGAATTTAGCAGTCACCAGCGGGAATAGTCTGTTAGTCTATGATGGTGGGGGGGTGGATAATGTTATGGTGACTTCGTCGGGGCTTGTTAGCATTTCCAGCGGCGGAACGATGGGTGGAAGAATTCAAATTGAAAACGGCGCACAATTCAGTGCAGGTAGCGGGGCGGTGATAGACTTCACTGTCAACGCCCAGGAAGAATCCACTCTTCCCCTAATCAATGACTGGAGTCAAATCCTTGGCGATTCTTTCACGTGCACATTAACGGTGGATTCCGAACTGCCAAGCGGCATTTACGAATATGCATTGGCGGCTGGTGCGGCCGACTTTGACCAGATTATCACCGTGAAGGATATCGCCGGAACGGAACTTGGGGGTATAACAGTAGGTGGAATGCTTGAGTTAGAGCATTACCATTATGCTTTGTCCCGCGATGGAGAAATGCTCACGTTGACCATTATCGCGGACTTTGATGCTCCAACGCTAGTTTCCATCGTCGCCACCCCCGTCACTCCTACCAATCAGACGGTGACTGTTTCGGTTCTTTTCACAGACGACATCGGTATTTCTTCCACACAGTATCGCATTAACGACGGTGTGTGGCAGGACTACGCTGCGGACGGCATGGTGATCAGCGAGAACGCGACGGTGACCTTCCGCGCGACTGATATGGCTGGGAACACTGCGATGTCAACTTACGAGGTGACGAACATCGACAAGGTTGCGCCGACAATTGCGGACATCGTGGCCGACGTGACGGGCCCGACGAACGGGAGCGTGACGTTGACGGCGGTCTTCTCGGACGACGTGGCGCTGTTCTCAACCCAATATAGGATCGGCGAGGGTGCGTGGCAGGACTACGCAGACGGCGTGGCGGTCAGCGAGAACGCGACGGTGACCTTCCGCGCGACGGACCCAGCGGGGAACATTGCGACGGCGACGTATGAGGTCACGAATATCGACAAGACCGCGCCGATGATCACGCTCGTCGGCGACAATTCTACTCCGTTGCAAACTTCCACATTGACCGCCACCACGGAAGTTGGGCTGAAGTTGTACTACAACACGGAATCCGCCGACTACGCCGGCGAGTGGATGGAGTACACGGGCGTCGTGGACGTCACGGCGAACGCGACCTACAACTTCCGCGCGACGGACGCT
>JAEEGL010207340.1_pt1 | contig 17869 bp, 13 predicted proteins | sample 9134231 | NCBI WGS metagenome assembly JAEEGL01 (sample SAMN16246548, study PRJNA631951) | gut metagenome | biome: gut microbiome; feature: rumen; material: fiber-attached | host: Bos | place: Iran: Karaj | collected 2018-10 | reverse complement strand
TGTACTCGTTATCTTAGCAATTCTTGCAGCAATTCTCGTACCTGCACTTCTTGGATATATTGACAGAGCAAGAGAGAAGCAGTACGTACTGAATGCTAAGTCATATCTTACAGCTGCACAGGCTGAGCTTTCATCTCTTTACGGTGAAGGAAAAGAGCCTTCTGTAATAGCTGATACAGCAAGAGCGAAGAAAGTTCAGGATACAGCAGATGTAGCTACAGCTAGTTCAGTTATTATTGGAACAAAGGCTAAGTATTCTAGCTCAACAACACCAGCAATCAAGGCTAACCATGATGCATATACAATCGGTTGGGTTGAGTATAAGGAAGGCGATGTAACATTATACTTTGATGGATCAGCTTGGGCACAGTATGATTCAGCTCCAACATGTAAAGGAGATAAGTATACAATTAAGTAATTATCATATGATTGATGTTACAATATAAAACTAAATAATCATAAAAACGCAGATCATTCAGATCTGCGTTTTTTTTGATGTGTATCTTTAGTTTTTCTTTTGATAATGACGATTAGAATTATAGAAATAAACGAGACCAGGTATGGCCAGTATATAAGGGGAGTATACCTTGACCCGTAAATAATCTTGATATTATGATCTCCGGAAGGAACTGTAAGGAGTAGTCCGCCATAAGAAGACTGTTTAGAGTTAAGGCTATATTCTTTGTTATCAATAAATACATGCCAGCTGCTGTAGGCAGGAACAGGAATGTATAGCAATGTCTCTTCTTCTGAATGATAACCTGTTATTAAGCAGTTATCATTAGCAGAGATATCTATTGTATGAGCTGCTTTATATCTATTTAAGTAATCTGAAAGCTTACGTAATGCTTCTATATTAAGAATTGCAACACATACATCTTTATTATCAGGTATAGTTATTTCGTAAGAGTAATAAAAATCATCAGCTCCATCTGTTGTATCAAGATATTTTATGATTTTGCTGTAAGAGAGATATATATCCCCGAAGAATTCTTTTGGAATCTGTATTGTTACCGATGCCGTTTTAGAAGTACCATCTGATGTTATATCAGCTTCTTCAGGATTTATATATTCAATGTTCAGTTCAACGCCTTCATCAGGAATGATATATATTGGCTCACCAATCAGTTGCTCTGAAAAAGCATTTTGATATTCGAACATATTATTATAGTCTTCGATGGATGGAAGCCGGAAGTCGTTAGGAAGTACAACTCCGAAACCTATGGTATATGGATTATTATATAGACTCATCTGATTATTTCTATCTACAAAGTTGAAGTATGAAGGTACTTCATCTACTACCGAATCCTTTTGTTTCAGAAAATAAGGAACATTTAACATGATATCAGCAAGTGGATTGCCATAAACATATGCTATATAATTTAATCCGGATTCTGTATTCCAGGTTTCTGCCATATTCAGCTGTTCTTTTTGGACGGTAGAAGAAAACAGACTGGTTGAATAAGTATCTATTAAGCATGATGAATTGACGTTGCCGGCATTTATTATTTCAGTTCTATTAAGCTCCGAATTTTTTAAGTCATGATTTTCGGAGAGCTGTCTGCATGCTTCTATACTTTCAGAAGATAACATATCCTCGCGATCAGGAACTGCATAGTCTCTAAAGGTTTCGTAAGTAGAGAGCGATATTTCCAGAGACAGCACCAGAAGAAGCGTCAGAGTCATTTTATAATACTTTTTCTTTGAATATCCCATAAATACTATTATCAGATAAGTCACGATAAAGATTGCACATAACTTAGAATCTCTGATAGAGAATCCGTGATTTGCCATCATTCCCAGAAGTATTATGCAGGAAAAGACCATGAAGGATAACAGAGATTTTGACAGGTATATCTCTTTATAATTTTCTATAACATCATAAAGCACATTAATGATCAGGAATATAAAGAATACCGAGAATCTGTTAGGTACCATGGACTGAATGTGGAAACCGTGGAATATGAAGTTAAGCAGATCGTTTCCATATGCAAAGTAAAGCAGAAAGATTGCGGCGATTCTACGGATTCTTTCGGATAATCGTATCTTGCTGGTGCAGGCAAAAAGAGGAATGACAAGAAGACATAGGAGACCGCAGTAGGTGTTTGCGATGGTCTGGTCTGAGTTTGCAAGGCTGATGCGGTGCATGACCTCAAAGTCCTTTAAATTTCCTATCAGATTCTGACTGAATATTCGTATAGATGAAAGCGCAGAGGAATCGGTCTCGGTATAACCTCCGTTTGAAACAGCATTATAGAAGTTAAATAAATTGAAGAAGGCTATTCCGGCTGCAAGTATTGAGTAAATTGCAAAACGTATGCCGTTCCGGACAAAGTTCTTAATGTTCCCATGATCTAGTGTGAAGAAATAGATTACTAAGAACTCACATAACAGAAAGGCATAATAGTTATTCATTATTATGTATATTCCAAGAAATACACTGTAAAGGATCGGCTTTTCCTGGTATATCAGTCTGTCCAGTGAGAACATGATGAGTGGAAGATACAGTGCTATATCTAGGAAGCCGTTAAAATGCATGTAGCTCAGTACAAAGGATGAAAATGCATAAGCCAGTGCAATCGGTATAAGCTTTAATTCATGTTTATTCATTCGCTGGCCATGTGGTCGGTGGGTTAAGTAAAAGACCATGGATGGACCTATGAGAATAAAGGTTAATGCATAATAAGTATTAAATCCCAGAAGACTATACTTTATAGGGAAGAACAGGAGTATAAGTCTTAGTGGATTTAAGAAATACAGTAATGATGAGAAGGAAGTTCCGTCATTCATAAAGCCAAGGGTATAGTCAATCTTTGAAAATCGGAAATGACGAATGTTATCTATCAGGTATGTGGCAGTAGGATAGTCCTCGATCAGTCCATCAGAAACAATGGCAGATCTGTCACCGAATGGAACAGAGTGTGTCATCAGTATATGGATTATCCATGCGAGTAAAGCTAGTAAAACAGTATAGATGTATACTTTGTTATCAGATAAGAAAGCTTCAAATCTGTTGTCTGCTTTATCAGGTTTAACCGGGCTCTTACGAAGAAGTACGAATAATACTGTAAGGATAATGAAAGATAATATACAGAAGATAAGCTGTACAGTGCTTGAAGCAGATCGGATGTCAGCCTGCTTGAAGGAATATGTGCCCTGTTCTCCGGAGGAATGTGTCTTTATATATGATACAAATTCCTGATAAGCTTCCTTATTAAATCGTACAGTTTCTCTGTTGATCTTTTCGTCCTGCAGCTTTATAGGAGGTGCGTAATATACAACACTGGCCGGTTCATCCGCAGAAAGATTTCCAAGATGCATTATATGATTCATTCGAACATAATAATCACCGGTATCTTCGAAGATGAAGGTGAGTGTAGATATATTACTGTTAGTTAAGTCATTTTCGTATGGAGTTACAAGACAGTAGCAGGATACAGGCTCGAAGATATCGCTGCAGCCACTGATGGATGATGCCAGTGTGTTCATTTCTGAGAAAGTCAGCTGCTGACCTTCAGACAGTTTGTTAAGTATAGCTTCAGGGATAGAAGCGATAGTGTCGTCTGATAATACTACGGCATCCGGGTTGCTGTACACAGTTACAGTTCCGTCAGCGTAGGATAAGGAGTCATCAGCTATAAGATTGGCATCGATAACATCGTTAAAGCTGGAGGATATTACGTATTCGTATCCCATTAGTATATTTGTTACAGGATTTGACACGTTACTTTCGGCATCATAGAGGAGAATGGATGCGCCCGGATCAGATGCCTTGATTTTTTTCGTGCATTCCACGACTTTATATGCTTTTGTCTGCTCGTAATCAGCAGAGGTTTTTCCAAGGTTGATAAAACTGATAAAGAATAAGACAGCAGTAGCAGCGGCTCCAATACCTATAACAGTATAAGATATAAGAGGCTTAAAACTGCTTGCTGAAGCGTAGGAAAGGGTAAGTAACATAAACATCAGAATAAAGACAAATATTCTGCTTTCAAAATATATGTCAGTAAGACCGCTTATAAGATAGCTGGCGGTGGAGATGTATGATGCAAGTATCAGGACTCCGATAAGTGCTGTATTACGAAGCTTTTCCCATATAGTGAAAGACTTGCTTATCAAGAATAGTACCAAAACGGATATGGTGATAAGGGACATAACAGGAGCCCGAGATACGGCTTCATCCATAAGAAATATAGGCTCGATAAGAAAACGGAAATCCGGGAAGCTGATGCTTCGGGTTCCACTTTTGATCTCACTCGTTAATGTACTGAACCATACAGGACAGGTGATTCCGATGATGATAATGTCGGAAAGCAGCTTGAGTGTTAAGGTTACAAGAAAATGATGTATGTTTCTGTAATTGGGAATAACGATATACAGTAAACAGAATATAAAAATGCAGGCTGCAGTCTGAAAACTTAATACGGCTGCTAAGGACATAGTGAGAATATAGAGCAGCGGTTTAGTATCAGAATGAAGCTTGCGAAAACCGATCATTATTAATGGAAGCAGAACTAATCCCGGCAGGAGTGAGAGGTTCATTCCTACATGGATCATATATGATGATAAGCTATAGACCGATGACAGAGTTATCATAATAATATGGTTGTCGGAAGTCTCGGTATCCGTAGCTTTGTGTATCAAAAAGCAGTAAAAGAATAATCCCGAAAGGCTGCATAGAACAAGATAGATCATATTTGATATGATGAGCATAGACCTTGTGGAAAGGTTCAGCTTATGAAAGAAGGATAATAAATCTTCGCTTCCGACCGAGGTGAGCACGTCTTTGGAACCAAATGGTGCATAACCTCCGCATATCAAACAGATTAAAATGATAATAAAAGGGATAAAGAAAGAACATAAAACATATATTTTCGCTTTTGATTTTGTCTTTGAATCGATCATTGATAATACCTGCCATCTGGAAGAGTGATTAATCGTTAAACGCACAAAACTATTATACTATGAAACACGAAGAATGTCATTTGGGCTTTACGGAATCAATGGGCGCAAATATAGGGAAAATGCATGGATTTATACGAATTATTTGTGAAAAACATTGAATGAAGCCTGTTTTCAATGTATATTATATATAGAAATGCAATTAGATTATATTTGAGGGGTAATCTGCATGATCAAGAGAACAAATGACAAAAACAACAGAAAAGGTTTTTCTCTCGTAGAACTTATTGTAGTGCTTGTTATTCTGGCTATTCTTGCGGCATTACTTATACCGGCACTTTTGGGGTATATAGACAGAGCGAGAGAGAAGCAGCATGTGCTTGAAGCTAAAAACTGCATGACCGCTTCTCAGGCGGTTTTCTCGGAATTATATGCTACTCGAGGGAACAAGATTGAGGGACAGGTCGCTGTGCTTCCTTTAACTATGCAGGATACAAGTATCATTAAAGGTAAGAAAGACGCCAGAGATAATATAAGCAATGCCGATGTTTATCTGTTCAGAAATAACAATAATACCAAGAAGTATTATGCTGATTTTACACAGAGGATACTGCAGACGGCAGGCTATGATAATTATGATGACTATCCGTATTACCTTGTTATAGGCACGGCAAATTACGAGAAATATTTTGAGAGTGACCCTCATAAACCATATACTATATGTTTTGCAATGTTCCAGAAGGATAAGAATGCTAAACCTATATTCTATGACGGTAAGAAGTGGACACCTGAATATCCGAAGAATGCGTATGACAACACAGGAAATCAGAAGGATAAAGACTATAATTATTATGTGATCAACGGTGAGAAGATAAGAGTTCAGTATTACGTTCTCTGCAATAAGGATTCAAGTGAAGACGGCTGGTGGAAAAACCTTCCGATAAATGCCACAACCAGGTAGACAGATATTCTGAATTCAATATTTGACAGATGAAAGAGCCTTGTTTATCAAGGCTCTTTTTTGACGGAAAACGGCGCGTAGTGGCCGAGTTTTTCCCTTTACATACATGCTGTTAAATAGTAAAATGATTATATAGGTAACGGATGTTAAATGTGTGGGTTTGCAGAGTATTTCTGCGATATATAGGGGGTTTGCGGATGTCACGAGAGTTTAAGTGGGAATACATTAGACGTCAGCAGAAGTTTTACAGGATTTTTGCTTTTCTAATTATCGCTTCACTGATCATATCCAGAACATGCAATCTGATACTAAACACCAAGCTGGTGTTATATTATGGTGTTGTTATAGTTCTTTCTTTAGCAATTGATCAGATATTTGCGGTAGCTGCAAAACGTGAGAATTTCAATGGAAAGCTATATAAGATAAAATGTCTGGTGTTCTTTACAACCTTTGCTGTCGGAGGAGTCTTCGGTAAGATATCTCTTCCGCTTCTTCTGATGTATCTGACTTACGGTATTCTGATCATATGCGAAGATCTTATCATGGATGATATGTTTGACAGCTATAAAGGTTATACCTTTACGATCATTTATATCGTTCTGCTTGGAGCGGGAGTTATAATTCCTTATATAAAAAAGGAGATACAGTCCGCAGATATAGTTATCTACGGGGCTATGATAATAGGAATAGGACTTGCGGTTATTCTGGTCCGTCGCATCTCAGTACTCGTGGCAACTTCCTGGAATGAAAAGTATAATGATGTATATTATAAGAGCCAGGATGTTAAAAAAGAGAATGACAAACTCCTGGAGCTTCAGGAAAGAATAGAAGAAGTTAATAACGCTATCAATTATCAGAAGGTTCAGCTGTCAGAGACAAACTCAGCTCTTGAAAAGAAGAATATAGAGATTCATTCTCTGATGGATGTAATGATATCATATACATCCAGTTTTGATGTGGATACGGATATCAAGAGCATGATAAAAAGCATCAAGGAAGTTAAGGGTGCCAGCCTTGTTGCCATGTATATTGAGAAAGATGTCTGCTTCAACGAGGAACCGATATTTGAATTTGATTCTAATGAGAACTACGCACCGAATGTTATCCGAAAGGATACGGTTGAAGCTCTGAATATATTCAGGAAGAAGGGAAGCCGTGAACCGCTTGTTATTGCCGAGAACTATACGCATAACCGTTCGATTTTTGAGAGAAAGGGATGTTGTATAGCTGCATTTCCGGCCTATGAAAATGATACCCTGTACGGTGTTCTCATCGTAGCCGGTGATAAATATGATTTCTTCTTCAGCGGATTTGATTATTACAGATCTGCAGTGGTTGACTTCACTGCATCACTCATCAGTGACCGTCTGTATCTTACAATGGAAGATATGGCTAAGCGTGACGGCCTGACAAAGATATATAACAGAATACATTTCAATCATTTCTATGATGAAATGCTTACCAAGATTAAAAGTGATGGCGGAACTATATCTGTTCTGATGGCTGATATAGATCATTTCAAGAAAGTAAATGATACTTACGGTCATCTTGCGGGAGATGAAGCCATTAAAGCTCTTGCAAAGCTGGATGAGGCCATTGCAAAGAAGTACGGATGTGAGGCTGTTCGTTTTGGAGGAGAAGAGTTCCTGCTTATAATGAATGGCAAGAGTCTTGATGAAGCCTATAAGATTGCGGAAGAATTCCATAAGGATATCCGTGAAAAGGTAATAGATTTTGAGGGTAAGGAGATACGCATCAACACCAGTATGGGTGTTGCAAACTATCCTGAAACAGTGGATGACCTTCAGAAGGTTCTTGACAGAGCCGACAAGGCTATGTATTATGGAAAAACACATGGACGTGGCAGGATTGTTATCGACGGCCGGTGGGATCCGGAAGACATGGATAAATAAAATTTGTTTTTTTTGCATAAGTTAAGTATAATTAGTCCAGCCCTTCGATGTTTGAAGGGCTGTGACTTTGTTTAAAGATATAAACAAAGCATTATAATAAAGAGGTAGTATTAATGGAAGATTACATTTTAAGTTGTTGTTCATCATGTGACCTTTCCAACGAATGGATTGAGAAGAGAAATCTTCACTATGTATGCCATGAAGTTATAGTTGGTGGTGAAGTTAAGAAGGATGACATGGGCATTACATTCTCCCCATGGGATATGTATAAGCTTATGGCAGAAGGTGCTGATACCAAGACTTCTATGGTCAGCATCGGAGCTTACATTGAATATTTTGAGGAGTTTTTGAAGGAAGGAAAGGATATCATCCACGTATCACTTTCTACAGGAATTTCAGGTACATATAACAGTGCCTGCCAGGCGGCGGATGAGCTTGCAGAGAAGTATCCAAGCAGAAAGATTACTATCATCGATTCCCTTGCTGCATCATCAGGTTATGGCCTTCTTATGGACCTTGCTGCTGATAAGCGTGATGAGGGCATGAGCTACGATAATCTGGTACAGTGGATCGAGAACTATAAGCTGAATATTATTCACTGGTTCTTCTCTACTGACCTTACATATTATATAAAGGGCGGCCGTGTTTCAAAGGCGGCTGGTCTTGTTGGACAGATGCTTAATATCTGCCCACTTCTGAATGTGGATTATACCGGTAAACTTACACCGCGTGAGAAGATCAGAACAAAGAAAAAAGTTATAAAGAGAATCGTTGAAAAGATGGCAGAAGATGCTGACGATGATCAGGACTACTATGGAAAGTGCTTTATCTCCAATTCAGATAAGGAACTGGCTCTTGAGGTTCAGAGAGAGATTGAGAAGTATTTCCCTAATCTTAGAGGAAAGATCCAGCATTTCGACATCGGTTGTACCATTGGAGCACATACAGGCCCTGGTACAGTAGCACTTTTCTTTACAGGTAAGAGAAGAATTGATTAATTATATAAGAGAGGCTTAAGAAATGAGCAAGGTTATATTAACAGGAGACAGACCAACAGGAAGACTTCATTTAGGACATTATGTAGGTTCTTTGAAGAGAAGAGTAGAACTTCAGAACAGTGGTGAGTTCGATAAGATTTTCATCATGATCGCTGATGCACAGGCATTAACAGATAATTTTGATAATCCTGATAAGATCAGAGATAATATCATAGAGGTAGCATTAGATTATCTTTCCGTAGGACTTGATCCTGAGAAAGCAAATCTTTTCATTCAGTCATATGTTACTGAACTGACAGAGCTTACATTCTACTATATGAATCTTGTTACAGTTTCAAGACTTGAGAGAAATCCTACCGTTAAGTCTGAGATTCAGATGAGAAACTTTGAGACAAGTATTCCGGTTGGTTTCTTTACATATCCTATCAGCCAGGCTTCGGATATCACTGCATTTAAGGCTACAGTAGTTCCTGTAGGTGAAGATCAGCTTCCGATGATCGAGCAGACAAGAGAGATCGTTCGTAAGTTCAACGCAACCTACGGCAACGGTGAGGAAATCTTAGTTGAGCCTAAGGCACTCATTCCTGAGAATTCTATCTGCAGCAGACTTCCTGGTACAGATGGTAAAGCTAAGATGAGTAAGTCTCTCGGAAACTGCATTTATCTTTCTGATGATGCAGAGACAGTAAGACAGAAGGTTATGAGCATGTACACTGACCCGGATCATATCAAGGTTACTGATCCTGGTAAGGTAGAAGGAAATGCAGTATTTACATATCTGGATGCTTTCGCTACAGATGAGTCATTTGCTGAGTTCCTTCCTGAGTATAAGAATCTTGATGAGCTTAAGGATCACTACAGACGTGGTGGACTTGGAGATGTTAAGGTTAAGAAGCTTCTCTTAAATGTGATCAACAAGGAACTTGAGCCTATCAGAGCAAGACGCGCTGAATACGAAAAGGATATTCCTGGTGTATATGAGATTCTGAAGAAGGGTTCAGAGGCTGCACAGAAGGAAGCTGCAGCAACACTTGCAGCAGTAAAGGCAGCTATGAAGATCAACTACTTCGAAGACTCTGCACTTATTCAGGGACAGCAGGAAAGATTCAATAATAAGTAATATCAATCCCCGACGAGAGTCGGGGCTTTTTGTAAGACAAAATAAGATGGTTTATGGGGGGCAAGGATGATTTATACAGATCTTACAAGAAAAGCCATTACAGTGGCTTATAACGCGCATCAGGGGCAGCTGGACAGGGCAGGGCTTCCATATATTCTTCATCCGCTGCATGTGGCAGAACAGATGAAGGATGAGGATACCTGTGTAGTAGCACTTCTTCATGATGTGATCGAAGATACGGATCTTACATTGGAGAATCTGAGAGAGTATGGTTTCACAGAGGCACAGATTGAGGGCGTTCGTGTTATGACAAGAGAAGAGGATGAGGATTACTTTGAGTATATCAGGTCGGTAAAGACAAATCCTCTTGCACTGGCTGTGAAATTAGAGGATCTGAAGCATAATTCAGATGTCACAAGGATAATTGAGATGACAGAAAGGGACCTGCAGAGATTAGAAAAATATAAGAAGGCTATGGAGATTCTTCTTTCGGATGAGTAAGTATATATCTACAAATGATTATATGAAGCAGGTCTTCGGAAGGAAGATATATAAGATATCCATAAATGGCGGCTTTACCTGTCCGAACCGGGACGGAACTCTGGGAACGGAGGGATGTATATTCTGTTCGGGATATGGTTCCGGAGATTTCTCTGAAGATGCCGCTCTTTCTGTAACGGAGCAGATAGAGAAGGCAAAGGTACGTGTAGAGGCAAAGATGCCACAGAAAAACACGGCGTCGGATGCAGGATGTTACATGGCTTACTTCCAGGCATTTACCAATACCTATGCACCGGTGGAACGATTGAAAGGCCTGTACATGGAAGCGGTGAACCATCCGGATATAGTTGGAATATCCATTGCTACCAGACCCGACTGTCTGCCCGATGAAGTGATTGATCTGTTGGAAGAGATTAATAAGATAAAGCCTGTATGGGTTGAACTGGGACTTCAGACTATTCATGCAAAAAGTGCTGAATATATAAGACGTGGATATGAGCTTCCTGTATATGAGGATGCAGTAAAAAGACTCAGAGGAAGAGTGTTGCATATAATAACTCATGTGATCCTTGGGCTTCCGGGAGAAACAAGAGAGGACATGCTCGAAAGCGTACGGTATGTAGGAAGGTATGCAGCCCCAAACTATGAATTCGGCATAAAGCTGCAGCTTCTGCATGTGATACGGGGAACCGATCTGGAGAAGGATTATCTGGCGGGACATTTCAGCTGCATGTCGATGGAAGAGTATGTTGATCTTATTGCTGACTGTATAGAGGCGCTTCCTGAAAATATGGTCATACACCGTATTACCGGAGACGGTGCCAAGAAAACCCTTGTGGCACCTATGTGGAGTGCAGATAAAAAAAGAGTGCTGAATGCACTGAATAAGAAACTGAGATAAGAATAGAGACAGTTCACCAAAGACTTAGTGAACTGTCTCTTTTATTTTGGCATCGATATAATAAAAAGTAGTTGACATCGGAAGATAACAAGAGTATAGTGAACATATGAACAAATATGCATATGTTCCGCAAAGGAGTTAAAAATGAAAGAAACAAAGACCAACCCGGAAGAGAAGATAATTGATCAGAGCGCGGCAGAAAGAATACTGAACAGTATGCCGGATGATGAATACCTTTATGACCTTTCAGAGTGTTTCAGAATATTTGGTGATTCAACAAGAATAAAGATTCTTTTTGCACTGTTTGAAGAAGAACTCTGTGTAGGCGATATTGCAGCTATTCTTAATCTGAGCCAGTCTTCTGTAAGTCATCAGCTGAGAATCCTTAAGGATAACAAGCTGGTTAAGTTCAGAAGAGACGGAAAGAGTATATATTATGCCCTTGATGATGATCATGTAAGATCTATTCTTAAACTGGGAATGGAACACGTAGAGGAGTAAAGAGATGAAGAAGACGTACAAAGTAGATGTAGACTGCGCTGCATGTGCAGAGAAGATGCAGGAAGCTATTAAGAATACAGAAGGTATAAAGGATGCTGCACTCAGCTTTATGAGCCTTAAGGTCAAGGTTGAGTTTGAAGAAGGTGTTGATCCTGATGCAGTTATGCAGGAAGCAAGAAAAAACTGCAAGAAGATCGAAGATGATATGGAGATATTTTTATAATAGATATAGGGGTGTGTCACGGGGCGGTAAGCTTCGTGGCACATTTTTAAAGGAGTTTTTATAATGACGGCTAAGCAGAAGAAAACATTAATAAGAGTTATTATCGCTTTCGTACTTGTTGCAGCGCTGATGGTAACATTTCATATTAAGGAATGCAGTAAGTGGATTCAGCTTCCGCTGTATCTCGTGCCGTATTTCATAGTCGGATATGATGTGCTTATGAAAGCGGTTAAGAACATCCGTAACGGCCAGGTGTTTGATGAGCAGTTCCTGATGGCTATAGCGACAATCGGTGCAATAGCAACAGGAGAGTTCAGTGAAGGCGTTGCGGTTATGCTGTTCTATCAGATAGGAGAGCTGTTCCAGAGCATAGCTGTTGGTAAGAGCCGTAAGAATATTGCGGATCTTATGGATATAAGACCTGACACTGCAAATCTTCTGCAGGAGGATGGAAGTGTATCAGAGGAAGATCCGGATGATATAGAGATCGGAAGCGTCATAGTTGTTAATCCGGGAGAGAAGGTTCCTATTGATGGTATAGTTCTTGAAGGAACATCATCCCTTGATACAAGTGCACTTACAGGTGAATCAGTTCCTCGTACTGTTCATGAGGGAGAGGAGATAATCTCCGGATGCATCAGTCTCTCAGGGCGTCTTAAGATAAAAACAACAAAGGAATTTGGTGATTCAACAGTTTCAAAGATCTTAGATCTGGTTGAAAACTCAAGTCTCAAGAAGGCTAAAGCTGAGAACTTTATATCAAAGTTTGCAAAATACTATACACCGATTGTATGCTACAGTGCTCTTGCCCTGGCGGTTATTCCTCCGCTGATCATGACAGTTCTCGGCAAGGATGCAGGCTGGGTAAGCTGGCTTATGAGGGCTCTTACATTTCTCGTAATAAGCTGTCCATGTGCGGTAGTTATATCAGTTCCGCTGAGCTTCTTTGGTGGAATAGGCTGTGCTTCCAAGAACGGTATACTTGTTAAGGGTTCAAATTATCTGGAAATCCTGTCAGATACAAAGACCATAGTATTTGATAAAACAGGAACTCTTACAAAGGGTGTTTTCGAAGTGACAGGTATATATGTATCGGATGTATTTGCTGAAACCGTAAAGAGGGATGCAGAAGAAAGACTGCTCCGTTATGCAGCTGCAGCTGAATCTGCGTCAAGTCACCCGATTGCACTGAGTATATGTAAGGCCTATAAAGAAAAATGCAGCGGAAAGGCATCTGCACCTGATGAAAGAGATATTGAAAGTATAGAAGAAATAGCAGGTCATGGTATCCAGGCCACGATCATGGAAGACGCAGTTCCGGTAAGAATTCTGGCAGGCAACCTGAGACTTATGGATAGAGAAGGAATCTCAGTCGGTGATATCCATGATGAGGGAACCACATGCTATATCGCTGTTGAAGGAATGTATGCCGGATGCATAGTCATATCTGATGTGGTTAAGCCTAACTCAAGAATGGCTATGGAAAGCCTGGCAGATCAGGGCATCAAAACAGTTATGCTGACTGGAGATGCAAGACGTGCGGCAGAGCTTGTATCTGAAGAGGTTGGAGTAAGTGCCTATAAGGCAGAGCTTCTTCCGGGAGATAAAGTTTCTGAGGTTGAGCTTCTTCTGGGTGAACTGGGAAGTGATGAAGATACAAAAAGAGGCCGACTTGCTTTCGTCGGAGACGGAATCAATGACGCTCCGGTACTTGCAAGGGCCGACATAGGAATAGCCATGGGTGCCATGGGTTCTGATGCAGCAATAGAAGCTGCAGATGTTGTACTTATGGATGACGATCCTGCAAAGATTTCTCTGGCTATGAAAATATCCAGAAAAACCCTGAGGATCGTCAGACAAAATATAATATTCGCAATCACGGTAAAAGTGTTATGTCTTGTGCTTGGAGCATTAGGGTTTGCAAATATGTGGGTTGCGATATTTGCGGATGTGGGTGTCATGGTGATTGCGGTATTAAACGCAACTCGTTGTCTCAAAATTCGTTAATTCGGATAGAATACCCAAAGGTTGCTTATCTGATCCTGAATATCAGTGAATTTCCATTTACGACTCGAACGGTAATGACTGTTCGGGTCGTTTACTGTTATAAAGCCATCTTCATAGCCGGTAACAACTATATAATGTCCGTGAGCTGTAAAGTCTCCGGGTGACATTGAAAAGATAAATGGATGTCCGGCCTGTAATTCCTGGGCAATCGCTGATTCATCCAGCATGAACTCCTGGCCGTCTATTCCGAGCTTTGCTGCACCTTCAGTCATAAGAAGAGGGCTTGTGCCCTGACCGTCTATTCTGTATCCCTGTTCTTCTGCGAACTGGCATATATAGTAAGGTGTATATTCAGGATTATGTGTAAGATATAAAGCAATCATGCTTAGACTGGTAGGACCACAGCCGGCAAAGCCGACGGTGTTTCCGCCGTATTTCAGGTATCCCCAGCGAGGATCCCATTGAATAAGAAGAGGAACCTCGTCACAGTTTTCATATTCATACAGAGGCTGCGGATCTCCGGTTCCTAAAAGTTCAGGATACTTACAGCAGTAAACCTCAAGTTCGCGGTTATGGTCATAGCCGAAAGTATCAAATACTACCTGTGGATATGAATCAATATTAATGTCGTGATCCTCTGCATAAGCTTCGATTATGGCGTAAGCTCGCTCAGAACTGTCCATACCTTCAGGAAGGTCCAGCTTGCTGCTTACAGGATAAACATCAGGGTCTGACGGGTCTCCGGCATTTTTGTATGCCTCTGATACACCGGTCAGGTAATCAATAGAATCTTTTTTTTGAACATTTGAATATTCTTTGGAATCTGAGTTTTCAGATTGATAAGATGATTTGTCGGTTTTTATTCCGTTTTTATCCTCCTTTGGTTCGTGGTCAATAGCTTTGATAAGCGCAACAATAGTTACACTCAGCATAGTGAACGTGAATATCATAGTGAAGACCAGTCTTCTGATAAGACGTTCCCGCTGCTTTTTTGATAACTTCATAAATAAGTTTCTCCAATTTCTGTAATTTTTTATTGCGTCGTTTTGGATGGTACTATGTTAACAGACGGATATTAATATCTGGGTAAAGGGCATTTTAAAATAATTGGAGTGTTTCTTTAAAATCCTCTTAATGAAAATGAAGATAGTGTTAATAGTATTAATAAATTAGAATGTATTGCATTTTAAAATCTGCAAGGATATAATAAAAGCCTGTTGATGGATATGCCATCAGTACGAAAAAGAATCAATTCAGTAATGAAGGGAGAATTATCATGGGCGATACATTAAAGCCGGTTAAAGAAGGAAAAGTCAGAGAGATTTATGATAATGGCGACAGCCTTATCATGGTAGCAACAGACAGAATAAGTTGCTATGATGTAATCCTTAAGAACAAGATTGAGAAGAAGGGTACAGTTCTTACACAGATGTCTAAGTTCTGGTTTGAGATGACAGAGGATATTCTTCCAAACCATATGATCACAACAGATGTGAATAAGATGCCGGAGTTCTTCCAGAAGCCGGAATATACTGGAAACAGTATGATGTGCAAGAAGCTTACTATGCTTCCTGTTGAGTGCATCGTTCGTGGATATATAACAGGCAGCGGCTGGGCAAGCTACAAGGAGAATGGTACAGTATGCGGTATCAAGCTTCCTGAAGGACTTGTTGAGTCAGAGAAGCTTCCTGAGCCGATCTACACACCTTCAACAAAGGCAGAGATTGGTGATCATGATGAGAACATTTCTTTTGAGAAGTCAATTGAAGTTCTTGAGAAGGAATTCCCGGGCAAGGGTCAGGAGTATGCTGAGAAGCTTCGCGATTATACAATCGCACTTTATAAGAAATGTGCTGATTATGCTCTTACAAAGGGTATAATCATTGCGGATACAAAGTTTGAGTTCGGTCTTGATGAGGACGGAAACATCGTACTCGGTGATGAGATGCTCACACCGGATTCATCACGTTTCTGGCCTGCAGATGGTTATGAGAAGGGCAAGGGTCAGCCTTCCTTCGATAAGCAGTTCGCACGTGACTGGCTCAAGTCTGATGAGAATAAGAACGCTCCGGAAGACTGGTTCCTTCCACAGGAGATCGTTGACAAGACAATTGATAAGTATCTCTCAGCTTATAGAATGCTGACAGGAGAAGAGCTGTAAATTAGAGATTAAGAGTCAGCAGGTCAAGTGCGGCCTGCTGGCTCATTTTGTTTAATAAGAGGGTAAGTGAGTGAAGCTAAACATTAACATCAAGCAGATGGGGAAGAAAGGAAGAAGGGTTAAGCCTGTTCCTTTTGAATATGACAGGTGTCCCGCATCGGCGGAGGAGCTGATTGAGGATACCGTAGATATCATGCTGACTGCCTTCAGGGAGAGGCAGGAACGTTCGAACGCCGAGGAGGTTGAGGGGCCTTTATCGGAAGAGACTATTGCGGCCATGGCTGAGATTGGAAAGGTTGCCTTCGGATTTATCTATAACGAGAAGACACCTGACAGAGATAAGGCGGTGGAAACGGCTCGTCTTGCCTACGTGGACGGCATGGTAAGAATATTTATAAACGGTGAAGAAGCCGAGTATAAAGAAGGCGGAACACCGATAAGTCTCAGTGAAGGGGACGAAGTAACTTTTGTCAGGCTCACATTTTTAGCGGGCCGCATGTGGTAAAACACATTATTTTATTCATCTTGAAAAGGGGGAACTTTAAATGGATGATGCTGAAAAAAGAAAACTGGCAGCGAAAATGGATGAGGAATACAAAAAATCCGATGCTGCGATCAAAAAGAGTATGGATAAGGATGCTCTTGAGTACCTTGAAGGGGAAGTAGATTCCTATATGTACGGAAAGGTTGAAGACCTTCCGGACAGTTTCGGGCTTCGCCTCAGAAAGCACCTTTTAGACGGAGGAAAGCCTTCGGAATTCTTTAAGGCAAACATAGCAAAGTTTAAGGGATACATTTCCGAGGAACTTCTGCCGTATTTTTACAGATCTCTGGATATGGTAAATGAATGGCAGACCGAGTGGTACAGCTATGGCAGGAGAAGTTACAGAGGCGGATCCGATTATACTCTCTATCTGAAGAGATTTAAGGATATCATTAATGAATACAGAGAAATAACCCGTTACGGAGTGGATATCTATTCTCTTTATACGGGTGAGCTTCCGGAGAATCTGAGAATCTACTTTTCAATGAGAACCATGAGAAGGATTCCGGATTATTATATTGCCGCAAAACTCGATGAGGGCGATGCAAGGCTCGAAGAGCTTATCACGGAGACTTTCTACGGAGAGACCGGTGATGTGGAGATCAACACAATCAGAGGAATATTCCTGAGTAAGAACGAGAAAATGTATGAGGTTCTCGGAAAGACTCTTGTTGCGGCAAGACTTTCGGAAGGCCTCCGTCAGTCCATATGCGAAAACATGGACTTCGGAACCAAGAAAGGCCAATTATATATGCTCAAGGTTATCGAGGATAACGATCTTGTGAGATTTTCTTCGGTAAGAAGAGCACTCTCGACATTTACAGGAATCTTTGCGGTGGATACAAAGGATGAGACCAGAATATCCAAAAAACTTCTGAATCTCATCGTGCGCGCGTTTTCCGATGAAAAGGAAATCGAGAAAATGCTTGAGTCCGAGGACAGCATGGAGATATTCATGGCTCTCTGGGCTATCGGAAATACAGATATCAGGACAGCCATGAACAGGGCAGTAAAGCTTGCCCGCGCGGGAAGCCGTCATCAGAGACTTACCGCATGCTACTTCCTGGTAAAGATCCCTATTCCTTATGCAATCAGTGAACATGCAAAGGAGATAGTACGGGAATTTAATGACGATGA
>JAEEGL014173873.1_pt1 | contig 17870 bp, 19 predicted proteins | sample 9134231 | NCBI WGS metagenome assembly JAEEGL01 (sample SAMN16246548, study PRJNA631951) | gut metagenome | biome: gut microbiome; feature: rumen; material: fiber-attached | host: Bos | place: Iran: Karaj | collected 2018-10 | reverse complement strand
CGTTGTCGGTGTTTTGCAGTTTGAAGTCATGGCCGACCGTATCAAAAACGAGTTCGGTCTGCCGGTGATGTTTGAACCCACACAATACTACACCGCTCGTTGGGTAAGCTGTGATGACAAAACTGTTTGGAAAAAGTTTTCTGACACCAACCAAATGAATCTTGCACTTGACAATAACGGACAAGATGTCTTTTTGGCGCGTAACGCATGGCATTTAAACAAAATCAAAGAAGATTTTCCTAAACTGGTATTGAGCAAAACCCGCGAACAAACTTTTTAGTTACCTGTTCCAAGGACGATAACCGATATAATCACGCACGGATTTAATTTTGTTACCGTAAATACTGACGCCTATTTCTTTACCAAAGTCAATATCAGACAAATCGGGTTCGGCAATATCTTCCTTATCGACATTGGAAGATGCAAATTTTTCCATCCAATTTTGCTTCATCCATTTATTACCGCCTTCAAACACCTGCAACTTGCCGCTACTGTTTTTAACCGCAACGGCTTTTCCACCATCTCCGGCAACAACATCAGGCACTTTAACAAAACACAAGCTTAAAAATCCACAGATTATGGCGATCCACCCCAAATGACGCCATCTACTATGCCACAAACACAGCCACAATCCGCCTGATATAATTATCAATAATCCCCATAATGGGAAAGAATACACTTCAGCCACAGCATGCGGTTGTGCTGATACCCAAGCTGTCAAATCATTTATCCACCCGATTCCCCAACCTGCAACTTTTAAGGGCAACCACGACACCCCTAAAGGTATTGTCAGCAAAACTAATAAGATTGCCGGCATAATTACAAAACCAATTATCGGACCGGCTATACAATTGGTAATGCTCGTATATAACGCCACACGATTAAAATGGTACATAACCAACGGAAGAGTTGCCAAACTTGCCACTAAATCGGCAACAATAATACCTGCAAAATAAGCCAATACACCACGCAAAATCTTTTCAACTGTACCAACATGCTCACCTGCTAAAAAGTGTTCCACTCTATTTCCGAAACGCTCATAAAAAGCCACCAACCCCACCACCGCAGCAAATGAAAGCTGAAAACTTATATTAACCAACATTTGTGGCGAAATTACCAATATAACCATTGCCGCAATCGCCAATACCCTCATGGATATTGCTTGTCTTTCGAACAACACCGCCAGCAATACCACAAAAGTCATAATATAAGCTCTTTGTGTCGGCACCGCCGCACCTGAAATACACAGATATACCGTACTTATCAATATTGCTAAAATCGCCGCAGATTTTTTAGAATTATAACGCAATGCCAACGCCGGTATAAAAGCCATCACTAATCTTACAAAAAAGAACATCAACCCGGCTAACATGCTCATATGTAGTCCTGATATTGATAAGAAATGTGCTAAACCGGAATCTCTATACTCTTCAATTTGCTTCTGCGTCATAAGCTCTCTGTTGCCGGTAATAATTGCGGCCGCCACCGACGCTTCTTCCGCGGGTAATTTTTCAGCAATCATATTGCTAACCTTACGTCGCCATTTATCAATTGCTCTCGTCCAAAAACTCAACGCTTTGGTACAATCTATTTCAAAAACTCCGCTGGCTACATATCCTCCACCATTGATACCATCAAAAAACAATCTTCTGTCCGGTTGATACCCTCCGACCAAATTAGCTTTCATCACCGGAGCAACCTCTGCCACCAACTCAACACATTTCCCAACTTCAAACACTTTGCTATTTGATAAAATTGTCAGCCTGTATTTACCTCTGATTTTATCACCGCTCAAATTTTCCATATTCCCCAAAACGATTCTAGGGCGTCCGCGATAATTAATATCTTTTGCCATAATCTGCCCACGCAAATAAAACTTTCCTTCCATTGCTTTGGGCATTTGTGTCTTAATATAAGTCGTCTTAAGTTGAATATCCGTAAAACCGGCCAATACAATTGCAATTACTGCCAATATTTTTAACAACGCCGGATAAAATCTCCACAAGTATGCAACCAAAAGCACTCCTTCTATCAAAGCAAGTGTAAACCACAACGATGGCTCAAACGGCAGTATAAAATAAATCCCAATTCCAACACCAAACAGCACCGGAATCCACGCAAACAACTGATTGCACTCTAAATTCAATATTTCTAATATCCGTTGCACATATTTTCTCCACTAACCTATTTAGTCTTATATCAAAATAAAATTAAGTACCAAATATTTAAAATTCTTCCCTGTGTAATTTTAATTGAAAATTTAACTGAGTGATTTTATATTAATAGCAAAGGAGAATAGATATGAAAATAGCGGTAATTCTATCCGGTTGTGGTATGATGGATGGTAGCGAAGTTCACGAATCCATTTGTACCTTACTTAATCTCGACAAACAGGGGATTGAATATCAATGCTTTGCTCCTAATTTGGAACAGGCTAAAGTAGCCAACCACTTTACGCATCAAGCAGATACAAACAATCCTCGCAATATGCTGGTTGAAGCCGCCCGCATCGCTCGCGGAAACATCAAAGACTTGCGTGATTTCAATACAATTGATTTTGATGCCGTCATTTTTCCGGGCGGAAGTGGAGCTGTAACCAACCTCATTCATTCAGGATCAGTCCTTCCTGATGTCTCAAAAATAATTACCGACTGTTTTGAAAGCAGAATGCCCATAGGTGCTATCTGTATAGCTCCCATGTTAATTGCTCAAGTCTTGGGCTCTAATGGTATTACCATAACTATTGGCAATGATCCCAAGGTCGCCTCAGCAATCGAACAAACCGGAGCCCGACATCAAGAATGCACTGCAGAAGACATTGTAATCGATCCCGAAAATCTAATCGTTACGACACCTGCTTATATGTTAGCCAAAAGTATAAAAGAAGTTGATACGGGTATCAGCAAACTTGTTCGGGCAATTGCCAAACTAGGACGCTAACATTGCTTTCAGCAACACTTGCAATTTACAAAGTTTACTTATTTCAGGCTTGGGAGAAATAATTTCCCAACCACGATTTGCCATGATATCAAAATATTTTTTATAAATATCCAACATCATTCTCAACGGACGACTTGTTGACTTATCCAGATAATTTATAATGTCATAAGCCTTTGCATAATTTTCGCTAGCGATTCTTGCCAACTCTTCACGAGCAACAGCCAAATTCTTATCAACCAAAACTGTTTTAGGATCAGTAGATGTAATATCGGCTTTGTTCAACAACTCAATTGGTATATACAAACGATTATTATTTGCATCTTCCTTAATATTACGCAAAATATCTGTTATTTGCAACGCCGTTCCCATTGACGTCGACAAATCATTAATCATTTTTTCATCAGTACATCCGAATATCCGCAAAGACAAGCTCCCTGTCATACCTCCTACACCACGACAATATCCGGTCAGCTGTTTCAGGGTTGGTGCTTGCAAAGGCTTATTCACATTTTTAGATATACTGGTGAGCATGCTCACAAATTCATTCTTAGGCAATTTAAAACGCAGACAGTTCTTATAAATACAGCGTCCAATATCAGTAGCCGGCACTTTCTTATCAAAAATATTATCCAACTCCTGCCGCCAACCATTCATAATGTCTTGCTTTTCTTTATCATCAATTGGACTTTCTACCACATCTTCAAGATGTTTTACCCACGCAATCAACGTATACAAAGCTTCACGCTTTGCTTTAGGCAACAAGCGCATACCGACAAAATTACCGGCTTTACTTCTTATAACTTTACGAACATCATTCATAGCACAGTCCACAAAAAACATTGACCGAAATCTACGCCATTTTTCAATCAAAATCAACATTTTTTTTCATAACCTCAAGCCACTGTTTCAAATCGAGCATTGCCCTTTTACAATAAGCTTCTTTACGCTCTGCCCCCTTAATTTTTCTAAACTTTCCATTTGCCGTAACTTCACCAACAATAGTCGGAAAAATACCAAAATTAATATTCATCGGTTGATAATCTTCAATATTTGTAGAATCTTGCAAATGGCCTAACATCGCACCAAAAGCTGTTGTTTCTGGAGGCAACATCGGTTGATATCCACATACCTCCTCAGCCGCAAAATATCCTGCTAATAGCCCCACAGCCGCACTTTCGACATATCCTTCACAACCGGTTATTTGCCCGGCAAAACTTATATATGGTCGACTTTTCAAGCGAAGATATTTATCCAGCAAAATCGGGCTTTTTATAAATGTATTTTTGTGAATACCGCCCAGCCTTGCAAACTCAGCATTTTCCAACCCCGGAATAGTTCTAAAAATCTCTTGTTGCGCCCCATGCTTCATTTTGGTCTGAAAACCAACCATATTGCGCAATGTATCTTCAAAATTATCTTGTCTTAATTGTACCACTGCGTAGGCATGTTGCCCGGTATGAGGATTGGTCAAACCTACAGGTTTCATCGGACCATACAACAATGTATCCCGTCCTCTTTCAGCCATAACTTCAATTGGTAAACATCCATCAAAATAATTTGGCTTTTCAAAATCGTGAAATTCTACTTTATCTGCATTTAAAAGCCTTTCAACAAAAGCATAATACTGTTCTTCGGTCAACGGACAATTGATATAATCGCGACTGTCGCCTTTATCATAGCGCGATTGATACCACGCAACATCCATATTGATGCTGTCTTTATAAACTACAGGTGCAATCGCATCATAAAAAGATAATGATTGATTTCCAATTTCTTTCATAATTGCATCAGCCAATTTTCTACTGGTTAACGGCCCTGTTGCAATAATAACTCTCCCCCAACTTTCATCAGGCAGTTTTTCCAACTCTTCTGTACAAAATTCAATATTCGGATTGGTCTTAAGTTTTTGAGTAACATATTTTGCAAACTCTTCCCTATCAACGGCCAAAGCTCCTCCTGCCGGCACCTTACAGCAATCAGCCGCCTCCATAATCAATGAGCCGGCCAGCCGCATTTCTTGGTGCATCAGCCCGACAGCATTATGTTCCATATCATCTGAACGAAGTGAATTTGAACATACCAGTTCGGCACAATTTTCATTTTTATGTGCTTCTGAGAACTTATATGGCTTCATATCATGAATAACCACTCTTATTTTTCTCTGCGCCAATTGCCATGCAGCCTCACTGCCTGCCAACCCTGCTCCTACTACATGTACTTTCATCTGTCCTTTATCCGCCTTCAAAAAGTTATTTTTTAATCTATAAACACTTACCCACCAAATGTAAATTATCATTTGTCATTTTATAAAAAAAAATATATCATTAGACCGAAATGACAAAGTGCTTAAAATTGATAATAATTTTTATTATTGCTCTAGCCTTAGATACCAGACTATCTTGGGCCGCTAATGACGTGGAAAACAGGCTTTTTGGCTCCTCAAGCTCTTCTAAAGGCAATCCTTTAATACCCAAGATCAGCAAAACATCACCTAAAAACAAACAAAACATAACACCAAACATTGAATCTACCCCCAAAAAGCCAAAAACTGAAACCAAACCGGCTAAAGCTTCCGATTCTAATTTACCCCAACCCCGGCCTTCCAAGACTTCAAAACCTAAAAAAGAGGAAGAATCACTTACTGAAAAAATTAAACAGGCTGAGGAAGACCTTGAAGATAAAGCGGTCGAAAAGACCAATTCTTGGATAAAAGACACATGGGTTGAGGATCTAAGCCACACTATTAGCGAACAATCTGCTAAAACCAAAGATGATTCTCAACTTGCCGTAGGTTCGGTTTCTTTAGAACAGCTTACCCATGAAAATCGCAATATTAACCCCGTAACCGGTAAGGAGCGCTCCAACGCCGCAGTATTTGACATTTCCGGCATTATGCTCCGCATGCCGCTAACACAAGCCCAAACCATACTTACCAATCGTGGCTTTAAGCTTATGTCGCAAAAATTTGAAATTCCCAATTTTATTAAATGGCGTTATGAAGAAAAATGTCGCAATTCTGGAATCATAGGTTATGAGCGTATAAACAACTGTGTAATAAAGGCGGCTAAAGACACCAATCATCATTTTGTTGAAAGTTGTAGATTTATCAAACTTGATAGCCGTGAGGAAATAAATATCTGGCTCACCAGTAATTTTACCAACAATAAAATATATCGCATCACCTACTCTACCGGCATCACCAATATCAATCGCGGTAGTGGGCAAAAAATAAAATATCTTCACGACATAAAGACCTATGAATTTTGGCGTCGTATTAACCAAAAATATGGTCCTCCTGATAACAAATCCGAGATTTCTTGGGGAATGGGAAGTGGCAAACCTTATCTTCGAGCAACAACCGGAAAGCTTTTGCTTGAAGATCCAATGTTGCAACAACTCGACTATGACCGCATGGTTCGTGAAGATGCAAAAATTATCAACTCTAACTTATACAATTTTTAACATGATAGACCTTACTGAAATAATTTGTACTCGCATAAGTCATGATTTAATTGGCAACATTGGTGCCTTTGCCAATGCTGTTGAACTAATGGAAGATGACGATAATGAGTTTTTAACGGAAATTAAATCAACACTCAAATTCAGTTCAACTGTTTTGACTTCTCGTCTAAAATTCTTCCGCATGGTTTTCGGACTAACAAATTCCAACTTGGACAGCGCCGAAACAGTCAACAAAACCTGTGTTGATTACATCAAAACTCTCAACCCGAATTATCCGATTGAGTTACACATTAAAGCACAAGACAATCAACACGACCTCAACCGCGTATTAATGCTGACCGTAATGACTGTTGCCGACCTAATCATAAAAGGAGGAACAATCGACATTGGCCTAAACCAACGACAAATTATTGCCAAAGTAACAAGCCAAGCACCTTTGGCCCAAGGAAAGATTGATGCCATAAACGGCATTTTACAAGACAAACTTCCTGATAATCTTTCGCAATATGCACCTGTCTTTTATTTACGTAACATGGGGGCTCGTATCAGTCTTAATACCGATAATGGACTGGTTATGAGTATTTCTTAAAATGACCGACAAAATTAAATATTGCATCTGGGATATAGGGCAAACTATTTATCCGTACACACTAGAACCTTTTAATGAATGGGCAAAACAACACACCACACGCCCTGAAAGATATACTGAATCTCATAATATTTTCAAATTTGACTACAAACCATATATGACTAGCAAAATTGATTTTCTAACGTTTTGCCACAGCATTTGTGATAATTATGACATACCATACAGAAACACCACCCAGCAGGAAATAAACAAAGCTTTGCACGCCGGTGTTGGTCCGGTATATCCCGATACCATTGCTGCCATGCAAAAAATGAAGGATAATAATATCCAAAACGGGATTCTTTCTAACGCTTTGCCCATACTTCATCAGACTGTAAAACTTAACGATTTGATACTTGATAAAAATATATTTACATCATATAACCTTAGATTGCTCAAACCCGACCCCAAAATATTTAATGCCATGCGCTCAAAATTGGGATGTAAATTTAATCAGATTATTTTTATTGATAACAAATCAGAAAACGTAAAAGCCGCAACAAAATTGGGAATGATAGGCGTTTTGTGTCGTCACGGACAAGCTCCTCTGGTTCTTGAACAAGCCTTAAATCCTTTGTTTATTAATTACATCCAGAACGGTAAAGATTTTTCTTGAATTATACGTTATCTTATGTAATCTGTCATAAAATGTTATATGGAAACTTGACTATGAACTTTACTAAAACCGAACTTAAAACAATATATAGCGCAATCAGGCAATTTTTATATTTTATTGCTACTTTTTTATTTGTTCTACTTGTTAACGTAATTGCTCAACACTACAAAACCACAACGTTTGAAGAACACGGTATCATTGAGAATATGCAAATTTCGTTTTTACTTTCTGCCGGTATTGTATTTTTTGTTAACACATTCCACGACAAGCAAATGCGAGCCATCAGCTACATTTTAGCTTCATTTTGCTTTTTTGCCACTTGCCGGGAGCTTGATAGTTTCTTTGACAAGCTCATTCCCATAATCAGTTGGAAATTCGGTTATTTTTTTCCACTCCTTGCAGGCATTTATGTTTTTTTAACCCTAAACAGCACCATAAAATCAGCTTTGCAATTTTTATCTTCCTCGTCATTTTTAATGATGTGTTGCGCTGTTATAATCATTTTGCCGATTGCTCAATGTATTGGACATCGTCCTCTGATTACTGCGACACTTGGAAACCATAATGTTGCCAATATCAAACAATTATTTGAAGAATGTTGTGAGCTTATTGGCTATTTTATAATTTTATTATCTTCAATAGAATATAACATCAATTTTCATAAAAAATAACTCTTGCCATATTTATTTTTTTAGATTAAAAGGATAGCCAGATTTGCGGTCCCATCGTCTAGTGGCCTAGGACATCGCCCTCTCACGGCGGTAACGCGAGTTCGAGTCTCGCTGGGATCACCATTAAAAAAAGCGACTTAATGTCGCTTTTTTTAATGGTGATGCGTAGCGGAGTTAATATTGTGAGCCGTGCAAACGAGCGAAACAATGCTTACGTAGCAAGTGACCGAAGCGCAGTTGGTGAGCGATATTATCGCGAGCCTTACGAAGCTAGACCACCATTTAAGCGACTTAATGTCGCTTTTTTTAATGGTAATGCGCAGCGAAGTTAGCATTGTGAGCCGTGCAAACGAGCGAAACAATGCTTACGCAGCAAGTGACCGAAGCGCAGTTGGTGAGCGATATTATCGCGAGCCTTACGAAGCTAGACCACCTTTTTTAATAAGATTCTGAATAAAACCTTAAATAACATAAATATCTATTTATAGCAAACCGTTACTAAAACATCTTCATTCGGATAACCATACAAATTTGAATCATGCTCCGGATCGGTCACTATATATTTAGTATCGCCGTAATTTACTTTTCCAAGTGCATGAGAAACATATCCACTTCCGTCTCTTGGTGCATAATATGGAATTGATCCCTTAAGAGCAAACATCCGTACATACCCACCGACCCCATCTTTTGCTTCTTCTCCAATCCAGAAATAAATATGGCTATCATTTTCCCAAAGTCCAAACTCATCCATAATATATTCATCGCGGTCACCATAGATAGTCGTATCTGATGTTCTTTTATGATATACATATTGAGCTAATTGTTGCAATTCATCTTTAGTCGGCAAATTACTTATATGCCCGCAAGCCAAAGCTGCGCCCGCAAGATGATCACCATCAACCGGACAGAATTTCAATCCAAGCATACTTTTATACTCTAAACATTTTTGCTGGCTCAAAGGAGAATATGTTGTTTTTATATACTGTCTGGCATACGCACTACCGACAAAACACATACAAAAGACAAAGGCAAATATACTTTTTTTCATTAAAAACCTCATACTTAAACATATAATCAACATAAACAAGAATATTTAAATTTGATTTAATTAAGAATTTACTTTTTATTACAATCGTATAATCTATTGTAGTATATAGATAAATCTGAATTGAATTGGAAGCAAACCATGAACGACTTTGAAAGACAAGCAGTACCACATGAAAAAACATTGAGTTGGATCCATATAGCTTTAGTATATACAGGCGTTGCCCTCACTATACCGGCATTTCTCCTAATCGCAAGTGTTGCCCTATCTTTAGGATATTGTAATGGCATTTTGGCTGTTATTTTATCTTCTGTTATTCTATCCATTTTTGGAATGATGACCGGTGTCGTCGGCTCTAAAACCAATTTATCATCATACATGATTATAACTGAAGTCTTTGGATATCATGCCGCCAAGATAATTAATACCTTATTTGCAATCACCCTGGTAGGTTGGTTCGGTGTAACAGCCTCATTCTTTGCTCAAGCAGCAAATAACATCGTATCATTAGGATACCAAAACTGGCTGATTATCGGAACCATACTTATGACCTTAACTGCAATATACGGCTTCAAAGGATTGCACGCATTTAGCTTATTTGTTGTTCCGTTTTTATTAATATTTTTATACGGATTAGCAATTATATCGCTGAAAGAAATTACTTTTTCTGACATTTTATCCATTCCCGGCAATCACGAAATTTCCTTTGGATCAGCTGTATCCATGCTTGTTGGCGGAATGATGGTTGGTGTAGCAATTTTTCCAGATTTGACAAGATATACCAAATCTATCAAAGATGGAACTATTGCCGGAATTACCTCTTTCATGGCAATTGTCTTGTTTGCCTTACCGATAATGATACCGGTACTATATTATCAACAACCAAATATTGTTGAGTTGATTCAAAAGTCCGGTTATCCATTTTTAGCACTACTACTAATAATTTTGGCTTCATGGAGCTCAAACGACAATAATTTATACTCCGGAGCACTAAGTTTAGCCATTGTATTCAAACACATTTCTAAAGCTGTTCTCGTTATCTCTCTTGCCATATGCGGATATATCTGCAGTGCAATAAACATCACCGACTATTTTATAGCATTTTTAATGTTTTTAAGCGTGATTATCCCACCGATTGCTTCAATATACTCCGTTGATTTCCTAATTAAAAACAAACACAAAAACAACTGTTCCATCAACAAAAAAGCTTTAATAGCTTGGTTCATAGGAACATTGATTGCACTCTTTACCGCCCCCAAAAATGTTTATGGACTGGAGCTCTTTGCGCTGACTACCATACCGGCCCTGGACGGTTATCTTATTTCCGGTTTTATTTATTATCTGTTACACTTAAAAAGACATAAAGGATAATTTTCATGAACTTGAAGCTAGTTAAACCTGATAAAAAATATTTACCCAGCATTTATGAAGCAATTGCAGAATATAAATCCGCACCTTCTAAATACGAAATCAGTGCCGTCGAAAAAATGATTGCCGCAGAAAAAGACAACTTTGCCGATTATTTTGATACTATTCAAAAAAATTCTTTAGGAATAGGTCTAAACCCAGGATATGTCCCCAACACGGTTTATTGGCTTGTAAACAATAACCAATATATCGGTACTTTTGATCTGCGCCATTATTTAACACCTACTCTTGAGCAAATCGGCGGACATATTGCTTACCAAATTCGTCCATCCGCACAACGTAAAGGCTTTGCATACAATGGACTAAAACTATGTTTAGAAAAAGCTCATGATATGAACATTGAGCAAGTTTTAGTTACATGCGATGCAGAAAACATCGCTTCTTACGGAGTAATGCATAAGGTAATGTTAGAAATGAGCGGATATGAAGCAGAACCAATAAAAAAACACGACCTGATTGAAAAACGCGTATGGATAAAAACTCACCGCCCATCAGATAAAGACGGATAGAATATCTATCTCACAATTCTTTCTGATAAAACTTTGTCGGCTCTCCCCAGTTATAAATGCCCAAACCAATTTCCTTAAAATCAAATTTTTCATAATATTGAATATGTTGGGTTGCTAAAAACAAATTATTATATCCCATATTTTTCACACGTCGACAGGCATTTCCTAGCAATATAGAACCATAATTATGACCACGATATTTTTTTCTTACAAACAACGTACCCAACCATGGAGTATACCCATGATCATCTTTCACCAACTCATGCGAAACTAAAGAATAATGACCTATAACTTCGCCATCATTTAAGGCTACAACAATTTGAGGGAATCCTCTTTGCGACCAGACATCAATGACATCTGTCAACCATTGAAAAGCATCACCCCACTCTGTTTTCAGAATATTTAACAGATCATTGGTTTCCTTTGACTTTTTGGTGATTACCTTAAACTGCATAAAATCTCTTTAACCCTTGCTGACAACTTCATCCCATGTCGACAACCCTATCTTGGCCCAATCGACCGGAATTTTATCAACAATCTTCAGATTAACATAATAGCTGTCTTTTATGTTATCCAAAAGTGTCTCAACCACAATCACTTCCGAAGAATGGCGCAATTTTTCACGCACTTCCGGATGAATATAGTCTAAAATTATTTTTTGCTCATTGTTACGTACAAAAATAGCATGATCTTTGCCGTCATAAATTATCTGTGGTGATGCCGGAACATCAGACTTTGCGCTTATAAAAATATAAAGCTCTCCGTCATCACCTTCAGCAACAACAAATTTCTTTTCAGTCGTATACTCGCTCATAAAACAGCCTCATTAATATTGTTTACTTGGCTTGCTAACAACATTCGGCAACTGCTTCCTATTTGTACTTTTAGGACTATATTGCTTTGCAACGATCAACAAACTAGCCAAATCCTTATCATCATTACCTTTAGCCTGACTTCCACACGGGTAAATTTTCATTTAAACATCTCCATAATTATCGTTTTATTAGTACAAAGTTATATCGTCATTTTTTATCTGTCAATCACCAGTTTACAAGCTGTTCAAGAAATGCCTCCACAAAATCGGCTCGCCGATTCTGATAGTCTAAATAGTACGCATGTTCCCAAACATCGACTGTTAACAACGGCTTCAGCCCATGTGCAATCGGATTGTCAGCATTAGCCGTTTTCATAACCTCAAGTTTTCCAGCATTATCAACCAACCAAGCCCATCCACTACCAAATTGTCCGACCGCTGCAAGCTTAAAGGCTTCCTTAAACTTTGCAACCGAGCCAAAATCTTTTTCCAAACGTTGTTTTAACTCAGTTTTTGGCTCTCCTCCACCGTTTTTGCACATTGATTTCCAGAAAAACGCATGGTTCCAAGCTTGTGCTGCATTATTAAATATGGCCGTATACTCAGGCTTTCCGGCAGTTTTCCTAATAATTTCCTCAAGTGGCATCTTTTCAAATTCAGTTTCTGCCACCAATTTATTTAAGTTATCGACATAGGTTTTATAGTGCTTTCCATAATGATAATCAAATGTTTGCTCCGACATATAAGGCTCCAAATCTTTCTTATCATATGGCAAATTTATCATCGTAAAAGCCATCTTTTCCTCCGTTTTCCTCAATATTTCATACATTATAAAAAAAAGTTGTTAATAATTGTTAACATCCGCTAAAAAAAGTTAACAATTATAAAAATCATTTGTATGATGATGACATAAATATATTTGTTGAGGAGGATTTTACAATGCGTGTTTTATTGGTCGAGGACGATTACGCCGTATCTCAAAGCATTGAAACCATGCTCAAAAAAGAGGGCATGATTATTGATACCACTGATTTGGGCGAGGACGGGCTCGAAATCGGAAAATTATACGACTATGACATTATTATTCTCGATTTGATGTTACCTGATATCAACGGCTACGAAGTACTAAAACGCTTGCGTTCGGCCAAAATCGAGACTCCGGTGCTCATTCTTTCAGGTCTTACCGGTCCTGATAAAAAAGTTAAGGGCTTAGGTTTTGGAGCTGATGACTATTTAACCAAGCCCTTTGATCGCGCTGAATTGTTAGCTCGTATTCAAGCCGTTGTTCGCCGTTCTAAAGGACACTCCAACTCAATTATCCGTACTGGCGATGTTGAAGTCAATCTTGATACACAGACTGTCAGCATCAAAGGCGAAAATATGCACCTAACCGGCAAAGAATACGGGATTATGGAATTACTATCACTCCGTAAGGGATCAACTCTCAATAAAGATCAATTCTTAAACCACCTCTATGGCGGTATTGATGAACCAGAGCTCAAAATCATAGATGTATTTATCTGTAAGCTCCGTAAAAAGCTCGAAAAAGCTTCCGGCGGCAAGAATTATATTGAAACCGTCTGGGGCAGAGGTTATGTCCTAAGAGATCCTGACGAAAACAAATAAACGCAAAAAGGCAACCGATTGGTTGCCTTTTTTTTCATGTAATGCAAATCATGCATGCCCTGTTCGGTTACAAATTCTATTTACATCAAACCCCATCTCATCAATTGCCCTTTGCCATTTATCATCATCAGGCGTTTTAAACAACAATTCCGGTGTCGCTTCAGCCACCAACCAATAATTGTTTATAATTTCATTTTCTAATTGTTTGGGACTCCAACTGCTATATCCCAGGGCAATTAAATTAAATATTGGACCATTACCAAACGCAATATCGTTTAACACCGCTATTGATGACGAAACAGCAAATTTATTGTCCACAACGATTGTTCCCTCTTTTTTATAATCCAGACTATGCAGAACAAATCCCCTAATTTGCTCCAACGGACCACCTTTATGTAGAATAATCGGAGCAACCGGAGCAATATTACCAATATTAAACTGGCTAACCAAATCCGAAAAATAAAATTCTCTGATTTGCTGATTCACAACAAACCCCATTGCCCCATCTCGACTATGGGCGCACAAATAAATAACAGACTTTTCAAACCTCTCGTCGTCAATCCCCGGCACTGCAACCAGGCATTTACCAACCAAATAATCTCTATCCATTTTACTTGCACTATACCATTTATTAAACTCTAGCTTATATAATATCATAAATTTTGATGTTTTTAAACTATTTATGAAAGAAGATGATCAAAAAAATCGCAATTTTTATTTTATTTTTCTTCTGTCATATCGGATTGTCATACGCAACCGAAGCTCAAGATGTTATACAAAAAATTGCAATAACCAACCCTAATGCCAATTTTGGCGATACATTAAATCAAGTTATTGAAACTGCAAAATATTTTGATGAAAAATATCCCGAAGATAAAATAAATGAGGATATGACTGAAGATATAAAAACGTTTTTTCCCAACATGTCGCCCCAACAAGTTATAAATTTCCAATATAACATTCGTGATTTATTAAGCATATATCGTCATACCAAAAAAGCTTATGAAAAATACAAGGAAGAACTTTTAACCCCGAAGGAACCACCGCTTATTGTCGATGACGACGAATACTTTGAATATAACACCCAACCCGATTATGTTTCCAATGATGACATTGTTGTCATTTCTGATATTAAAACTGTTGTTCCTTACAGCGGCAACATGCGTGATATTGAATCATATAACGCCAAAATTATACGTGATGCCAATTCTGCCAATCGCAAAGGGGATTTTGACGAACTCAAATATATTGCTGCTCGTGTAAAATTTAAGGAAATTTTGTTCTATGACATTTTATACCCCAGCCCACTCACCGGCAAAAAAGGTATTGGTCCCTGGTTCAGAAAAAATAAAATATCTTCCCGGCTGATAACTTCTCAAACTGGCATTAAAGACTCTCCAAAGGTTCAAGGTATAATTGACATTAAAATTCCTACAGATACGTTAATCATCGCCAACGATGGGCTTTATCACAAACCCCAAATTTCATTTACCAATTCACAAAACCTCAAAAATTGGAATTTATCTCTTCCAATCCCGATAAGATTAAGCGATGAGCAACACAATGACTGGAGTGTTTATGTCCGTGAATTACCGATCCCCGTAACATTTGAAGCAGAAGACTCCGAAAAACCACTCGACTTAAATGCGGATATTACACTCGATGTTTGCGATGCTGATTTGCATTGTCAAACCGAAAATATTACTTCCCATCTAACACTTCAACCGGAATATTCACGCCACAGCTCTGTTGATACATTTATAACCCAACGGCATTTATCTCTCCCGACGGAACATAATCGCTATTTACAAATTGAAAGCATCAAAATTCGTAATCTACCTAATGTTGGAGATTTTGTAGAAGTACGTTTGATTGCTAAAAAAGACATTTCATCATTTACAATATTTATTGACTCTCCAGACAATATTGCTTTTGAAGCACCACGCACTTACATTGATAATAGACGGATTATTAGTAGATTTTTGCCCCTCACTGCAGATACTGACTTACAAAACAAAATCGTTGAAATTACGGCCACACTCAACAACAAATATTCGATTCGCAATTCATCATTATTGCAGATGGATAACACCATCAAAGACGATAATCAACCGCTCCTAACTCTAAAATTTATATTACTTGCTTTAATCAGTGGCATATTCTTAAATCTCACACCATTTGTTTTTCCGTTTTTTTCCTTAAAAATACTTTCTCTGACCAAATTTGGTGCTCGCAACCAACAAAATTTGAAAGACAATGCCAAATATACCCTTAACGGAATTTTTATCACCACATTTTTGTTAGCTGGAATCATAATATTTTCAATTAGTTCCGGACATGCTTGGGGATGGGGAGTACAGTTTCAAAGCATGACTATACTTATAACCGCAATCTTCATTCTACTTTTACTTTTATTTTCTATCAACAATGGCATAGTCTTCAATTTTTCCGACCGTTTTCAAAAGTTAATCAACACCACTTCGTTTAAGAGATTAAAATACTTTCTGAGTGGCGTTTTAATTGTTTTAATGTCAAGCATAAGCACATCTCCATATTTTGGAAGCGCTATCGGCTACGCACTTACCGGTACGGCTAGTGATATTTTTTTAACCTTATCTGCTGTTGCATTGGGCTTATCATTACCATACATGCTTTTATACCTGTTACCTATACTTATTTTCTTCATTCCCACTCCCGACGATTGGATGAAATCACTCAAAAAATATACTAACCTAATGCTCGTCATTGCCATTATATGGCTATTAGTCACGATAAAAGTCCAAACCGCCACTTGGCCAATAGTCAGACTTACCATTTATCTGCTTTTTATAAGCTTCCTGTTGACTACTCATTCCATAAGTCAAAAAACTGTTTATGACGACCTTACACCATCTGACCGCATAATGGCACGACGCCTATTTGCAACAATTTGCCTGGGGCTAGTTTTCGTACTATACATCGTTTCAATTTTTGATATTTCTCGCGCTTTCAATCATCGAGTAAATCTTCTTCCGTCTTCAGATATTAATATTGATGAAATAAACCAGCTCCTTCAAAAAGGTCAATCCACACTCATAAACGTCAATGCTGCTTGGTGTTTCAAGTGCAAATACAACAATACGTTGTTCCATTCACAATCGTTTGAAGAATATCTGAAACAATATAATACCACACTGGTATCGGTTAACTCCGCCCATAATTATCAAAAAACACTAAATTTTATGAAAAAATATCACCGCAGTAACTTGCCGTTTAACATCTTATTTACACCACTTGCTCCTGACGGTGTTATATTACCGGACATCTCAGATGAATACAAAGTAAAAAATCTTATTTCTAATTTTGCTTTTAATCAACCAGAGTCTTAATTGCCTCTCGAGCCAGCGTATCGACACGTTCGTTTTCCGGATGTCCGTTGTGTCCTTTTACCCACACCCAACGAATTTCATGCTCTCCGAGCAGCCCATCAAGTTCCTGCCACAGATCAACATTCTTAACTGCAGTCTTTTTGTTTGCGGTCTTCCAACCGTTTTTTTTCCAGTTCGGCAACCACTCATTAACCCCATCCATCACATACTTGCTATCGGTATAAAGTGTAATATTACACGGACATTTCAATGCCTTCAGGGCGTTGATAACCGCTGTCATTTCCATACGGTTATTGGTCGTTTCTTTTTCGGCCCCTGACAATTCTTTTTCAACATCACGGCATCGCAAAAGAGCGCCCCACCCCCCGTTTCCGGGGTTTCCTGAACAAGCTCCGTCCGTAAATATTTCCACTCTCTGCATCTTACAAGTCTCCGACCACAAATTCACCGAAGAACTCATTCAGCAACACTTGAGTATCGACCTCAACATCTTCACGCATTGCTTTGGCCACAAACGAACGCAGACGATTTTTCGGAGCATAAATTCTAAAATTCTTTGGTGCCGTACCATCGGCTCCGACCACACCGTCCATCAAAAAATCTTCCTCTACATACGGGCTCAAAATTATTTCCACTGTCGCAAACTTAACCGAACTTCTGGGTGGCACTCTCAACTCCGGACGGGTAATAATGTTCAGCTGCCCTTCAACTCCGGCAATTGTATCCATCTGATTATAATTCAAAAATCTTACTTTGTTATAAT
>JAEEGL014019992.1_pt1 | contig 17870 bp, 13 predicted proteins | sample 9134231 | NCBI WGS metagenome assembly JAEEGL01 (sample SAMN16246548, study PRJNA631951) | gut metagenome | biome: gut microbiome; feature: rumen; material: fiber-attached | host: Bos | place: Iran: Karaj | collected 2018-10 | reverse complement strand
TATCAGCGGTGCCATCCAGCACTTGGTCGGTATGGAAGAGTCCGACTTCATCATCGCTATCAACAAGGACAAGTTCGCGCCCATCTTCAGCGTTGCCGACCTCGGCATCGTTGGAGACCTGCACAAGATTGTTCCTATGCTGACGGAACGCCTGAAGAAGGAAATGGAGAAATAATCAGTAATGATTATGGCCCTTTTGTAGAGACGGTGCGTGCACCGTCTCTACTTTTTTATAATTCCGATTTTTTGATTATCTTTGCCCCGATAAATCTCAAGAAAATGAAACGTATTCTATTAATCGCCCTAACCCTGCTTGCAGTAACCTCCTTGCAAGCCCAACTTGTAAAAAGCACTCCCAAAGAAACGCCTCAGGGATTGCTGATCTTTGACAAACTCATCGGAGGCGCATCCTATTCGGACGGGACCGAAGTGGAGCCTTTTCTTATTGAAGCCAATTTAGTCGACACAGGGGTGCTCATCCAGGAGCTTCGTTTTGAATATGTTGCCTATACCACACAATCATGCATTGAAAGTATGAGATTGCGGGTTAGGCGTTCCGCTCCCGAGCGTATCGTGGGTGGCCTCGTCTCACATAAAGTGGAAGGCTACGTGAATGTCGACATTGTCGAAGTCGGTTTCAATCCTGACAAAGACATGACACATTGGACTGGCGCGTATGTTATAGGAATGATCCCTCCTGAAGAGACTTGTGAAGTGGAGTTCTTAGACTGCAAATGCATCCTCAAGAAGGATTTTCAGCGCCATCTCATCGATCCCGACAAATAAACTCAAGCATGGCGACCATCAACGTATACGAACGCTATTATGCTGCCGAGGCCGAGTTCAACAGCGTGCCACGGCATGGCGCCTTGGTAATGCTGGTTTCCACATCCGAGGAAGGCCAAATCCGTTATGAGGCTGCGGTGACCTTTTTCCCGCATCGCGACGAGGAAGACTATGCCGTTTCGTATGATGCCTATCTCAGCAAGGTGCTCTATGAGGCCAAAGGTCGTCGCTCGAAGAAAAGGGAAGGGGCTTTGTTGGAGACGCTGGAAACAGAGATTGACCAGCTCGCTGAGACAATAGGAGGGAAGGTGCTATGGGAACAACCATTACGAGAGGCAAGGAGAGGATAAGTACAAAATAGAGAATCATGAAAGAACTGAGATGCCCGAAATGCGGAAGCGTGTTCACCGTCGATGAGGCGGACTATGCCTCCATCGTCAGCCAGGTGAAGAATGCCGAGTTTAACGAGGAAGTGAATCGTCGGCTACAAGAACTACACGAACGCCATAAAGCCGAAGAAATGTTGGCCATCGCCCGTGTGGAGAAGGATTACCAAGAGGCGCTGAGCAAAAAAGAATTGGAAATCAAAGAGATAGAAGCAAGAATGGGTAGCCTGAAAGCCGTCGTCAACGAGAATGAAAGCAAGCTGAGGATTGCCGTGATGGAGGAACAGCGCAAGGCCGCAGAGCGTCTTCAAGGCAAGGACAAGGAAATCGCAGAGCTGAAGGCTACAGCAGAGATCTCGCGCCAAAAAGCGGTCAATTACGTCACCGCCCAGAAGGAAGAATACGAGATGAAGCTGAAGATGATGCAGGAGCAGGTGGATTATTATAAAGAGTTGAAGACCAAGATGTCCACGAAGATGATAGGGGAGACCTTGGAGATCCATTGCTCCACACAATACAACCAGATGATGCGCCCGTTGCTGCCCAACGCCTATTTCGAGAAGGACAACGACGCCTCGGGCGGCTCAAAGGGCGACTTCATCTTCCGTGACTATGCACCCGACGGTACAGAATATGTCTCCATAATGTTCGAGATGAAAAACGAGGCAGACGAAACGGCCACCAAGCACAAGAATGAGGACTTCTTCAAGAAACTCGACGCCGATCGTCGTGCCAAAAACTGCGAGTTTGCAGTACTTGTTTCGCTGTTGGAGCCTGACAACGAGTTGTATAACGGTGGCATAGTCGATGTCTCGTACAAATACGACAAGATGTATGTCATCCGGCCTCAGTTCTTCCTTCCCATCATCTCGTTGTTAGTACAGACCTCAAAGAAAAGTCTGGAATACAAGCAGCAGCTGGCCATCGCGAAGAGCCAGTCTATCGATGTGACCAACTTCGAGAACCAGCTACTTGACTTCCAAGACAAATTTGGACGGAACTACCGTTTGGCCAGCGAGAAATTCCAGGCAGCTATCGAAGAGATCGACAAGTCCATACAACACTTACAAAAAATCAAAGAGGCCCTTATCGGTAGTGAGAACAACCTCCGTTTAGCTAACGACAAAGCCGAAGCACTGACTATCAAAAAGCTGACAAAAGGCAATCCCACGATGACCGCCTTGTTCGACGAGGCTCGTGAAGCCAATCAAGCCATCGACGTCACCGACGAATCCTAACCTTACTTTCCGATGCAGAAACGAGAGAAGATGGAGCCTAAAACCTCGTCAGTGGTGATTTCACCTGTGATACTCCCGAGATAGAATAAAGCTTCTCGTAAGTCTTGTGAAATCAAATCAGTAGGAATATTTATTTCAAGCCCTTCTTTAACTGATTGAAGGCTCTCAGAGGCATGCAACAAGGCCTCGTAATGCCGTACATTGGTCACTAGAGTAGCATCAGGTGAGGCGAGGGGTTGGCTATGTTTTAGTGTGTTGTAAAGGTCGTTGAGGCCGAATCCGTGTTTGGCGGAGAGGCAGATGACCTGGATGTCGTCGTTGTCGAGGTCAAGGCGGAGTTCCCCAAGCAGAGCTTCGCCTTGGTCCGGCAGAGTGTCAACTTTATTAATGCATAGTATCAGCTGTTGATGACTGAAATCCACCTTGGAGACAATTTCTTGCGCGGATGAAAACATTGATTCATAGTCTGTTGTAGCATCCAGCATACCTATAACAATGTTCGCCTCGCTGATTTTTTTATATGAGCGTTCAATGCCAATTTTCTCAATGGTCTCGTCAGTGACGCGTAGTCCGGCCGTATCGATGAAACGATATAATATACCGTTGATGTTCAAGGTCTCTTCGATGGTGTCGCGCGTGGTGCCGGCGATGTCGCTCACAATAGCGCGATCTTCGCCTAAGAGGGCATTCAGCAGCGTGCTCTTGCCCGTATTGGTCTGACCCACAATGGCTACGGGAATACCGTTTTTAATGGCATTTCCTAAACGGAAAGAATCCTTGAGTTTATTTACTTTATCTAAAGCCTCTTGAAGTAATGCTTTAAGTTGTTTTCGGTCGGCAAATTCAACATCTTCCTCGCTGAAATCCAGTTCGAGTTCCATCAGTGAGGTCATTTCAAGCAACTTGGAGCGCAGCACTTGTAGTTCTTGCGAGAAGCCACCTTTCAGCTGGTTAATGGCCACACGGTGGGCGGCCTCGCTTTCTGAACTGATGAGGTCGGCGATGGCTTCGGCCTGAGCCAGGTCGAATTTGCGGTTGACGAAGGCACGACGCGTAAACTCGCCGGCTTCAGCCATGCGGCAGCCGTTGGTGATGAGGACTTGGAGGAGCTTCTGTTGGACAAACACCGAACCATGCATGCTGATTTCGGCTGAGTCTTCTCCGGTGAAAGAGTGGGGGGCCTTGAAAAAAGTAACCAGGACCTCATCAAGCATTTCACCTTTATTGACAAGGTATCCGTGATAGGCTTTATTAGGTGTTATCTCATTGATATCCAAATGATTCCCCTTAAACTCAAACAAAGAGGAAACAATGGGAAAAGACTGTGGCCCTGAGACGCGTGCCAAAGCAATAGCGCCCATGCCACGAGGGGTGGCAAGGGCGCAAATCGTACCGTTATCGAAAGCTCGATTTAACATAATATCAGAAGGGCAGATCATCCACGCTGTCTTCCGCAGGCGGGAAGTAATCCGTCGTAGGAGCGGCAACGGGCGGAGTCTGATGCATTGATGGTTGTTGTACAGGTTGTGCAGGAGCTGTGGCCGGGGCAGTGGCGCCCACGGGATCGAAGCGCCACACGCGCACATCGGTGTACCATTTGCCATTGAATTCACGTGACGACAAATCAATCTGCGCTTTGATAGATTGTCCAGGCGCGAATTTTTGAATCTCGTCGATTTGATTTGTCCAGCATGTCAAGCAGACCGTTTTGGGAAATTGTTCTTCAGTCTCGATGATGAGGTCTTGTTTACGCCAAGGTCCGCGGGCGCTGGTTCCTTCGGTCAGAGCACCAAGTCTGACCACTTTTCCGATAATTTCCATGTTGGGTGGGGTGTTTTAAATAATTATTATTGAATGAGTTAATTGTTGTCTTTTTATGCCAAATATCTGACCTGCAAATATAATCATCATTTTGGTTTTGACAAAAGAAAAAGTAGCCAAAAATGTCAGATATTTTCATTCTTTTTAAAACGCCCTATTCGGAAATAATCAACATTATGTTAAATTATATATGAGAAAGCAACTCCCCGTTTTGCTACAATCCCAGCCTTTATGTCATTCACTTGGGAATCTGTAAAGGCTGGGATTGATCCTCACCGACTTGAAAGCTTTCAAAAAATATTCATCGCAATCACCGCACAAGCCTCCGCATCAGCGACAGCATTATGATGGTTCTTCGCCAAGTCGTAACCAAAATGCAAAGCCACCGTCTGCAGCTTGTGATTCTCCAACTCTGGCACAAGCAACTCTGAACCCAAATGCGTGCAATAGAATTTGAAATTCGGATACGGAATGTGATACAGCTCATGCAGAGCCTTCAGCACACGCTCGTCGAATGAAATGCCATGGGCCACCATGGGAAGACCTCTCACCTTATCCTTGACCTGATACCAAACCTCGGGAAACAACAGCGCGTTGTTGGTGTCCTTATACGTGATACCATGCACCTTCGTCGTCCAGAAGTCGTATCTGTTGGGTACCGGCTTGATGAGACTATAGAACCTTTCCACAATCTCGTCAGCCCTTACGATGACAATGCCCATGCTACACGCACTCGTCACCTCGCCATTGGCGCCCTCAAAATCGATGGCGGCGAAGTCATGCAGATGGTATTTGGGTATATATGACGGCCTCTCGGCATCAGGCCAGTCACCAATCTTTTGTTTGTCTTGGTTCCATATCATATCGGCCGCAAATTTACGGATTTTGCATTGCTTTTCAGAAAATTAATCCTAACTTTGCCCAAATTTGAGGTACTCACCTACCCTATTATTGTCTTTAAATCATTTTAACTAATTCATATTCAATAATTTAAATCAATCTACAATGAAAAAGTACGTTTGCGATGTCTGTGGTTACATCTACGACCCAGAGAAAGGCGATCCGGATAGCGGCATCGCTCCCGGCACCCCGTTTGAAGCCATTCCCGACAACTGGTCCTGCCCGCTTTGCGGCATCGGCAAGGACAGCTTCTCTGTCATGGAATAATCAATCAATTGTAGAGACGTGGCGCGCCGCGTCTCTACATTATTATTTATGACATTATGGACACCAAAGCCTTATTCAACATTGGTTACGGCCTCTACGTGCTGACCACCAATTACGACAACATCGACAACGGCTGCATCGTCAATACCGTGATCCAGGTCACCAGCAACCCGCTGCAGATCGCCGTGACGGTCAACAAAGGCAACTATACTCATGACCTTATCAAAGATTCCTGTGTGTTCAATGTCAGCATGCTGACCACTGAGACGCCGATGAAGGTCTTTGAGCATTTCGGCTTCCAGTCGGGACGCAAGGTGAACAAGTTCGCTGACTGTGAATCCGAGCACCGTGCCGTCAACCATGTGCTCTACATCCCGAAATACACTAACGCCTACCTGGCTTGCCGTGTCACCAAGAGCATCGATTTCGGCACACACACCATGTTCATCGCCGATGTGTTGGACGCCCAAGTGCTGTCCGACAAGCCTTCAGTGACCTACGACTATTACCAAAAGAACATCAAGCCCAAACCGCAGCCCAAAGAACAGCCCAAGGATGGCAAACGCCGTTGGGTGTGCAAGGTGTGCGGCTACGTCTACGAAGGTGACTCCCTCCCACCCGATTTCGAATGTCCGTTGTGCAAACACGGCGTGGAGGATTTTGAAGAGGTTTTTTAGCTGTAGAGACGTTTCCTGAAACGTCTCGAAAACAGAACAAAACAACAACAAAAATGCAACAGATACAATTAACCGAAAACATCTATTATGTCGGCGTCAACGACCGTCACACCGACATGTTTGAGAACCACATGGAGTTGCCTAACGGCGTCTCCTACAACTCCTATCTCATCGTCGACGATAAAGTCGCGCTGATCGACCCCGTGGAGGCCAACTTCCTTGAAGAATATCTCTTCAAGGTGAAGTCGGTATTGCAAGGTCGCAAAGTCGACTATCTTGTCATCAATCACGACGAGCCCGACCACAGCAGCACCGTGGCTGCCGTGCTTCGCGAGTATCCCGAGGTGCAGGTGGTGGGCAACGCCAAGACCTTCGCACCGCTCGAGGCTTTCTATGGACCCATCGAGAACAAGGTTGTCGTTGCCGAGGGCGAGACATTGAGTCTAGGCGCCCATACCCTTCAGTTCTTCATGATGCCCATGGTACACTGGCCTGAGTCAATGCTGACCTACGAGCAAACCAGCAAAATCGTCTTCAGCAACGACGCCTTTGGTGGCTTCGGCGCCTTGAACGGAGGCATCTTCGACGACCAAGTCAACCTGGCCTTCTATGAAGACGAGATGCGTCGCTATTTTGCCAACATCGTCGGCAAGGTGGCCATGCAAGCCTTGAAAGCCATCGAGAAACTCAGTGCTCTGGAGATCAAGATGATTGCCCCGTCGCATGGCCTCGTCTGGCGCAGCAACCTCGCCTGGGTGCTCGGCAAATACACCCAATGGAGCAAGCAGGAGTCGGAAGAAGGCGTGGTCGTCGTCTACGGCTCCATGCACGGCAATACGGCTCGCATGGCCGAGATTGTGGCCCGTGGTGCTGCCGAAGCCGGCATCAAGGAGGTGAAGGTCTATGATGTGGCCAAGACAGAGGTGTCGTTCATCATGAGCGACATCTGGAAGTATAAGGGCGTCATCATCGGTGCCTGCGCCCACTACGGCAACATGTTCCCCAACATGACTCTGCTCGTCCACGAAATCAACGAGTTCAAGCCGAAGGACAAATGCTACGCCACCTTCGGTGGCATGAGCTGGAGCGGCGGCGGCGTGAAGACATTAGCCAAATACGCTGAAGAAGGCAAATGGAACCTTGTGGCCGACAGCGTCGAGGTGAAAGGTGCACCCATCCGTGAAGAGGACTGGGATAAGCTCTACAACCTCGGCAAGGCCGTGGCTGAGGCCGTGAAAGGCTGACCCTACCCTATCTGAAACTACAACTAACTAATCTTAAATCTACTAATTATTATGAAAAACGTATTTAAAGCATTGACATTATGTCTATTGATGGCTTTCATGACATCATGCACGACACAAGAGGAGAAAGTCATCAGCAAGATGCAAGCTCTTGCTGAACGCATTGAAAACCAAACGGGATCGTTCACAGAGGATGAATGGAAAAGCATTAATGACGAATTCGAATCCCTTCAAGCACAAGCTGGCGAATGTGAATTCACCACGGAACAAAAAGCAGACTATGCAAAGGCAGAGGCCGAAGTAACCGCAGCCATCATTGCTCAAAGAGCTAAAGAGGTAGGCAACGGCATCCAAGACGCCATTGAAGAAGGCAAGGAAATCATCAACGGCATTTTTGATGGCATTAAAGAAGGCTTTGGCATTGGAGACGAGGCTTCGGAAGAAGCTCCCACAGAGTAATCTACTCTCCTACTTTAATAAAACAGTCTCCATCTCGAACGAGGTGGAGACTGTTGTTTTATGATGTGTAGAATACTTATTCTACAACAATCTTTTGGACTTTAATGTCGTCGCCCTTGATGAGGCGGAGCATGTAGACGCCATGGGCGGCTTGGAGACTCAGGCTGTAGCTGCCCTCAATCTGACGGCTGCTCATGATACGTCCAGTGACATCGATCACTTGGAGGACAGCCTCACCGTCATTGTTGATGATCCAGAGGCCGTTGTTATAGAAACTGAACTCGTCGTCATCGTTGTCGCCAACGGCAAACACCAGCTTGAAGCGGCTGGCATAGTCGGCCGCTTGGGCGCTGAAGCTATAGCTCGCCGTCCCGCGGGTCTGTTTCTGAGCCTCATTGTAACGCATCAGGGCCAGCAGGTCGACATCGGCACCCGTCATGTTGTCGATGAGGTGCAGGTAGCTGAAGTTCACCTCTTCGATATTGAAGGACAAGGTATAGACGCCGCCTTGGGCAGCCTTGAAGTTGACAGGGATCTCGCCCATCTTCTGGCCTTGCACCACTGCATACTCATCCATACCCTGCGGGATGTAGAGCTTGGTGTGGCTCTCGTTCAGCATGAACTTGGGCAGCTCTTCGCTACCGTCGAAGCGGACGATGGCGCGGTCGATGGCAGCACCACGATCACGGAGCACGTTGATCACAATCTGTTCGTTGCCCTTACCGGATTCCTCTTTGCTGAAGGTCATCGTTTCACCGTCGGTAGTGGCGACAACAAAGATACCCTCCATGGCATCAACGCTGTTGCCTGTACCGGCAACCACTTCGGATCCGTCATTGTTCATGGTGTAGAACGGCTTGGTGATGTAAGCGGTTTGGGCAAAGGGGTTACCCACGAGGTTCCATCCCTCAAAAGAGGTCGTCGTGTTGTCGCCCACGTTTTTGACCAATTCTACCTCACCGTCTCCGTCATACATATAACCCGTAAAGGTCAACGTGACATCCTCGCTGTTAGCATAGAGATAGCCCTTTAACGAAACAAGGTCGGTATTGCCATTCTTAATGTTGACCCATTCTTTGCCGTCAGCAGAGGCTTGGTCGAAGTAGTAAAGATCGTAATCGTTCTCCATCATGTTATCCACATCAGCGGGATTCACAGTACCGATGGGGGTAGCAATGAGATAGTAGCCGCCATCCTCAGTATAGGCCGCAATTTCTTTGGTAAAGGTTTGCTCTGTCAAGAAGTTGATAACATAAGGTTCATACAAATCGCCAAGGTCATCGTCAACCCAATCCTGAGCTAAATTACAAACGCCATGGAACACTTCCGAGTTAGACAAATCGTAAAGGTAAAAGTTGATGACATCTCCTGTGGCTCCACCCACCACGATTTCACATATCAGACTTCCGTCAACAGGAGAGGTCCACCAGCTTTCGGCATCACCAAGGCCACGGCATTCATCACCGCAGAACGCGCCCACTTCCCAGTTGGTGTTCGTCACAGGCACGCCATTGATTTGGATTTGGGCCTCAAGATACATATAGTTCTCATAGCCTCCGGTAACCACCCACGGATAGTCGGGACCATAGGGAACAGGTTCCTCGGCAGTGAAATAGACATTGAAAGGATCCCACATCTCACCATGATCCTGCCCATCAATCACGAGAGTGGTGGCGCAGTCGGTGTACTCAATGCCTGTGGCGTGGTCATACATTTTGAAAGTAATCGTTTCACCAGTGTTGTCGTAGCTGACACCCAACCACATAAAAAAGTGTCCTGGGTAGTTGACGGGGTCAGCTTCAAGAAGATATTCACTTCCTCTTACCTGATCACCCACAAAAGCTGCAATCTCGATAGATGAAGAAGCCAATACTTCGCCATTGAGATAAACTTCACCTGTTAATGGGAAGTTATTCTCATAGTCATGGAAATCATAGGTGTAATGATAGTCTTGGGCATGAATTAATCCGCATAAGAAAAGGGCGGTGACAAACAATATTATTTTTTTCATGACAAGTTTAATTTTCGTGTTTGTTCTGAATAATTGATAAAAATACGGGATTTATTTCATATAGTGTTATTCCCCTGAATTATAATGCAACGTTTGTGTAGAATCTGCATTCGACTTGTAAATATAGCCGTTTCCAGGAACAAGTTGCGTCAAGTTACCCACCCAAGAACTGCCATTGTATGTGGCATACCTGTTGTTGTACATAATCTTGTCGCCTTGTGTGGCCGTGAAGTTTGATAAGGCCTGGTTGAGGCTTACGCTTTCTGAACCGAAGAAACCAATCCAGTTGTTGCCGTGATAGATGCTAACGGCATGCGTCGCCGGATCAACAGCAGGTCCGGTCAATGTGACTTCGCTGCTGTTGGACATCTCAATTTTGTAGCCTACGCCAACTTGAATGGTCGTGAGGTTGCCAGACCAGGAACCAGTAGTGGTATTGTAAGAAAGGTATTTGCCGTTTTGTGCCATAATCTTAATGCCATTGGTTCCTAGAGCTTGCTTAAGCTGAGCCAGCAGCTCTGTGCCGCTCAGGTCGACATTTGGTGACCACAGGTTCCAACCGGCAGCCAGCGTCATGGTTTGAACGATATTTCCATTACTCTCCTCGAAGTTGGCGACCAAGACTCTGTCCGCCGTGACATCAAAGCTGTAGACAGCTTCGGTAGAGACCTCTACCCCACTCTCCGTCCAATTAATAAAGGTGTAACCCTCGTTGGCGGTGGCGGTCAGAGTGCATGTCGTACCCTCGTTATAGGTGCCAGCACCTTCAATGGTGCCGCCTTGTTCAGGATTGGCTGCGGCAATGATGTTACGTGTTGGATAGACACAGGAAACCGTTGCCGCCCAACCGGCTTTGTTCACGGAATTGTCGGAGGTGAACCTGAACGTGAGCGCACCGGCAACGTTGGTGGCAGTTATCGTGCCAGGGCTTGTCGTGCTTGTATACCGGCCGATTTGCGTGTCCGAAGTGGATGTGCCGTCATAGATATAAAGGAAGTCGTAGTTCGATTCCAAATTGAACTGGGAGAAACTGACACTGACCTTGGCTCCAGTACTTGATGGGTTGATGGTCATGGTGTAGTTGAGATTGTTGCCATAGTTTGCGTTTTCCCCTCCTGAGTCATAGAACAAGGCATTGCAAGTCTCGACAGTGCCGTTCTGCATGGTGATGACATCCGGCTCCTCTGGTATGGGAGCGCCATCTTCCAGGTAAATAGGATCCAAATCCACTCTTTGGCCATCTGCCACCGTCACTACAACCGATTGTGGATAATACCCGTCCTTGCTAAACACAAAAGTGTATGTGCCGCCATTGATGGGGCGGTGGAAGTCGCCAACCTCGTGTGTGGTCACATACGAATTGTAGTTGTCATGGTTTTGAACAGTGACGGTGACACCTTGCAGCGGTTCATTTGTTGTAGCGTCATACACGAAGCCATGAACACCATTGAGGCATTGCTCGATGTAGGCCAGCATTGCTATATGGTTATAGTTCCAGAAGTTGGGAAGCTGTGAAGCGTTGGGAGTCTTGGTGGAAGAACACTCGATGGTAATCTCGCGGCACTGACCGTAGTAGTTCATATAGTCCTGGCGGCTGCCGGTGATGGTGTACCAGGCATAGCCATTAGTGATGCCGTTGCTTTCAGTGTCAGTCATGTAAGAGGAATTGTATGCTCTAGCGTTGCTGACATATTCCAAACTGACATATTGCCACCAGGCATCATCAGGATGTAGCGGTTGATAAGTATCCCATGGATAGTTCATCACCTCTGCACCACCGTGGTAGTTAGCGCCCATGGTGAACAGGTATTCTTGTGCCAGGTCCATCATCCATTGGGCTTCGTCTTGATAGTATGATGCACCATCGGGATGTGCACCATCATCGAAGTCGGGAAAGTGACGGTTGAGGTCGACGTTGTTGCCGTTGTAACGCTGGGCTCCGGTCACCGTATTGTTGCCTCCCTTATAAGTTCCATCAGGATTGGTGCATGGGAAGATGAACAGGTCCACATTTTCCAGGATGTTCTGGATGCGGCTGTCGCTGCTGGTGCAGAACTCATTAATGAGTCGGAGCATGAGTATCATGCCGGTCACCTCGTCACCGTGCATCGTGGAGGTATAGAGGAACTTCGGCTTGCCGTCGGGCTGGCCGTTGTTGAGTCGTACACCCAGGATTCTGCGATGGTTGGTTGTAGAAAGGGTACCCAAGTCAAGGAAGGTGCAGCTGGCGCCGTTGGTCACCGACGACGGAAAGCCTTCCATCATCGAGACATAGTCGCCATAGGTCAGATAGCTGTCCCATTCGTAGGTGGCACGGTCGCCGCCTTGCCACATCTTGGCTTCCTCGCGCATCGAGGGAGGCGTTTGGAGGTTGGGCTGGTAGCCCGCCAGCAGCAGTTTTTCGTACTGCTGCTGGTTGGCGTAACATACCACGGTGCGGCCGTCGGTGCCGTCCACCGAACAGATGCTGTTGATGGTCTGTATCTCGGCAGGGTCGTCCACACTAAGCGTAAAGTAATACTCCCCTCTGTCGCGCATCAGCTGTCCGAGCTCCCTTTGGCTTTGGGCGCTGACGGCGCTGCTGATGACGGCGACACAAAGAAGAATGAAATATCTTATGACTTTCATCTTATAACTAAATTAATGATTATTATTTACCTTATTTAATGATTATCATTGTCCATTACTTCGCCGAAGGATAGGTGAAGGTTTGGCCTGTTGTGGCATTTGACTTATAGATGTAGCCTTTACCAGGTTCAAGTGTCGTAAGTCGTCCTTGCCAACCATAACCATCGTAATACGTGGCCTTGCTGGTGGAAGACTTAATGATATCCCCATTGGTAGGAGTATGGTTTACGAAAGCTTCATCAAGGGTAAGGCTTTCGTTACTGATGAAACCAATCCAATTGTTTCCAGGAGCAAGCGTTATGGTATGCTCCATTGGCACTGCCTCGGGGCCACTGATTGACATGGCGCAATCTGCCGAGACTTTGATTTTGTACATATTGTTGATTTCAAAGTTTGTCAGGTTGCCCGACCAAGTGTTGGTATTGGGATTATACGACACGTATTGGCCGTTTTGTGCTTCAATCTTCAAGCCATAAACACCAAGGGCTGCCTCAAGGTCTGCAAGAGTGATTTCCAGATTGGTCGACCACCAGTTCCAACCTTCATCAAACATAACAGACTGCGAAACTTGTGAAGTACCCGCCTCAATACCGAGGAGGATGTGGTTCTTCACCGAAAGCACGTCGTTATTAGTCGAAGCTGCCGGAGGTGACATCGGGTCGAAATTCGTGTTGTCATTGTAAATATAAATGGCTTGGTTTCCATCGGCATTGAAGACAGAACAAGTCATGTGTGGCGAGCTGGTATATGCTCCAGAATTGTCGTCGACTACAAGGACGAGGTTGGAGGTGCCGTCATACTCATAAGGCGTGGTGAAGTTGATGATAGTCCATGAGCCCGAAGCCATGGTGACACTGCCACTGAATACCTTGTCGGAGGTAGCCACCGTGATCCAATCAGCGTTGCTGCTGAAGGAGGTCTTTTCTGTGGCTTTCAGATAGAGGTCATAGGTGCGCGTTTTCTCTGTTCCTTCGTTGTAGAAGGCAATCCAGTTAATCGTTCCTGCTGCTCCGATTTCGTCAGCATTGTAGATCTGCTGGGTAAGTGAATAGTTATAGTAGTTATAGCTGGGAAGATATGTGTTGTTGGTGGAGAACTCACCAATCTCAATGCCCTGGATAAAGGTGGCCAAAAGGTCTCTGTCGACAGTAGCTGTGAAGCTGTATTCCAAATCGCTCGAAACTACAGCGCCGTTTTCGGTCCAGCCAGTGAAGAAATAACCCTCGTTAGGCGTGACGCTCACGGTGCAGAGTTCACCGAAAGCAATCTCGCCGCCGCCGCTCACTGTACCAGCCTGTGCCGGGCTCACGCTCACTGTGATGTAGACGGGTTCGGTGGATATCGCTTCTTTGGTGATGAGGAGCTGGTTCTTCACCGAAAGCACCGTGCCACTATAAGATGACGGACTGCTCGGGTTATAATTGGTGCCGTCAGAATACGCATAGAGGGCTTGGCTGGCAGCATCGAACACTCGGCAAGCCATGTGCGGTGAACTGGTATAACCGCTGGTATTGTCATCAGTCACGAGAACCACATTCGAAGTGCCGTCGTAGACAAACGGAGTGCTGAAGGTGATGACGGTCCAGTTATCAGCAGCAAAGGTAACACTACCACTGAATACCTTGTCGGAAGCCGAAACAGCGATCCAATCCGTATTGCCGGAGAAGCTGCTCTTGGTGGTGTTCTTCATGTAGAGGTCTAAAGTACGGGTCTTCTCAGTGCCGCCGTTGTAGAAAGCGATGCTGGTGATGAGACTTGCGCCGCCCAATTCCGCTGAGGTGTAGATCTGTTCGGTGAGCGAGTAATTGTAGTAGTTGTATGTCGGGAGGTAGTTGTTTGTTGCATTGCCACCATCGCCAATCATGTTGCCTTCGGCAAAGTTGGCCACTAAGTCCATGTTACTGCTGACAGTGAAAGTATAGCTAGCGGAAGTGGAAACTATTTCTCCGTTCATGGTCCAGCTGGTGAACATGTAACCGTCGGCAGGTGTTGCAGTCACGGTGCAGGATTGACCGAAGCTGAATTCGCCGCCACCGCTCACCGTACCTTGCTCAGTGTTGCTTGAAGTGACATTAACCATGAAGGTCTGTGAGGCGGCTGCGCAGTTGCAGTCAAACTCATAGAGGACACCGGCGCTGGGTCTGGATGTTTGAGAGAAGATCACAGCGTCCCCTTCGTAACTAACTGTAAAGGAGCACTCGCCGTCGTAGCTACCAGAAACCCAAGTCAAAGTGACGTGTGTTCCGTTGCCAATTTCTATAGGATAGGAAGCAGAGCTACCACCCGATTGGATAGTGAGACTCTGATCAGGAGTGCCGTCATCAAATGACACCACAAGGCTTGCACCATTCCATCCGTCGCCGTAGGAGTCTACGAGGTCAAAAATAACGTTGCAGGCGTTCTTCAAGGTCGCAGTGCCTTGGGCGCTAAGGTTGCCATCAGCGGTCAAGTTGAAGGTAACGGGGATTTGAGCCGTTTCGGGGCAGTTGGCATTGATAGTAACACTGAACTGGCAGGACACCTCCTGACCCACAGCGATGGTACCCACATTAACGGATTCAGTATTAATGGTGATATAGTCGCTGCTGGTACTCATGGTGGCCACAGCGTTGGTGGCTTGGTAATGACCGGTGTTCTTGAATTTGGCGGTCAAAGTGAGGGTCTCACTAGGAGTGAAACCACCGTTCCAAGCCAAATTTTGGTATTCTAACACAGCTTCGTTGGCCTTAACCACGATATTGCCTTCATAGGTGTTACTACCATTAACAGCAGAGTAATGCATCGTGACATTAGTGCCGTCAGCCACACCTGGGTTGATCTTGAACTTGAATCCGCTCACCGTGGTAGTTGCATTTGCGGCCAAAGTACCAAAGCTACCCGTTCCATTAACCACAGTGACAACGTTAGGATCAGTGGAGGTCAACGTGATGTTGGTGGTGCCGGTGGAGGCATCCGTGCCCACATTCTTAAAGGTGATGCTCAAATTGGTGTCATCGCCAACATGGGCTTCGGTGGGCGTGTAGCTGTCCATAGCAATATATGCACCTTCAAGGGCAGCAGCGGGAACCGTTTGGATATAAGGTATACGGTTGGGAGCTGTCACGCAGATGGTGACATCGCCGCCTGAGGTGACAGGGGTAATCGAAACTTGCGCAGTACCCGTTGGGCCGACAAGGGCAGCACCATGGAGTACACCGTTCTTACTGATGGCCACATAAGAACCCGGAACAGCACTCACTTCGTAGGTAGCCATGCCGATGGGCAGGATAGCCATGTGGCTGACGTTATTGGCGGTAGGCTGCACACGGTAAGGCATGATAGAGCCATCACCCAACACGTGATAGGCCTGCCAGTAATAGAGGGTGCTAATATGAAGCTCATATCCAAGCGCTTGGGCGGCATTACCAGCCAGATTTCCGATGTACAGAATGGCATTGACAGTGTTGTAAGCATCGTCATTCCAAATAGCATCATAGCAGCCTGTTCCTGTCTCCTCCATCGTAGGCATGGTGCCATCGGCACGGCTGGTAGGACCAACGCCAAAATAATAGTCGTTTTTCCAATAAGTAGACGGGCAGGAACCGATGTAAGCATAAGCACCCTTGTTCTCGGCACGCACCATAGCTTCACCGAAGGAGGTACCACTGATACCCCAGTCGGCTGCTTGGCAGCAGTTGCCCATGGCAAGGAAATATTTGTGCGTATTGGTCAAGTTGTTTACATCGCTGACAGTGAAGCTCGGGCCAGCCCAGCTGGTATTGCTGCCGTGAGCGGTATAATTGGCAAATCCGACGCCGCTGCTCAGATAGCTGTAGCAGTTGGTATAAGTGCCGTGGCTGAACTCATAGACATTTTGGAAACCGTGTTCAGCGTTATAATAATAGTTCGTAGCATACCAAATGGTAGGACGACCAACGGTCTCGCCCCAACCGCTGCTGTCTTCACCAGCGATAAGGAGCACGTTGTTCAAATAGCTCGGATCAGGCATGGTATATTGTTCATATTCCAAAGCCTTATTAAGCATGGCTGTCATTTGAGCCACGGTTTCAGCGGGGAAACGGCTGTGGAACATATCCACGAACTCATCACCATCGACACTGGAATAATAAAGGTCGGTGACGCAAGAAGTCTCACTACCTGTGGCGGAGGCAGGAATCTGGTCCTTGTCGCCCATAATCATGAGGAAGGTAGGAGCATCCTGAGCGTACTTGTTCTGGATGAAGCTTTGGATGGCAGAAGCGGTAGTACCAATATTATCAGTATAGTTCACATCCACATAAATGCCTTTCATGGTTTTCCATGCCAACCAATCTTGGATGCAGTCCTCAAACATGCGGTTGGCAATGACCAGCATCTTCACTGGAGCCTGCCAAAGGTCGGGATGTTGGTCATACACATCCCTGATGGCACGGCCATTGAACAATTGGTCATACAAGCTGTTGAAATACGGGCTGTATGTCTTCACAAGCATATCTTCCGTAGCGCGTGCATCAGCACCATCGAAACGGACTTCAACCTCGATGTTGTTGAACACACGGATGATGTTGTTGACAGGGTCGTAGCTCACTGGCTCGATGCTCAGTTGACCCACTTGAACGCCACGCATAGTGCCATTCACGCTGACAATGGCATTAGGAGCGTTATGCAAGCCACGGGTTGACTGGTAGGCAGCCTCGTTGTAAACGAAAGGCACCTCTTCAGGCCTCTGGTCTTTTCTGAGGTCGGGCTGACGCGGCACCAAGGTATGGATGCCGTAGTCGTCGAGACGGTAGTCCGTAGTGCTGAAACTCGTGATTTCGATGCGTGGTTGGGCACCGAAAGGTACGGCAATCAGCTCGTTCACGACGGGAATTTGAGGGTCACCCTCGTTGCCGCCGATGACAGTGTTGGCCAGGCTGAGCCAGGAGAAGGTTCCCCGCTCACTATTATAGTCCTGCGCCTCAATGGTTGAAAATGAGAACGAAGCCCTTAGGCTCGTCATGTCACTGCTAACGCATTCGGCCCTATCGGTCGAACGCAGTTGGATTCTTTGCTGAGCCATAGCACTCATGCCAATAGCTATCAGCAACATAGAAAATAGAACTTTTTTCATTGATTGGTATTTTAATGATATTGTTGATATATACTACTTCTGTCTCTAAATGCTGCAAATATGCAGTATATAATAAGCCTATATTAATAAGGTGCGAAAATACAAAAAAATGGATTTAGGTAGTCGGCTCTGTTTCCATTTTTTTCTTGCTTAAATAAAAAAAACTCCACCTCTTTCGAGATGGAGTTTTTGTCGCGCCTATTAATTAATAGGTGTTCGGATTATTTGTACTCAGCGAGCACGTCCTTCACGCGGTCGGGGGTCATACGGCCGTAGACCTTGTCACCGACTTCGATGACGGGGGCCAGACCGCAGGCACCGACGCAGCGGAGGCAGGTCAGTGAGAACTTGCCGTCGGGAG
>JAEEGL013847900.1_pt1 | contig 17870 bp, 14 predicted proteins | sample 9134231 | NCBI WGS metagenome assembly JAEEGL01 (sample SAMN16246548, study PRJNA631951) | gut metagenome | biome: gut microbiome; feature: rumen; material: fiber-attached | host: Bos | place: Iran: Karaj | collected 2018-10 | reverse complement strand
CTGTGCGACACCGGTGATGGTGCCAAAACCTATGTTGGCCCACACGTTGACACGGGCAATCGTGCCCAGTTGTCCGCTGCCGATGAAGCGTTTCATCTCGTTCCAGATATCGGAACTGTGCATCTGCTGCCCTACCTGGACCACACGGCCGTAGCGTTGCTGGGCTGCTGCCATGACGTCGCACTCGGCCAGACTGTGAGCCGCGGGACCTTCCACATAGACATCCTTTCCGGCCGAGCAGGCGTCGGTCATCATGAGACAGTGCCAGTGGTCGGGCGTGGCGATGATGACGGCGTCCACGTCCTTGCGGTCCAAGACGCGGCGGTAGTCGGTATATGTTTCAGGCCGGGTGCCCCACAGTTTCCGGGCTTGGTCGGCGCGGCTTTCAAGTATATTGTTGTCTATGTCGCAAAGGGCCACACAGCTTACACCGGCGTGTTTCATAAAAGTGGTCAGGTCTTTCCACCCCATGCTTTTGCATCCGATGAGCGCCACACGGAGTTGGTCGCTGGGGGCGGCACCGAGGGTTTGCGCTTTCAGAACCTGCGGCACCAGGATGCCGGCGGCAAGTGCCGAGGCTGACCGGCGGAGAAATACTCTTCTTGTTATCATAGCATGTACCTTTTAACTTTTAAACATTTTCCACGGTTTGCGATAGGGCTTGGCAATGAGGCGGTCGGCGGCCTTGTCGTGGAAGGTGCGCCGGAGGGCGTCGTAGCGGAGCACGTGTCCCGTGCGGGCTGCGATGTTGCCCATGTGGGCATACTTGGCGCAGAGGGTGCCGTGGGTGATGGGGCAGGCCAGTTGGTCGAAGCGGCGCGAGCGCACGCAGTCCAGGAAGTTGCCCGTGTGCACCACGTGCTCGCCGGGGGTTGCCGTCACCTTCATCGGCTCCAGCCGTCCGGCCTGTGGCAGCACTTCCCACCAGTCGTAGTTAGTGATTACCGTGCCGTTCTCTCCGATGAATTCCAATCCGTTGTGGCTGTTGTACGGGCCGGTGGAAGTGGCCGTGTTGTTCCACTGGATGCTGAACTGGGGCAGTTCGTAGAGTACGCTCAGAGTGTCGAATGTCTCGGCCTTGTTGCCTGGGCAGGCGAAGTTGCCTCCGAGGGCCGACACGCGGAGCGGTGTCTCCTTCACGTTCATGTGCCACAGGGCCATGTCGAGCAGATGAGGCCCCATGTCGGTCATCAGTCCGCCGCCGTAGTCCCAGAAGCAGCGCCAGGCCGTGTTGCGGGTGCGGCTGTAGGGGCGTTGCGGTGCCGGGCCGAGCCACATGTCGTAGTCGAGGGTTGAGGGGGGAGCGGCGTCGGGCGACACTTCGTTAAGTATCACATAGGTGAAGTTGGCCCACACGTTGACGCGGCCGATGTGTCCCAGCTGTCCGCTGGCAATGTAGTCGTGGAGTTTTTTCCAGTGCTCGGCGCTGTGTTTCTGCTGCCCCACCTGTACCACGCGGCCGTAGCGCTGCTGGGCAGCCACCATGGCGTCGCACTCGGCAATGCTGTTGGCGGCCGGTTTCTCCACATACACGTCTTTTCCTGCGGCGCAGGCGTCGGTCATGATGAGGCAGTGCCAGTGGTCGGGGGTGCCGATGATGACGGCATCGATGTCTTTGTTGTCCAGCACCTGGCGGTAGTCGCGGTATTGCCGGGGGCGGACACCCCAGTTCTTCTCGGCGTCGGCGGTGCGCTTGTCGAGGACCTCCTGGTCCACGTCGCACAGGGCCACCAGCCTCACACCGGGATTTTTGAGCATGGCGGTGAGGTCGGCCCACCCCATGCTGCGGCAGCCGATGAGAGCCACGTTTATGGTATCGTTAGCGGTCATGGTCTTAGTATTTGTCGATGAGTTTCTGCAGATACTTGCGGGTGCGTATCATGTAGTCGGCCGTCCGGCCGCTCATTTCATATTCTATGGTGATGGCACCGGTGTAGCCCTGCTGCTTGAGCAGTTTGATGATGGCGGGGAAGTCCACGTCGCCCTGGGGGATGGGCTTCTCCTTGCCCAGGTGATAGGGGTCGTCGGCCGAGGGATAGGTGCCGTCCTTGGCGTGCATGTCGCGCACCAGGTGGCCGAACTGCCGGATGGCGTCCGTCGGGTTAGCCTTGCCGTAGAGCAGCAGGTTGGCCGTGTCGCAGTTGATGAAGCAGTTGCCCGTGCCGATGTCCTTGATGGTGCGTATCAGGGTCGTGGGCGTCTCCTGACCCGTCTCGAAATAGATGTCCACGCCGCGCTCCTTGGCATAGGTGGCCAGAGCTTTCATTACGGCGATGAACTCCTTGTACTGGGCCGAGCTCGGGTCTTCCGGTATGAAGCCGAAGTGGGAGTGCATGGCGGGGATGCCGGCCTTCTGGCAGAAGTCGATGCACTTGCGATAGACTTCCAGTTTTTGCTCGCGGCCTTCGGCGGGAACCAGTCCGATGGTCGAGGGGCCTTCGGTGAAGTTCCACACGCAGCGGCCGGGCACCGTCAGCACGGTCGTGATTTTGATGCCGTACTTCTGGCGTGCGGCATTCAGCTTGTCGATGGTTTCCTGCGTGTAGTTTGACGGGAAACTTATCTGGCAAGAGGTGAAGCCCATCTCATGCAGATTCTTGAACGTGGCGTCCACGTCGCCACCGCCGCCGACGATACAACCGATGGTGATGGGCGAAGTCTTTTTCTTTGCTGCTGTCTGTTGCATGCCGGCCAACATCAGCGTGGCCAGCAGCGCGATAATAATTTTTTTATTCATAATACTACGTTTTTATAATTGGGAATTTTCTGAATTTTCCGTCATTCGGATACAAAGTTATCTAAAGTTACAAATAAAGCGAATGCAAAAGTCCCAAAATTTTTCATGTCCGCGCGGAGAAATCCGCAAAGGGTCTGTAACCCAGCCGTCACTATCGTTGCAGCCGCTCCGCCTCTTTTTCCAAAAAATCTTGACAAACCGAAGACGGAGGTCCGGTTTCGGCCGTCACAAGTGGGACTTCGGCGCGCAGAAACGGCGTTTCGAAATTTCGAAACGCCGCTTCTGTTTGGCCTGGTTTGAGAACCAATGAAAATCAGCGGATTACAAAACCGCCGGAATTTTACTGAAAAATTTTTACATACCGTTCTTCTCCCGGGAGCTGCTTTTGCCCCGAAGGGGGCAACGTTGAGTTTTCCTTTCACCGCTTTACTGCGCGTGACCCGGCCATGCCCGCGAAGGATGGCTGATTGTGATGGTTCTAAAAAAGACGGGAGTGGCGCTCCGGTTTCACGAAACGCCACTCCTTAAATTATTATATAGAGTAATTACTCTTCGACGGCAAACAGGGGGTCCCAGGCCGGCAGCATGATGGGCTTCTGCTTGGCCAGGTCGAGCAGGCGCTGAGGCACGTACTTCTTTTCCACCACGAGGCGGAAGAGGTATTCGCCCAGCCAGGCGTCGCTCATGATGATGTGGCCCTTGTAGCCGGATGTGGCGCCCCAGCTGTTCTCTACCATCCACTTGCGCGGTTTCTGCTGCTCGTCCAGATCGACGGCCATGAGGGTCATGGCGTGGGTGCTGCTGCTGGCGAAGGTCATGATGCGCTCCTTCTTGTCCATGGGGAAGGTGGTGCCCAGCAGCGGGCCGTACTGGTAGTTCATGGGGTCGCTGTAACCGCGGTCGCGGTTGTACTGCTTGTTGACATCGCAGCTCATGTAGAGCATGGTGCTGTCCTTGATGCTGGCGATGGCCATCTGGCGGATGTCGTCCATGGGCACGTTGACGAACACCCAGTTGGTGCCGTCGTAAACGTGGCGGTCGAGGTCAATCTCGTACGTCTTGTAGTAGTCGCGCGAGGGGTCGTTCATGAACATCACGTAGTTGCCCTTGAGGTCGCTGCCGATGTATTCCTGATAGAACTGCTGCGGTGTGTACTCGCGGGTGTCGAGCGGGTTGCCGTCCTTGTCGGTGCGTGTCCAGGTGAACTTGGTGGGGGGCTCGCCCATGAGGCGCACCAGCAGGCGGTACACTTCCTTGAGCTGCTCTTCCTTCTTGGCTTGCAGGGCTTGGGCCTTGGCGCCCTTGGCTCCCATTTCGCGCAGACGCAGGCCGAACTCGCGCAGCTTCTGTCCCATCAGGGCGCGGTAGGTTGAGGTGCTGTTGCTGGTGGACGTTTCGGCCATGGCCTCGGAGGGCACTACGCCGTATTTCGTCACCAGGTCGCTCACACCGGTGAAGGTGCCGCCGTCGCCGATGGGGTTCTTGAAGAGCCAATCGACCACGCGGTCGTCCATTGGTTTCTTCACGTTGTCGATGATGCTCTGCAGGAAGAGGTTGGCCTTTTCCAACTGGTCGTAGAACGACACATAGTTTTGCGACAGCGTGACCGTGCCCAGGTGGTGGGTCTGCATCATGCGGGCCCGCATCACGTTGAGTCCGGTGAACAACCAGCAGCGGCCGCTGCCCTTCTGGTCGGTGATGCCGCTCGACTTCACCTTATGGGAGAAGTAGGTGCCGCCGGGGATGTCGTTCACGGCGGCCACGGCCAGTGCCTGGATGCCCTGGGTGGCCAAGGCGTTTTGCAGGGCCTTGTCCTGCGGGGTCTGCACGGCTTCCTTGCGCATCTGGTCCAACAGTTGCGGCGTGATGCCCTTCTCTTGGGCCAGGGCCGACAGGCTCGTCAGAGCCATCATGGCCACGATAACGATACGATTGGTCTTTGTCTTCATTCTGTTTATGGGAAAAATGAATCTAATTCCTGTAGTTTTATCCTGTCGTCTCAGTCCTTGATATACTCGCTCCAGTCGGTCAGGCGCATGTCGCCCTTGCGGCGGAAGGTGTCGTGCATGGCGAAGGCTGCAGAGAGGATGTGGTGCACCTCACCGCCGTACTTCTCGGCCAGTTTCAGGTAGTCGTTGAGCAATAGGCGGTAGTCGGGATGGGCAATGGCTATGAGCCGGCGGGCGCGCTCCATGTCGCCGATGCCGCGCAGGTCGGCCACGCCGTATTCGGTGATGACGGCATCAACGAAGTGGCTTGTGTGGTCGATGTGGGTGCAGAAGGGCACGATGCTGCTGATGGCACCGTTCTTCGTGGTGGAACCGCAGGAGAAGATGCTCAGGTAGGCGTTGTTGGTGAAGTCGGCGCTGCCGCCGATGCCGTTCATCATCTTCGTGCCGCTGATTTTCGTGGAGTTCACGTGGCCGTAGATGTCGGCTTCGATGGCGGTGTTCATGGCGCACACGCCGATGCGGGCGATGACTTCGGGATTGTTGGAAATCTCGCTGGGGCGCAGCACCAGGTGGGTGCGGAAAAATTCGGGGTTGGCGTAGATTTTCTGCAGGGCCTCGTCGGTGACGGTCAGCGAGCAGGCGCTGGCTCCGGTCACGCGACCGCTGAGCAGCAGGTCAACGGCGGCGTTCTGCAGCACTTCGGTGTAGATGCCGAAGTCGGGAATTTCCTTGTTGGAGCCCATGGCGCCCAGCACGGCGTTGGCTGTCGAGCCCACGCCGCTCTGTATGTTGAGGAACGACTTCGGGATCAGTCCGTCGCGCATGTTGTGATACAGGAAGTCGGCCACGTTCTGGCCGATGGCATCTGTCACAGGGCTCGGGTCGGTGAAGGAGCGGGCCTCGTCGGGGATGTCGCATTCGATGACGCCCTTGATTTTCTCCACGGGCACTTCCACGTAGGGCTTGCCGATACGGTCCATCGGGCCGATGATGTTCACCGGTGTGCGGTGGGGGTGGTATTCTATTTCGTAGATGTCGTGCAGTCCGCGCATTTTGCCGACGTGGTGCAGGTTATATTCCAGGAAAATGCCTTTCTCGGCCATGCGGCATACGGTGGGGCTGATGCCTACGCCGGCCGTGAGATACAGCTGGGCCTTGTCGCCCACGATGTCGATGTCGCTCACCTCAATGATGGCCCAGTCAACCTTGCCCAGGTTGCCCTGGCGCAGCTGGGTGGCCATGTTGGAGAGGTTCATGTCGTGGTAGGCAATCTCGCCGTTGTTCACATGGCGGCGGAAGTCGCTGTTGGTCGTGTAAGGCGCACGGAACCCGATGGCCTCGGCGTTGGACAAGTCGCCGTCACAGCTCTGCCCCGTTGAGGCTCCTGTGTAGATGTTTACTTTGAAAGGCCTGCCCTCGGCATGCTCTTTGGCTGCGCGTTCGGACAAAGCGTGTGTTACTCGTTTGGGAGCGCCGGCGGGCGTGAAACCGCTCAGGCCGATGTGCTCTCCGTTGTGAATCATTGCGGCCGCTTCCTGGGCCGTGATTTTGCTCAATTCCATAGAGTTTTTCAGATATAATTTTACGTACGTATTTTTAATGTGGTGCAAAATTACACAAAACTATTCATATGTGTGCGAAAACGATGAACAATCTATTTTTTCGGGCTGTTTTTTATCCTTTTAGCCGGTTAAATCGGTGCTTTTGTGAGGTGCATCCGTCAAAAAACGTCCCAGATGGCTTTTTTCCGGTCACGGTTGTTGTTGCAGAAGTGGGACTTCGTCACGCCTAAATCCGATTTAGTCGCACCGAAGTCCCACTTGTGTGCGGCAAGGTGATTTCCGTTGAAAAGCAGGTGCCGTGTTCGCTGGCCGGGAGGCTTTTGTGCGGTAAGGATAATGGTAAAAGAACAGGGGCAGGCTCTGCGGAGCCTGCCCCTGTCGCTATGTTGTGGACCGTCCGGTGCCTGACGTTGGTGTCAGAACCGGGCGGTGTCGGGGTTTACCATTCGTTGGGTACAACGGGTTGCTTCATTTCGACGACGAGGGCGGGGTCGGTGATGGCATCGGCCGTCATGTCCTCGGGCATGGCCTTGAGGGCGCCGTCGGCCACGAGGGCATCCATGTCCGCCTTGAATTCTTCGCGCATCTCCGGGGTCATGACGTACCACTTGCGGCCGTAGTCATCCTGGCAGAAGGCAATGAGGCGGAACATGCCCACAGCCTCGAAGTAGGGATAGAGGTTGAAGCCGCTGATGAGCGAAACCCTGCGCACGAAGTTGAAGATGAAGGGCACGCTGTTGTCCGTGCTGTAGTTGGCGTCAACGAGATAGTTGTCCGTAGTCCAGCAGGAGTTGGGGAAGTCCTTCTTGAAGTTGGCCACCAGTTCCCGGCGTGTTGCCGTGTTGCGGCTTTGCTTGTGTGCGGCGGCCAGGCGGGAATACTTGTCGGTGCCCTGCTCCGTCTCGCGCAGCGACTGGTAGAGGTCTTTCAGGAAGTCGTGGAGCCCGTAGTTCTTCTGGAAATAGAGGTAGAGCAGGTAGAAGCCTGCGAAGCTGCCGGGATAGCCGTCGTTGAAGGTAGAGGCGCGGTCAGGATCTTCGGCCCGCTTGGCAATGATGGAGTCTTTCATGCTCAAACACATGTCATACATCTTTTGGCTGAAGGTGAAGTTGCTGGCGTGGCGGTAGGCATAACCGCGGTCGCCGCTCCGCTTGCGGCCGTAAGTGTCGGCGGTGATGAGGTCTTTGCGGAACTGCTTGAGCCAGTCGATGGTGACATTGTTGTCGGTGCCCATGTGCTGGAGGTTGTAGGCCGAGTGGAGGTTGTTGGTGATTTCGGTCATGCCGCTCCACTTGAAGTAGGGATCCATCTGGTGCTGGTGGCCCCACTCGTGGCTCATGCCCCAGAGGGCGTCCTCGCGGCGCTGCATGATGACGTCGGGGTTGCAGACCTTGGCCTGGGTGTCATACTTGAACGAAGCGCCGCGGCTTTCGCAGTACATGAAGTAGCGGTAGTTCACGTAGGCCAGCGTCTTGTTTGAGGTCAGCTGGTTGTACTTCTCCAGTCCCAGCATTTCCTGCTCCCACTTGATGAGGGTGTCGAGCACATTGATGTACTTGATGTACTTGCCCTTGGTGTATTGCATCAGGGCTTTGGTCTCGAATACGGAGTGAACGCGCTCGCCCAGCAGGTCGATGGTGGTGTACTTGGCGTTCTGCAAAATCTTGTACATCTCGTCGTTGGTGCGCGGCTTTTCGAGAATACCGTTCTGAATGCCGTTGATGAAGTGCACCTTGATGTCGGGATAGGTCACGTCGCGCGAGGGATTGAGGTACTCGATGTAGGCCAGTCCGTTGCGTTCGGGATAGCTGGAATTGACGTTGATGATGTTGAAACCGTTGTTGAGCGTGTAGGTGGTCGATGTGGGGTAGTTGCCCTCGTCAACGGTCCATGTATAGACAATGAGGCGGGCACGCACACCCTGCGGCAGTCCTGTCAAGGCAATGCCCACGCGGCCGGAGGGCAACATGATGCCCGTGGCGTTCTGGGTGTAGTCGTAGGGGCGGTTGAAACGCTCGGCCTGCAGCACGGAGGGGTTGAGGAAACTGTGGTACGTGGCCAGGCGGTAGTTGAAGTCATACGTGCCGTTGAAGATTTGCTGTGCCAGGTTGCGGGCGTAGATGTTCTTCACGGTGTCGATGTCGGCCTGTGTCGTTCCCTCTTTCAGGGTGGTGAGCAGGGTGTCGCTGAAGATGCCGAAGTCTGACAGGCCGCTCACGGTCTGAACCGACTGGTCGCGCTCTTGTTTCACGGTGAAGTTGCGTGTCGTCGTGCCGTCTGTCGATGCAAAGGTCACTTCGGCGGTGCGCATCAGGTTCTCAGGGTTGAGACTTACTTTCACCACCACTTTCCCGTTTTTCTTGGTCAGTTTCAGCCAGTCGGCCGTGGTCGTCACGTTATAGTCAACATTGGCTTTCACGTTGACAGAGAAACTCTGTGGCAGGTAGGTCACGGTGTGCGATTTGGACGAAAGCAGGATGACCGGAGCCTTGGTGCCCGGTATGGACAACTGTGCCTGGGTCTTGGTAGCGCCGAAGCACACGAGCAGGAGGAGGGTTATTATATATAATGTATGTTTCATTGTTCTCATGATTTATTTAACAAACACTTTCTTTCCGTCTTTCACGTAAATGCCGCCCTGGGGTTTTGTGACGGGGCGACCTTGCAGGTCGTAGAGTGTGGCTTCGCCCGAAGTTTCAGCCTGCAGCGTGCGGATGCCTTCGGCTATGCTGCCGGCTACGAAGGGTGTGGTCACCAGGCGCAGTTCGGGGAATTGCGAGCTGGTGATGACGGCGTAGATTTCGCCCTGGGGCCGCCAGAACTTGATGGTTGCGCTGCGCTGGTAGTAGTCGTAGCCAGCGCCCACACCCTTGACGAGTTCGCTGTCGTCAGCCGTGCGGAAAAAACTGATTGAGCCCACCGTGGAGCCCAGAGCGTTGTTCATGTAGTCGCCGAAGTCGATAAACTTGTTCACTTCCACGCTGTCCTGGGCAAACTGTATGGTGTCCTGGGGCATGTAGAAGTAGTAATCCACGCTTTTTGATGGGTAGAAGCTGTTAAGTTTCAGCTTGTTGTTGGCGTAGCTTATCAGGTAGGGGGCCTTGTTGGCCGTGATGCCTCCCAGGGTGACTTGCTTCAGCTGGTTGTTGTCGGCGTTGAAGGTGTTCAGTGCGGTCGTGGAGCCAAAGTCGATTGATTCCAGACTGTTGTTCTCGCACCAGACGTCTTCCAGGCTGCTGGCGTCGTTCACGATGATGTCGGTCAGCTTGTTGTCGGGGCAGTAGAGCGAAAAGAGGTCGCCGCTGCGCGTGATGCTGAGCGATTCCATACCGTTGTTGTTGCACCATACCGTCTGCAGGTAGGGGTTGTTGACCAGCGTCAGGTTGGCCAGCTGGTTGTTGTCGCAGATGAGCTGTTCCAAGTTCGTCGTGCGGGTCAGGCTGATTGAGGTCAGCTTGTTGCTGGCGCAATTCAGCGTGCGCAGCTGCACGCAGTTTATCAGGCCAAGTTCCTCTATCTCGTTGTTCGAGCAGTCCAGTTCGCGCAGGAACGAGGCGCGCGAGAGGCCCAGCTGCTTCAGATGGTTGTTGGAGCAGTCCAGAGTGAGCAGCTGGTTGGCTTCGGTCACATCGAGTTCGGTCAGGTCGAGGTCCGGCACCAGCAGAGAGGTCAGAAACTCGTCGCCCTTTACTGTGAAGGTAGCGGCTTTCAGCACACCGGTCACTTCGCCGTCGGGGTAGCTCACGGCATCGCCGTCGCCCCAGTCTACGGTGACGCCCGTCATGGCTGATACTTCAAAACTTACAGTCTCGCCCACCGTGCGCTGCGTCGTCAGCTTTACCGTCTGAACGTCGGCGTCGGCGGCAGTCCATGCCAACAGGCCAAGACTGAGCATTAACAATGATAAAGTCTTTCTCATATAAACTATTATTAATTAGATTTTTCCAAACATCGGTTCAGATGCTTTCGTGCCTTTGCGGGGCACAGGTCGCATTTTTCGGCGCAAAGTTACGGCGATATTTCCGACCGCCCAAACTTGACGTGTTAAAAATGTATTTTTCTGTCGAAAACCACTGCTGCGCCGGACGGTCCCGTGACGGAACGAAAACGGATATAGGATGAACCAACTCCGTCTTCGTCGCGCCTAACTCCGTTTTCGTTTCTCCGGGACAGGCGGAAGGTTTCGCCGGTGGCCTGTTTCCGCTGCACAGGGACTTTGCCGCTACCGTCGGGAAGGAAGCCGTTCGGGCGAAGTTTAAAAAATAAGGATTGAAATTTGGGAGTTTCAATTATTTGCATTAACTTTGAGCCGTAAAACCTAAATTTTAGAAGATTATGGCTTATAAAATTATCGACATCGAAGGCGTAGGCGAAGTTTACGCTGCCAAGTTGACGGCTGTTGGCATCGAAAAGGTGGAACAGTTGTTGGAGAAGTGTGCTGCTCCTGCCGGCCGCAAGGCATTGGCTGAACAGACGGGTATAGCCGACGGCTTAATTCTGAAGTGGGCCAACCATGCCGACCTGTTCCGCATCAAAGGCGTGGGTCCCCAGTTTGCCGAACTGTTGGAGGCCAGCGGCGTGGACACGGTGAAGGAACTGAAGCACCGCGTGCCCGAAAATCTGCAGGCCAAACTGGAAGAGGTGAACGCCGTGAAACACCTGGTTCGCCGCGTGCCCGCCCTGAAGGAAGTAGTGAAGATGGTAGAGCAGGCCAAGGCTTTGCCTGCCGTGATGACCTATTAATAGAAAAAGTATCCATATGAGATAACCATGTGGCAGCTCGTCTGCCGGAAACTGCGGTGCCAACGTGAGTTGGTCCGCAGTTTTTTTGTGTGATTACGGTGCCCCCGCGAAAGGCGAGTGGGGCCGGTCGTGCGAAAACTTGGATTTCATGTAGGCTGTCCACCTTTTTATTTGTATTTTTGCAACCTGAAATAGAGGATATATCATGTCATCGCAAGCAAAAGACTATCTGACTCTGGGCCTGACGTCGGCCCAAGCCGAGGCATCGCGCCGGGAGCATGGCAGCAATGTGCTGACACCGCCGCAACGGCCTTCGGCCTGGAAATTGTATCTGGAAAAATTCCGCGACCCCATCATACGTATCCTACTCCTGGCGGCCGTGCTGTCGCTGATTATAGGTGTGGTGAACCACGAGTTTGTGGAGACCGTCGGCATCGTCGCGGCCATCGTGTTGGCCACGAGCATAGGCTTCTATTTTGAGTACGACGCCCAGCGCCGTTTCCAAGCCTTGAGCCGAATGGGCCGCGAAGAACCTGCCACAGTGGTGCGCGACGGCCGGGTGACGCGTCTCTCGCGGGGCGAAGTGGTTGTGGGCGACATCGTGCTGGTGGGCCAGGGCGAGGAAGTGCCCGCCGACGGCGAATTGCTGGATTCGGTAAATCTGGTGGTTGACGAATCGTCGCTGACGGGCGAGATGTCGTGCCCGAAGTCGGCCGACCCGACCAGCGTGGGCGGCGAGCCCACCTTTCCAGCCAACCGGCTGTTACGCTCGAGCATGCTGCTTGACGGCCACGGCGTGATGCGTGTGGACTGCGTGGGTGATGCCACGGAAATAGGCCGTGTGGCGCGTCAGGCTGCCGCCGAGACCGATGTGGTGACACCGCTCAATGCCCAGCTGAGCCGTCTGGCTAAAGTCATCAACCGGTGGGCCATAGGCATCTCGCTGGCTGTCTTTATCATTTGCTCAGTCCACGGGTTGCTGAACTACTTTTCGGCCTACCACGAAGCCACGGAGAATCTTACCCTGGGTGTCGCCCAAATAGTATTGAAAAACTTCATGCTTGCCGTCACGCTCATTGTCATGGCCGTGCCTGAAGGCCTGCCCATGGCAGTGACGCTGAGTCTGGCGCTCAACATGCGGCGCATGCTCAAGACGAACAATCTGGTGCGCCGTATGCATGCCTGTGAGACGATGGGCGCCATCACCGTGGTGTGTACCGACAAGACGGGCACGCTGACGCAAAACCGCATGACCGTGGCGGAGCTGCAGCACGACGCCGCCGACGAACCGCTGCTCATAGAAAACATGGCGGTCAATGCCACTGCCCACATTGAACAGGCGCCCGACGAGATGGGCATGGGCAACCCCACGGAGTGTGCCCTGCTGCGGCATCTGCGCCGCATGGGGCATGAATACCTGCCCATACGTTCCGCAGTACCTTTAATAAGCCAACTTTCGTTCTCAACCGAACGCAAATATATGGCCACACTGGTGGAATCGCAAGTCTCCGGCGACCGTGTGCTCCATGTGAAGGGAGCGCCGGAGGTGGTATTGGCCCGCTGCGTGATGGACGAAGCCAAGCGTGCGTCTGTGAAAGCCCTGCTGGAGCGTTTCCAGGCCTCAGCCATGCGCACGTTGGCCTTTGCCAGCAAGACCGTGTCGCAGGCTGAAGGCAACGATTGCCAGGCACTCGCCGAGACCGGCGGACTGACGTTGACGGGGCTCTGCGCCATCACTGACCCGGTGCGCGAGGAAGTGCCTGCCGCCGTACAACGGTGCTTGGACGCAGGCATACAGGTGAAGATAGTGACCGGCGACGCTACGGGCACCACGCTCGAAATAGCACGCCGCATCGGTTTGTGGTCTGATGCCGACTCTGACTCCTCTCAAATCACAGGCTCTGCCTTTGCCGCCCTGAGCGACGAGGAAGCCCTGCGGCGTGCCGGCGACATCAAGGTGATGAGCCGTGCACGTCCCGGCGACAAGCAGCGGTTGGTACAACTGCTTCAGCAGAGCGGCGAAGTGGTGGCTGTCACCGGCGACGGCACCAACGACGCACCGGCGCTCAACTTTGCCCACGTGGGTCTGTCCATGGGCAGCGGCTCGGCTGTGGCCAAGGAAGCCAGCGACATCACTCTCATTGACGACAGTTTTGGCTCTATTGCCACGGCCGTGATGTGGGGACGCAGTCTGTACAAGAACATTCAGCGGTTCATCGGCTTCCAACTCACCATCAGTCTCACGGCCCTCATCATCACTCTGCTCAGTTCACTGATTGGTGTGGAGATGCCGCTGACGGTGACGCAAATACTTTGGATCAATCTCATCATCGACACCTTTGCATCGTTGGCTCTGTCCACCATACCGCCCACACCGGCGGTGATGAACGAAAAGCCGCGCCGGCAGACCGACTTCATTGTCAGCAACAGTGTGGTTCGCAATGTGTTCCTGAGCACTTTGCTCTTCTCCGTGGTGATGTTGGGCCTGACCATGGCGTTCGACACGCCGTGGCTGCTCAACGACGCCCCTGTCACCCCGACGCAGCTGACAATTATCTTCACCGTCTTTGTTATGTTGCAGTTCTGGAATCTCCTTAACGCCAAAGCCTGGCAGAGCGGATGCTCCGCCTTCAGCGGTCTGTGCCGGTGCCGCGGTCTGCTCGTTGTGCTCGGAATCATTCTGGTGGGTCAGATACTCATTGTCACCTTCGGCGGCGAGGTGTTCCGCACCGTGCCGTTGAGCCCTCTGCTCTGGCTTGCGATAATCGCCCTTACGTCGCTGACTCTCTGGGGTGGCGAGTTAATACGTTTCTTCACTGCGCGGCATGAACCTTCCTGACACCCTTCAAAGCGTAACAGCCGGCCCTCATTGTGCTGCCGTGGGTTTTTTCGACGGTGTCCATCTGGGTCATGCGGCTCTGTTGCGCGATTTGGCGCGTCTGGCCGACGAACGTGGTGAACGGGCGTTAGCCATTACCTTCGATCGCCATCCGCGTGTCGTGGTTCAGGCTGACTATGTGCCGGAATTGCTCACCACAACCGATGAAAAAGTAGAACTGCTTGCCCTCCGTGGGGTCGAATGTGCCGTACTGACGTTTGACCAAGCCATGGCTGCCCTGTCAGCCCGCGAGTTTATGCAGACCATTCTTCGTGTGAAATACAATGTGAAGACTCTGCTCGTGGGTTACGACCACCATTTCGGCCGGCCGCAGGGTGAAACCTTTGCCGACTACGCCCGGATGGGTGCAGACTTAGGGATAGACGTCTTGCGGGCCGAGCCATTCCTTATGGACGGGTCGCCTGTCAGTTCGTCGCGCATCCGTCGCTGTCTGGCCGATGGTGATGTGGAAGCTGCTTCGCGTATGCTGGGCCGGCCCTACGGCTTTTCCGCCCGGGTGGTCCATGGTCGCCATGTCGGCACCTCGCTGGGTTTTCCCACCGCTAATTTCGCCACTGCCGACTTGGCCAAACTCCTGCCTGCCAACGGCAGTTATCTGGTGCGTGTCAACTCCCAATCTTCCGTTCTCCACGGCATGCTCTACGTGGGCACGCGTCCCACTTTCGATGCCTCCGGGCGCACGGCCGAAGTTCATTTGTTCGATGCCAATGCCGACTTTTACGGTCAGACGTTGCGTGTCGATTTTTTATGCCGTCTGCGTCAGGAGCGACGTTTCGAGAGTGCCGAGGCCCTGCGTCGCCAGCTGGAGGCCGACCGTGCCGAAGCGTTGCGTCTGTTAGAAACCATTAATCCGAAAGAATAATGAAAAAAGCCCTTATCATCTGTTTTCTCTTCTTTGTGTTGCAGCAACTCTTTGCCACGGCGGCCCTGGCTCTGTCCATGGCTCTTGGCGGTACCACCGATATGGCGGCCGTGCAGACGTCGTCGCAGTTCGCGTGGATATTTGGCTGCAGTTACCTGATGCTCTACCCGCTGATGTTATTCATTGTCCACTTCCTCATGGCCAACAGTGGCCGCAGCGGTCTCAGCGGGCAGTGGGAGCGTCCGCGCCCCGTGGCCGTGGTGTTGAGCCTGGCCATCCTGTTGGCCATTATCATCTGGCTCGGCAACGTGCTGGAGTATCTTTCGCTGCCCGACCTCATAGAGGGCCAACTGGGGGCCATGGTAAAGAATCCCCTCTGCATTCTCATCTTGTCTGTGCTGGGTCCCGTCACCGAGGAAATCTGTTTCCGCTACGGTGTCATGGGCAGTTTGCTGGAGTCTGCGCGTTGGCGCCGCTGGGCCATACCGGTGAGTGCCCTGCTCTTTGGCGTGATCCACATGAACCCTCCGCAGATAATCGCGGCTTTCGTTTTGGGACTTTTTCTCGGCTGGCTCTACCTGCGCACCCGCAGTCTATGGCTTCCCATCATTTGTCATGTGGTCAACAATACCAACAGCACTGTCATTGCCCTGCTTTTCGGTGTCGAGAGTTCCAATGCCGACCTCTTTCCCACGCCGTGGGCCATGGCCGTGGCTACAGTGGTGAGCATAGGGCTGACCCTGTGGCTTCTGGGCCGGCTTCGCCGCGTGCTGCCGGTTGCCGGGGAATAGTAGGGAGCTAAACAGTGAGACTATATCGGATTTGTTCTGCAACAAGTCCGATATAGTCCTTTTTATATCCGTTTTCGTTTGAAAAAGGCGGGGCCTTTGTCTTTCAGACTTACTTCAGGCGGTCGCGATACTCCCGCGGCGAGCAGCCGAGGGTGCGCCTGACGTAGCGGCTGAGGTAGGAGAGGGAGGAGAAGTGGAGGTCGTTGGCTATTTGCGAGAGCGGTTTGCTGCGTTCGTTGAGTTGGCGCACAATGTCCTGCGTGGTGAAGTGCTCAATCCAGTAACTGGCGTTGTGTCCGCTCACGCTCACGCAACATTCGCTGAGATACTTGGGCGTAATGAAAAGCCGCGAGGCATAGTAGTCCACACTGCGTTCCTTTTTATACAGCCCCTCCTGCAGCAGGGCGACAAAGCGGCCCAGAATGCGGCTGGCCTGGCTTACCCCCTCAATGTTCTGGCTGGTGTGGCGGGCGTGGATGTCGTAGAAATCGAGTATCATATGCTCCACCGCGCGGCGCAGCACTTCGGCAAAAAAGTTGTGGTAAGGCTGCTCCAGTCGCCGTCCAATTTCCTGGAAATTGAGTTGGCAACGCTCCATGTCGGCCTCGTTCATGGGCATCACGGGGTTCTGCATGGTGGAAAGGTGGCCGATGATGTTGTAACTGCTTTCGGGCGTATTGCCCTGCAGGAAACGGAAGGAGATGAGCAGGGCCGAAATGCGGAAGTCGTCCGAACGGTGGACATCGGAAATGGGTTTGGGCGACGACTTGATGATGGCGTCGCCGGCCACCACATTGAAAATGGTGTCGCCCACCGTGAAGCGGGCCGCCCCGTCGAGACACAGAATGTGCAAGCAGTGGTCCTGATACTCCGGCCGGCAACATTCCGTAAAGTCGTCGGTAAAGATGAACTCGTTTGTCAGTAATCCGTTGGTTTGCACAGCCCAAAATTACAACAAAAAGGGGAATGAGAAGATAAAAAACCGAAAAAAGTGCAAGTTTTGTAGCCTTTAAGGTTGTTTTCCTGCCATTTTTACGCTTTATCTTTGCACAACAAAACCAAAAGAAGAAAAATATGAAGTATGCAGAATTAGGAAATACAGGCATCCGCGTCTCGCGTATCTGCGTGGGTTGCATGTCCTACGGACGTCCTTCGGAGGACTTCCACCTGTGGACCCTCGGTCCCGATGAGACCCGTCAGATGGTGGCCCACGCCCTGGAACTGGGCGTGAACTTTTTCGACACCGCCAACGTTTATTCCCACGGCACCAGCGAGGAATTTCTCGGTCAGGCGCTGAAAGCCCTCGGCGTGCCCCGCGACCGGGTGGTGCTGGCCTCAAAAGTCTATTTCAACGAAGGCCATCTCTCGGCCGAGGCCATCAGCCGCGAAATCGACGGCACGCTCCAGCGTCTGGGCACCGACTATCTGGACCTCTACCAGATTCACCGCTTCGACTACGACACGCCCATGGAGGAAACCATGGAGGCACTCCACCAACTGGTGCGTTCAGGCAAGGTTCGCGCCATCGGTGCCTCGGCCATGTACGGTTACCAGTTCCACAATCTCCAAGTGGTGGCCGAGCGCAACGGTTGGACACGCTTTTCCACCCTGCAGAACCACTACAACCTGCTCTATCGCGAAGACGAGCGCGAACTCATTCCCGTGGCCCGTCAGTACGGCGTGTCGCTCATCCCCTATTCGCCCCTGGCCGGCGGTCACCTGACCCATCCCGAGTGGGAGAGCGGCACCAAGCGCAGCGACACCGACCGCACTCTGCGTGCCAAATACGACCACGCCAAGGACAACGACCTGCAAATCATTGCCCGCGTTGACGAACTGGCCCGCCGTCACGGTGTCACCATGACCGAGGTGGCCCTGGCCTGGTTGCTCAAGCGCGGCGTCACGGCCCCCATCGTCGGTGCCACCAAGGTGCCCCATTTCGACGCCGCCGTGCGTGCCGTCGATTTTAATCTTAGTGACGACGAGGCCGCCTATCTGGAGCAACCCTACCAGCCTCACACCATCGTAGGAGCCCTTGCGCCCAATGAGAGATAACCGTAGAATGAAATAAGGAAACGTCAAAATGATATTCAACTATAACAACCAGAAAGAGGTGGTGGCCCTGCTCGGTGCCGGAAGCATGGGCATGGCCATCGTGGAGCGCGTGGCTCAGAACCGCCCCGGGGCAGAGGAGCCGGGAGGCTTTTCTGCCCCAGTCATGCAAAACAATAAGCCGTGAAAACATCTTCTTGCGCCGTTCCGGACATCCGGGGCGGCGCATGGTTGTTTCATGCCGACCGGTTGAGAAACGAAAACGGAGTTAG
>JAEEGL011622584.1_pt1 | contig 17870 bp, 20 predicted proteins | sample 9134231 | NCBI WGS metagenome assembly JAEEGL01 (sample SAMN16246548, study PRJNA631951) | gut metagenome | biome: gut microbiome; feature: rumen; material: fiber-attached | host: Bos | place: Iran: Karaj | collected 2018-10 | reverse complement strand
TCTTCATAAATCTTTGTCATCTTATATTGTGTAAAAGCAGTACCAATATATCCTTCCAATACTGGCCAATGTCGGACAATATATTTACAGATACGATCAACAGTAACTGGTTTTACAAAACTTTCAGTATTATCAAAATTCATAAGATTCTCTACGGAAGTATCTGTTAGATAGTTATTTCGGAAAAATACAATATCAAAATTGACATCACACCAGTCAATATTTAAACATGCATCTTATAAAGATGGATATGATGGATATTCTCCTATATCTCCGAGCAGCATACCAGCTAATACAACATTGGCATAAGAATAAGCATATAAGCAATTAGATACATAAATAATATTATTCTTCTTTAAATTTTGGAAAGAAGATTTAACTGTATCTAATTCGTTCTTTTCATAATCGAGATATTCAGTCAATGTAGCAAAACCGGTTGCATGCTTTCCTGTCAGAATAATCGTAGATAAAGAACGATGACACATCCAAGCTAATAGCTGAGAATAATAATATCTTTTATGTTCAAAGATATCATCATAACTATCTGTTAAATATAAACCTATTGGAACAATATATGTGAAATCTTCCTGTTGAAACAATTCATCCTGATCTTTTAAATCATCCCATGAATCAAGATTCAGAATATAAATTGTTTCGGCGCCGAATTGATATGTTAACAGGTTCCATGCATCCATAAAAAAAGAATCAACGCCAAAAGCTTTTTCTACTTCGATCTTTTTCTTGTATGGAAGGATAGTTCCTAATGCCGTTTTTTTATCGGCAATACCAATTAGTAAAATACTATCTCCTGTCATTTTTTCGGTCCTCCAATCGCACGATAGAAGTTCCGTAAAAATACACGAGTATCAGCTTTCTTTGGAACTACTTCACAATAATAATATACTGGTATATTGCTATCCGAACAGTAACGGTCTACTTTGACGATTTCCTCTACTTCATTGTTCCATACAATTAAGTCTCCGCGATGCATCTTATAATTATTTTTAAAGAAATACCATCCTTTTTCTGATGTAATGCTCATCGCTTCGTAGGAAATATTATCCGGCTGCCGGACGCCCTTAATCTTTTTAATTTTTATTTTCTGGCCGGTTCCAAGACAGCGCGGACAGAACGGATGCCCCTGTTTTGTATCGTAGTTTTTACAGGTACAATCCACACGAGGATTTGGCTGAATCACGTACATGTCATATTCTAACATGTCGATCAGTTTAATAATATTTTCGTCAAAATAGCGCATTATATATCACCTTAGATCGGTGTCGGTTCTTCACGCTGGATATCGTTGATTAACTGTGCAAACGTTGTCGGATTCTGTGTCTTATAAGCTTTCTTAGACCATACAGGGGCTGCTCTTCCTTCTAGTTCGTAGCCACGAATGGCATCTTGCCACATCTTTAATTGCGCTTTTAAGAAATCTAACAGATCGTCTAAATTTGAAGAATACTTCTCTGTATTTTCAAATGATATTTTACCTAATGTACCTTTAATGCCAGCTCCGGCGGCCTTATTTATAAAAGCTTTTAACAGGCAGTCTAACATTACTTTTGTGCGTACAAATTGAAACATCGGAAATGTAATTTCTACTGTATTGCCAGTAGTCGTAGTAATAGAAGCAGCTGATTCTCTGATATAATCTGCATATTTAGATGCTTCACGAATATAGTATAGAATCATACTTTCCGGAATATCGAACGTATCACGGAATACAGCCATATCACTAACAGTACAATAAGCCGGAGTCATAGATGTAACAAAGGTATGCTTAAATGTATCTAGAGCAGCTGTACCATCTTTAGAACGTAATCCTTTGATTCGTACTTCGTATTGAGAATTGTCTTTTAATCCTTCCGGTACAGTTAAAATCAACATATTATCTATAATCTGATACGTACATTCTACAGTTTCCATAATTAAAAGTCCTTTCGTATCAGAATTACAGAATCAATTAAATCAGCATCTATTTCGTGATCGAATTCAAAAATTAACTGGTTTTTTTCCGGTGTCGTTCCATTTTCCGGATATGTTAAAAGATCTAAATCTTCTACAACTTCAATAACCGGTTCTTCTTCTTTAAATCCGTCTAAAAGTTCAGATTTAGAGTCATATAGATCATCCCAGGCACTTGGCATTTCTGCATTGCCACCAACTGGTTCAATTGGATATTCAGGATGCGGTTCTTCTTTATAACAGAATGTTACAACAGGAGACCATGGACTATACTCTTCATCATATTCCGCTCGTGCACGAATATAATATTGTCCCGGCATTAAATCCGGTACAATATGTAATGTGAACTCCTTCTTTTCTACGTGAGACGTATAAACTGTATTATAAAATCTGTTTTCTTTAGCGATTTCGACATAATACCGATTGACGTCTCCTTCTTTTTCTTCCAGCTTAAAAGAAAGTTCTTGTATCGTTTCAAAGTTATGTGGAGTTGTTACAAATATCTTACTGGTAACTTCGGAACGGAATGTGATCTTACGTTTGATCGTACTTTGCAGATGTCGTCCTACGATATTTGTGATCTCTGCATTTATAATTAAGAAGAATGGTTCATTCGTATCAGGCCAGTCATCTAGTTGTAAAGAAATTAGATCATTTTTGACAACAAGTTTAAATGGAATATGAAAATCATCCCGTACACGGGATAAGATAATAGATTCCCCTTTTACTGATTCTGGACGAATATCAAAATTAAATAAAAGATCTAATCGTTTTTCAGCTGCAATCGTATGTACGGAAAGAAGATTAAATTCTTTAAACATGGCAGCTTATTCCTTCGTTATTCTGCTTCGATTTCTGCTTTTTTACGAGACCGACGACGTTTCGGTTTAATTTCTTCTTCTGCAGTTTCTTCCTGAATTTCTGGCTCAGTTAAAACAGGTTCTTCAACAACAGGTTCTTTAATGACCGGTTCTTCAATTACCGGTTCGCTTATAACTGGTTCTGCTGGAACTGGTTCTGCTTCTTGTTTTGGTACTTCTACTGGTTTAGCTTCTTCTTTAGCTTGCTTTTTAGGAGCAACTTCTTCTTTTACAGGTGCTGGCCCAAACAAAGAACCGGATACTAAACGTAAACGACCAGAACGAATACTTTTACGAATTTGCGTAGTATTCATGCCCGCATAAATCTTAGCTACAGGTTTTGCTGTGCTCAGATAAATTCGGGAATAATCATCATAATAGCCCACTTCACCGGGAGCTAAGCGGATTTCAGCAATTACTTCTCTGTTCATTGTTACCTCATACGTAAAAATACGACGGCAGCGTGATGTCTGCCGCCGTATTTAAATAACGGTTAATTAGTTGCCAGTATTTTCGATCGTACCGGATACTTCATTCTGGATACGAACAGTCGGAGGAACCGGATATGTCGGAGCCACAGCCAGGTTGCGAGCTACGGCAATACCACGGCCATTATTCAGGATACCCACACCATAGCGCTCTTTGCACTTCAACAGGCGGATATCTTTTTCCGGATCTGTCCAGTTATCAGTTGTCAGCGCTTCACGCTGAGCAATAACGCCGACTTCATTAGCGTCGATAACGTACATATCAAATTTCTTATTAACTTTATCGAAGCGTACGAATGGGCTGAAGTTGATACGGATCGGCATCGGCAGACGATTCTGCACCTGATCCGGAGTCATGATCAACTTCTGCGGGCCCTGTTCTGCAGACAGACCAGCAAAACCAGGAGTACCCTGAGTAGCGCCCCATGGATGCATCTGGGAACCACCCATTGCACCAAAGGTCATGCCATTACCAATCATGGAATTACGTGCAAAGATGATCCATGTCAGCGGATGCATAATTACGTCAGTCGGAACACGATCCTGACCCATCAGAGCCAGTACCAGATCCAGGAAATCTTCTACAGACAGAGTGTCATTATAAGAACCGTCCTGAGCACGGCCACTGGTACCAGCTTCCGGTTTCTGGCCACGCAGAGCGTTATCAAAAATCGGATGACCATGATCAGAGAATGCATTGAAGCACAGTTCTTCTTTATAACGGGCCATTGCACGGCCCATTTTGGAAATGTTGATGCTCATAATATCCCAAGCGCCGTCGGTTACTGCTTCCTCTGTAATGGATACTTTCAAACCGATCTTTTTAACGCGGATTTCGAAAGTTCCATTTTCCAGGGTTGCAAAGTCAACGGACTCTTCCGGATAACGTCCGCCTTCAGAAATTTCATGCGCTACGAGTTCACCAACAATAGGAATTACGTAAACAGCAGAATTTCCAGAAGAAACGTTAACGGTCTTCATGAAGCGTGTAGCCAGATATACGGGCTCTGCAGCTTCGCGCAGCTTGCCTTCGATTACCTTCGGGATCAGCTTTACCACATCGGTCGTATGCAGAGTTTCCTGTACAGTTACACGACCCTTGGAAAAGTCGCCCAAAGAGTTCAGGCACATCTTTTCGATCATATCGAATGTGCTGATTTCGGCGGTTGGTTTTTCGCCTTTACCAGCTTTATAGTCAGCCCACTGAGCCTTGGCAGCTTCACGCAGCGTATTGTTCTTGGTGAGCATTTCTTGAATGTTCATTAGATATAATATCTCCTCGTAAATTTATATTAAGTGGGGCGAACTTTTTATAGCCAGGAGGAAGAGCTTATAAGTTCGCCGCCGCTTAATTATTTCGTCAGTAATACGTGTACGGAACCTACGCAGCCGTCCCAGTCCATCCAGGTCGGTACGCCAGCCAGGCCGCGTTTAGAATATTTAAAGTATACAGATACAGGCAGTTTTGTGTCAGCAGTGCTGTCAAATGCATATGTGTCATCAGCTGCTTTAACAACTTCAATCTTAACGATACCCATCAGTGCGTCACAGAAGCTTACTTTCAGAGCACCGCTATTCAATGTAGTACCCACAGTGCAATTAGTCCAATCAGTAATGATTGCACCATCAGCACCAACAGTCTTAATCTGCAGAGTATCAGCAATCACGTTTACATGGTTCAGACGGAAGTACTCTTCCACATAATCCACATCAGCAGTGTGCTTGTGAATTTCGCCAGCTTTCATTTCCGGCATTTCCTGAACTACGGCATTAAAGCCATCGGTCAAGCCAGGAATACCCAGTTCGGAATACTGCCATTCAGCATCCATACGAGGATCGTAGTTGCCATTCCGCAGATTAGCACCCAGCATATGCAGATTACTGTTGTTGAATGCTTTATCGAACGGATATCCAGGATATTCGCCAGTGCTATTATGCGGACTATTATTGATGGAGTCTTCATTACGACGATTGGTATCACGATATACGGTCGGATTGAACTCTTCATAGTTCAGACGATCAGCCAGTGCCCAGGTAGCCCACTTAGCGGAACCTTCCGGTAACAATGCCTTAGAAGTAGCATATACTTCACCGATAACCTGACGACGTTCTGCTTCGTATTCAGCTATGGACATGTCTGCTACCAGAGCCGGATCGTTTAACGGAGAAGCGGTAATACGACCGTTTTCGTCGGATTTGACCAAGTCACCTGGCAGTAACATGCCATATACGGAGCCCCACAGATTGTTTTCTGCTTTATCTTTGTATGCGAACCAAGGCATTTCTACCATAGCATCGGTACGTACCGGGCCAGGCATAATGCCGTTGTAAGCATCGATATCACGGGTATATTCATTCCGTTCAATCATACCGATCGGAACATTACCTACGCGCACATCATCAGCTACGACACCGTCTTTTTCTACGCGACCAGTAGAAGCGTTTACGGCATAACCTTTAGTAGTCAGCATAACAGCTGGACTCTGGAAAGCACCATTATTGCCAGAACCAAATGGTTTATAGAATTTAGCAGTATATGCATCATCCATACCAATTAATGGACACCAGTCTTTACCAACGTTAGCCACAGTTTGTTCTGAACCTTCGTTAGAAACAAGAGCTAGAGATTTGCCAGTATCAGCTGCCTGATTGGCTGCTTCTACCTTTTTATATTTATCGTTCGCTGTACGTAAACGTACTGGAACGCCGCCATTTGCCAAGGTCAGAACATTGTGAGGAACTTTTGTTTCAAAGTCCACAGTAGACATGTTCGGATCAACGGCTACGATACGGCCTTTCGGAACTACGATCTGATTGAAACCGTATGCAAAGCCATACCGGAACAGTACAGGCATACGATCGTCAAAGTCATATTTAATGGGCGGTACATCGTGATCGGTCATGCTCAGACGATTATTCGTACGATTAATACGAACTTCGTCAGAACGATAACCAGGCAGATTTGCTACAAACTGTTCGCCATGTCCGCCAGGCTGGAGAATATCCTTTGTGTAAAAGGAATCATTTGGTTGTAAAGCCATCTTTATTAAATGTCTCCTTGAATTAGTTAAATAAGTTTAGTGAACAGGTTTTCTACGCCTTCGGAAAGGTCGACCATATAATCTTCGTTTTTCTTGGTTTTACCAGGCTTATCATCCTGAGGCGGAATTGTCGGATCAGGTACATGACCTTCTTTAATATCCACTTCGGGCGCCTTACCAAGTTCTTCCCGCAGATCGCGAATAGTATCTTTCAAAGAATCAAAAGAACGTTTTTTCAGTTCTTCCTCTGTTAAAGCTACTTTGCCAGCTGCAATACGAAGATCATTTACACTGGATTCTACGAAACTACGGAATGCTTCCTGTAAGGAAACACCAGCAGATTCCGCTTCTTCTTTTTCTTTGCGGAGGACTTCGGCTTCCTGTTTTGCGTCAGCCAAAGCAGTGTCGACTTCTGCTTTCGCAGCGTCGAGGGTTGCCTTTTCCTCTTTTAATTTGTCCAGCGCGGCCTGAACTTCGGCGGCGGCTGTTTTTAACTGTTCATTTTCAGCCTTGAGAGCTTCCAGCTCTTCACTGGGTTTCTGATCCGCTTTCGCGGCTTCCAATGCGGCTTCCAGCTCAGCAATTTTGGCTTTTGCTTCTTCTAATTGTTTTTCTAAATCCATCTTTTTAGAATCGGCTCCTTGATTGCCTTCTTTTAAATTAAGAGCTTTGATTCCTTCATCGGCGGCCGCAAGCTGTATACCCTGTTCACCTACATGATAGGTCCGGATATTCCGTGCATACGGATCGGAAGGAACGATAACATAACTGATTTCTTTTGGGTCTATATCGTATATGTCCCAGCAACAGATTTCTCCATCATATTCTGCGCCTCTGGTATGTCCTTCCGGGCATCCTTCATCGGCACTGGTAATTCGCTGTCCACAAATAGAACAACGTACATCATTTGCAGAAACACCAATAGAAACTGTTTCTAAAAGACGACTGCTAATATCTTTGGCCGCCTTTTCATCAGGGACTGCGGTTGTAAAAATCAAACCGCCTACGTCTTTAACGCCTGTCTGCTCTCTATATTCTACATGATAAATACGGCCTATAATCTTTCCATCCTGATCATTATGATACAGGATAACCGGACGCAGATAAGGATTTGTCCATTTTGGAATACTTGCTTTTAATGCTTCCGGCATATAGCGCGTATAATTTCGTGTACGGAACGGATAGGCGTGGATTCCCTCCATTTCTACCATCAGCGTCCCGGGAACAGGTTCAGTAAGATTATTGTCTGCTTCTTCTAAGGGAATAGGCGCTGTCTGATCCACAACTGGAACAAAGCCGCCATATTCTTTTAATAACAGGCTCATTCTTTCTCTCCTTTATTCTTCGGGTCTTTGATCCCGCACGTACAGTACGGGGAGAAAGGGGGAATCTGATCTATATCAAAATTGTCGGTTAAAACGGTAGAATTGCGATCCTTATGTGTATCAGTTAAATCCAGATGAAGTTTCTTTACGCCCTGTACGGCATAACCTTTTACAACTCCATACCAGTAAGCTTTCTGTGTATAATAAACACAGGCAAAACGTAAGCGATATTCCATAAAATCAAAACAACTGTCAATATCTTTGGCAGCTTCTGCCCTTTTTGCGAGATCGGCTACAAAACGCGAAAGGTCTTTATCTGCCTGTTTTGTCACTTTACTTATATCTATTTCAACATCGCTCATGTCTACCAAGCGGTCCGACAATTGAGATTTTACATAACCTTGTGCAACGGAATTCTCCAGATATTCCCGAAGGATTTCCTGGAAGCCTTCCGTATAGTCAGCTATGCTTCTCTTGGAGAAATTACCTCTTTCATTTACCTCATTACGTAAGGCTTCATATTTTTTATACATTTTTGAAAATTCGGAACGGTAGCTATTCTCATGGTTTTCTTTCTTTTGAACTGTTCCGATATCTTTTTCAAGTATATCTAATGGCGCAGACTCCCCTATTTTAGCGGAACTTGTACCATGTTGATTCTTGGGAGCATTGACATTTTTAGCTTCGCCATTGGGTTTTGCGGCTGTTGTTTTACCATTTTTCAGATTGCCATTTCCAGTTGAATCACTCGCAGAAACTTTTGCGTCTAATACAGCCAGCTGACTTGGCGTAGTGATCATATTCGTATAGAGACGATTTTCATCAACACCTTCTGTACCTTTACCAATAGCCCGGCGCATCTCTTCGAATGTAATTGCATTATCCTGGAACTTAACAAGTTCATGGTTTTCCATTTTAACTTTTGTATCCAAGTTTATTTCATTAAATTCAAAAGATACCCAGTCATCTGGTGTGAAGATTGGATTAAAGCCGCCCTCTAGCAATAACTCATTAAAAATACAATTTTCAATGAATATAGAAATCATCTTCTGGAAGTATTTAACAGTATCATGCATCATGCCTTCCATGGAATCTGCATTCTGACGAGAAGAACCGCGGCCCATCATAGCTTCTGACATATTTAATGCTGTAAATACACGACGTTCATAATATTGCAAGTACCCAGTTACATCGATTGCTTTGCCTTCAGCGCCGATTGCTTTAAATGCAGTGCGCTCGTTCGTGATGATAATACCGTCTAATGGCATTTTATTTAATTGATCTTGTGCTTCTTCAATTTCTTTTTGAGTTGCCATCATATTTTCCTGTGGCAGACCGATAATCATCTGATATAAAGGAATTGTAAAGCGGTAAATCAATGCCAGTGTGTTACCTTCTATTTTACGTAGAATCTTAACGTCTTCCAATGCTGCTAAAACACGCGGAGTGCCGAAATTATTATTAGCTTCTCGGTCTACGAAGAAATGAACGACATCATTGGCTTGGTATTCTTTTTCTTCGGAGCCTTCCATTTGTTTATAGCTCTTAATAGCTCCAGAATTATCACGACGAATTTCTATCGTAGTCGGATCTGTTCTAAAATAGCCGCCAACAGGTTTTTTACCTAATACTGGTTTAGCCTGGAGGCCGCCCATAATTTTATCGACACGGCTTTTAACCCAGAACGCATTAGAATAAAATACAAGATCCCGTGCCATTTCCTGAAGCATTACATCCCATGGCATACCAGTACCAAAAGACATAACAGCAAGACGTTGTTTTAAATATTCAACGGCTTTTTCATTATTAGAAGTAATCTTATATCCCGCTTTAAAAATTAACTGGAATGTTTTATCAAGAGCTACTTTAATATATGAATCCGTTTCAATAGCAGAACGTACTTCAGCCAGATCAGATTCTGCTCCAGCATAATCATCAGAATCTGGTTTATATCCCAAGTGTTTAATGATAAACTGCTTAAGATTTGTATTTGTAATTTGGGTCGAACCACCAGCTTCTTGTATTTTGGTTGGTTTGTTTGTGCCCAATAACTTTAATCCTATTTTGGTTCGTATATCTTTAAGGGATATCATCTTTAGCTTATTTCTCCTTATTATTCTTAACGGCAGCTGCCACTTTGACTTTTACTTTATCATTTTTGGCTGTTGTTTTTACAGTACCACTAGCAGCTTCTTTTGTTTTGTCATGAGATGCTTTAGATGTTCCGCCATAATTGTCGTCAATTTTTAGTTGATCTAGCGAATTTTCTTTGTTCTCTGATTTAACCGTATCGGTAGCTTTATTTTCATTAGTATTATTCTTTTCTTTTTCAGTATTAGATACGACTGTTGAATTAGAAACGGCTTCATTTTTATATTCTTTCTTGGCAAAAATATTAATGCCCTTTTTAATTAATGAACATTTTGCCAAATTAGAAGCCAAGGCTAATGAAAGCATATTTTCTGATATTGCTACAGCAGAATGTAAAAATTTATAGACATTTGCACGAGCTGCAACATATTTTGCCGTATATTCCCTACGAGCAGCAGCTAGTAAATTTTTATCATACATATCAATATAATTTTGTGCGGCCGCCTCATTATATTTTTCTTTGAAATATCGCGTACGTTCTTGGGCAATTACATCATAAGAGCTTAGCGTAGCACTCGTTTGATTTAAGTCGTGAGTCTTAGCAAACATATCACTCATTTCATTTAATGCAATTTGATTGCGTACAATAATATCATTTAGATGCTGATTATCCTTGCTAATACCAGTAACTGTTTCACCTTCATATTCAAAATTTAATGATTCTGGACTTGTTACGCCCGCTTCATCCATAGCCGTTAACAATTGATATATGTATGGTTCTACAATATCATTGTATTCTTTGGAGAATGCTTCTCGAATCAGTGACTGATCAATTAGATATTGGTCGTTAGAATAATCCCATATATTTTTATTTTCTTCTATTTCTAATTCGTATCCAGAGCTTGTTAATTCCGGCCAGTCCCCTTCGTCTGTGCTTTGGCTTTGGGAGATTGAAGTTTGAACTTCGTCCGTTTGTTGTTCTGGTTCCTTTTTTTTGATGTATATTGTAACTTTTTCTTCATTTTCTGGAGGTATATAGACATATCCACCGTCTTCTTTAATTATTGTACGGATCGAATCTTCATTGTCTAACCATGCTCCCGTTATCACGATATCGAATATTTGATTAATCGTTTCTACGATCTTTGACGGTAACAAAGGAGTAACTTGTCGTATCCGAAGTAGGCGTTCTACAGTTTCTACATTTCTAATATAAGCTTCTTCTATATCATTCAGTTGTTGCTTTTGCTCAACTTGGATACTATTATCTGGTTCTTCCTGAAGTATTATGCCGTCAGATCGGTAATCGCGAGTAGGTTGTATGTCTGGTTTGTAAAATAAGTCTTTAATATCCATATAAGTATCCTATTAAAATTAAAGAGCCGAAATGGAATATATAAGAATCCATTCGGCTCCTTTATTACCATGAAGTTCGCAATCCATTACCTGAACCACTGCGATTTCCCCAGGAAGAAGAACCGCTTCTGTTTAACGGCTTTCCTAATGGCACTTTAAAATATGTCTGCCGTTCTCCCCTACGTTCCGATAAATCTACTTTACCAAGATACGGATTTTTTAATCCATTCTTCATAAATTGTAAGTCTGTAGATTTTGCTGTACCAATTTCCTTATCAGAAATAATTAATTTTGACGTATTCTCAATCTTTTTAATTGATTTTGTAATATCCGGGAATTCCAGAACGAATGCAAGATATGCCAGACCTAATGCATCTACGAAATGTTCATCAACATCTGTAAAAATAGGAGTTCCATTCTGTCCGATACGTACAACAGTATAATTTGTAAGCTGTCGATAGATTAAGTCATCGTATGGTGATAACATAATACGACCACGTTCAAACGCAATTGCTAATTGATTTACCATAAATGGTTTTAACGGTTCTTGTGTTGTTTTTTTAGAGATCGGATCTACAACAGGAAGACGGTTGGAGAAAGAGAATCCTTTTACTTTAACTTTTAAACCCGTTTCCGGATGTTGATCGCCAATAATGTGAAGACGTTCAATCTGATATTCTCCGGCTCCACGATCTACATAAATCCAGGACGGATTGTAGATTTCATTCAAATCGACAATCTTATTAACGGCATTATCATATGTATATTCTGACTTTGGTATCTCTGTTCTGTTGATAATACGGAATTTATTAAACTGCATATCAAAATCCAACACAAGAATGGAAGATGCAGCTCCGTATTTATCCCAGTCAACAGCCATCGTTCTGAATATATTTTTGGGATAGCTACGGCCAGTCGGCATAAAATATTTTGGAATGCCACGGCCTTCTTTTTGTCTTACGAAATCCTGAATCTGGGTTAGCTGTTCATAAGCAAAATTATCAAATTCACGGGCAGCGTCAACTTTATTTTTATTGAATACTCCGCTTTCTTCCGTGCCGAATTCTGCCATGACTTCATGGAGATATCCAATTTCTGTTAACTCCGCACGGAATTCGGCTTCCATTTCATCTGACCAGTTCGGATTATGCGTACTGGGATGAAAATGTTCACTATATCCACTGTCTGGTTGACATACGGTCCAGAATGCACCACGATGACCTGTGGGAGTAGAGGACACACAAATACGTATATCTTCACGTTCTGCGGCCAACATTCGAATATTTTCGAAGTCGCCGTCGCCCATATAATCCATTTCGTCACAGATTATAAAGTCAGCGCGCTGTCCACGTAAAGAAGCGCCTCCTGAATTTGAAGACGCACCCGTCGTAAAGCCTAATATTTTAGATCCGTTTTTTAATCGGACAGCGTAAGGGTTTTTTGTTGATGATTCTACCATCTCAGCAATAAGAGGAGAAGAATCGATCAATTCCCGAATCCTGTCAAATATTAACCGAATCTGGTTTTCGTAAGGAGCAACAAACATGGCAACATATTGCCGATTTACGTTTGTCTGATAGATCGCTTCTACGATCATCGTTTCTGTTTTCAGTAGCTGCGTATTATATACGTCAGCTCCGGACTATCTCTTGGTTATTGTCTGTTTTTAATTAGAATTCTTCTATTGTATCTTCAATTAAAGTTTCGCCGTCATATCCAGCGGAACCGGTATTAATTTTAATAGAGCCGGAAGTTTTTTCTACGGTAGATTTGATCAGGCGATACTGTTGAATCAAATCGGTCATAGCTTCCGTAACTTTTTCTTTCACATCCAGGATAAATTCTTCGCCCTCGGCGATAACATCCTGAAGTGTGTCCGGTGTTCCGGCAAACACTTTAGATACCGCAAAACCGGTTACGGGAACATCGATGTCTATTGCGGTGCCGGAAGTAGGATAGTCTTTCGTCAGTTTGATCTGGGGTGCACCCAGTTGACGAATTGCTCTGGTTTCTTCAGTCGTGTTACCAGTCAAAGACAGGTTAACGGTAAGAACAGATTCTTTCAGGCTTTTAGAAAATTTTAAATACATAAGTATCGGGCCCCTTCTTATTATATAACGTAACAGACAATAACACAGCGCACTTATAGTCTCTGAACCTTCCGCCTATTATAAAAAATCTGCGCCCGCAGATATGAAGCGGCTTGGCTGCGGATTATATTCGCTTAAGTCTAATCGTTAGACTTAAGGAATCCTTCCCGCAATTCACGCTGTAACGGCAAACTGCGTTTACCGGTTCTTCGGCCGCACCGATATACTTTACGACGTCCTTGGTCCCTAAGCATTTCTGCCTGATACCATCTGGCAGTCCATGGAACATATTTCTTTTGAACTCCGTCGTAGGTAACCAGATAGGCCTTAGCCCATAAAACAGGATCGGCTTGAATCTTCTGAAGCATTTCTATCTCTACTTTAGATAGTTTTCTTGCCATATATTCTCCTGTTTTAAGTTATATTATGAAGTAAAATATGGATGATTCATTAAACTTGCTGCAACTGCAGCATTATATGTGCCTCCACCACCAAATCGTTGAGCATTAGTTTGAACGCCTTTACTGCTCATCATCGCATTTGCCACAACTGTTCCTCCGCCTACTGCCATAGCAGTATTTCTTATATCATTATTTGTTGTTTCTGCAGTAACTCGTTGTAGTTCAGCATTTGCTCGTTTATCTGCTTCACGATAATATTCCTGTCCAACAGTAGAAGGTGTAGTTTGTATTCCTTCTTGTGTTATTGCAGCTTCAGCACTTTTTGCTTCACTAATTGCTTGCGCTTTGGCACCCATATTTTCATTAGCTGCGGCTACAATATCTGGCTGTGTAGTTCCAGTAGCAGCTGTTCCAGCTTCTTCGCCAAGCGTAGTTCTTGCAGTAGCTCTTTCTCTTACTCCTTGCTCACGTAATTCATTTACGTAATTTGGCCTATTTCTTTTTAAAACTCTATCTTCTGCACTAAGCCCATAACCGGTGTCTCTTATTGCAGATTCAGAAATCTCCTTTGCATTGACACCGTATGTTGACGCTTCTTGTTTGTTTGCTGTATTAAGCCAAGACAATCCTTCTGATTGTCTGTTTTTTGCACTAGTTGGGCTTAATCTTCTATATGTATTATATGTTGGAGCTACTTTTGGAGCTTCTTTTGCAATAGCTTCTTCTATACCATTTATAGCATTAAAGTCCTGAGAAACTGCTCCTAAAAACTCTGAAGTATTTTTACTCGATAAAGCAGCAGTTTCTTCAGCTGCAGCAGCAACTGAATCCCATGCTCCAGATGCAGCATTGCTAAGTCTTTCGGTTGATTCATAACTGATGTCGCCAAAAACTTTTCTTGAAGTAGGTCTAAAAGGAGTAACCCATCGCGCTTCAGCTTCATTACCAAAGCGCATCAGAGTTTTACCTTCTAGGTTTCTATCTACGCCACCAAGAGTTTTTTTAGCTGCGTCACGTAATCTACCGTAACCAACGGAGATATCTTTAGCGCCAGAAGCAATTTCTTTACCTAATGTTTTTAAGCCAGACCATAATCCCATTGGTTATCACCTGTGCATATATCTGGCTTCGTTACCGATTAGTGTTTGCTGAAGTGCGTATTTTGATTGTTCTGCCATAGCCATGCCAGCCTGGCGCATTGTATATACCTGTTGCGAATCAACGAATGTTTGATTTCTAAATGGGCTTTGATCGCGAACCGCTTGTTGATATTGTCGTACGGTTTGCGACATATTAACACCTTGTTCTACTAAAGCTTTCGGTAATCCACTAGCCGCCTGTAAGAACAAATGCGTTTTCCAACCAAGGAATTCTGGCAATATTAAATCATAAGCTGTATGAGCCGCCGAACTTAATACGGTTTTGCCTTCTTCTCTATGTTCTCTAAATTGACTATATCCGTAGCCTAAAATAAATAGCTGACCAAGACGGCCTATGCCTTGTGCTGCTTTACCAACAGCGTTAGTTCCATTATTTGGTGGCAACGGATTTTGTGTACTTGCCATCTGTATTATCCTCTTCTATTTCTGTTCATAGCGAATACGAGATCTCCGGTAGCACCTACGTCAATGGCAGAATTATAATAATTTGCTTCATTATATACTGCTTCCTGATCGTATAATATATCATTTCTTGGTGTATTGTTATCTTGTCCAAAGAATTTCGTATATCCTATTGCCGGCGTTGCCGTTACCATTTGTCCGGATGGCGTGCCTAAGCGACTTTCATTCCATCCTTCCAATGATCCGGTTACGGCATTTTCTAAGCCCCACGCCGCTACGAGCACTTTACCTGTTGTTGAAAAGGGAACGCCTTTAGAAAAACCGTTAAATAAATCTCCGGATTGCCAGCGTTTTTTTACTTGCTCCATAACGCCGAGCGTATGTGATGATCCTGTCAGAATACGTGCTCCATGTATAACGGTATCTTCCAACGCTTCTTTTGCTGCTGTTGTAATTGCTCCCATAATTAAATACCTGGAAGGCCAGCAATGTCTGGGTTACCGGCAGAATCATGAGTTAGACCACCTATGACACTTGCAGTTAAACTGGCTCCGGCATAGGCACCCGCAATTTTTTTGGTTTGGATATTTTGCAAAGCCCAATTTCTAGCACCTTGCGTACCTTTGTCAATTAAGAATGTATCGGCAAGACTATCGACAACACCATATCCTTGTCCACCGTGATAATAACGAGATATTGCTTCAAATGGAGAAGTTAATGAAACAGCGGTCTGATGTAATGCACTAAATCCATTAATCCCCTGATTCCCTTTGGCAAATGTACTAAAATTTCCAGTTACAAGATCGTCTAAATGTTGAACAACTTTTGTTCCTATATTTTTTACTGCGCCCATGATTTTCTATTCCTTATCTTAATCCGTTTGCAAGATTTATAATCTGCATATCTCTCTGCATTCTTCTTTTAGCATTCCAATGGGATTCACGGATAGCTCCATTTATACCAAAATTGCCAAAGATATTATATTTGGCACGCGGCTCAGAAAAATATAACTGTTCCTTCTGCCAATCTCTTGGCGGTGGAATAGGAGGAGCTTTTGGCCGCTGAATATCAAATTTATCTATATCCGGTCCATCTGCAATCCTAGTTGGTTTAGTAGGAGAGAGAGGACGATTCATATTAACGGTAAGCATATTATTTACTCCATAATTTTATTTCTTCTATACCGTATTACTTGAATTTATCAGGTTTCTGGTCTTCATCCATAAATCCGTCCTGACCAGCCATCTCCAATATTTGTTCCCATGGTGCTTTTTTCTCTTCGTCACCTGTTTTCTTACGGGCCTTACGGGAAGCATTTAACTCGTCGACAAGCTGGCTTCTTCGTTTCGACATACGTTCATACGCTTCAAAATATTTAGAAACCGTTGGTTGTGTAATCGGATCTCCACGCTGATTTGTTCCTATATTAACTTCGATAACGGGAAGAGCTTCATCGGCCATTAATTTCTGACAGCGGTCAATTAACAAGTCAAGCTGAACCAGTTCATTAATCGCTAACATATCTGTCAGAGAAGACGAAGCAAAATCAAAGTCATTATTATATTGTTCAATTAAGCGTTCAATGCGATCTGTTTCTAACACACACGGTTCTCCAACTGGTGGTTGGATGCCCGCTTTCAACGCAAAACAGGAAGAAGAGTATGGACAGGCTCTTGCTTTGCATAGAATAGGGTACATAGAATGAAGACCGGTTTTCGTCGAATTTAAGAAACGTGTTACGTAGGATTTGCTTTTCATTCCTTCCGGAGAATAGAAGAATCGGTTATTGTTCGATTTTATTAAAGACATCATACGCATTAAACGTTCTCCGTTGTCTTCGATCCGTTGCAGCTCTGTCTGCATCTGTTCAGGATCATCTTTAGACAGGTAAGGGTTTGCTTCGATGTGTTTTTCGAAGATGTCTTCTATTTGATTATCGGCGGCCGCCGAGATATTAGTTTCTGCTGATTCGTTCATAATTATCGTCTTGAAATTTTGGTCTGAAGTATTGTGCCTGGAATTCGTAAATTACGGTATCATCGTTAGACATAAATACTTCTTTTGTTACCCAGATATCATTAACATAATATCGGATACTTTCTAATTCATTTATTGTTTTTTCGTAATACTTCGTTCTTAATTCGCCAGTGATAGTAATTTGTTGTCTTTTTATCCCAATTTTATCTTCTTCTATATTTGAAGTAGAAGAAACAACGAATTTACCTTCCGTAAGTATTTCTCCGTTTATCAGAATCTGATTTTCTTTTAAATCATCTTCTGATAGAGTGGGATTGCTGATCATATAAAAATATACCTCCTGTTTGCGTATAGGATTACGTGGAAACAGGAGGTTTTATTATTTTAAGTGCGCTCGATTATAGTCATCGGTAAAATTAAAAGGCACAAAGATCATAAATGACATTGAATTCAAAAAATAATGCCATTAATAACATAGGAAGAACTTCAAGACTTTTCTCTGTTAATCTTAAAAGTTTAATTTTGTGTATTTTCAGAAGAAAATCTTTTGTTACATCACGTCGTACTGATTCCCAAAATTTCTCTGATGTTTTATGGAAATAATCGATTTGTTCATAATGCTGTACACCATCAACTTCTATAGCTAAATTCATGGCTGGACAATATATATCGACACGCATATTTTTTTTATAAACTAACCATTTCCATGTC
>JAEEGL011263832.1_pt1 | contig 17870 bp, 6 predicted proteins | sample 9134231 | NCBI WGS metagenome assembly JAEEGL01 (sample SAMN16246548, study PRJNA631951) | gut metagenome | biome: gut microbiome; feature: rumen; material: fiber-attached | host: Bos | place: Iran: Karaj | collected 2018-10 | reverse complement strand
GTCAGCGAATAGCCCAGTCCGGGCATTTGCCCGATTTTGAAGACGCTCACAGATCTGCGCCCGCCGTTGGAGTACTGGGTGCAGCGGATTCGGTACTGGCAGCGGTTGCCCGCGAAGTCAAGCGGGAACGGATTTTCTTCAATGGTCACGGACATGTCTCTCTCATTTTAGCGCCGCCACGTTGCGCAGGAACTCCTCCTGCTCCTCAAATTCAAGCTGCATCTCACGGCTGATGACCGCCTGCCTGTTCTTGGGGTCGCTCATATAGAGGCGCAGCGCGGTCATTTCCTCCAGCATCCTCTCCATTGTCTCTCCATCCGTTTGGCTGGTGTGGTAGTGGTTGTTTGTGACGGCTCTTTCGGTTCTTTCGGGGACAAATGTACGGCTGATGGCAGTTGCGGCTTGGGACACTCTTTGCCCATCGGGCACGGCGAGTTGCAGATCCTGCAAAGGGGTTTTGTTCCCTTTGCGGTACTGCTCAAGGGCTTCAATGACGGGTGCTGTTTCGGGGTCGCTGACAAGTTCGTTGGAGGCAATCCATTCCCGGCCTCGTTCGCCAGCCACGATGTGTTTCTCTCGCTCGATGAAGCCGCCTTTATAGTAGGGTTCCGGCTGGGATTCAATGGCGGCGACCTGTGCGCCTGTGGTGGCCAGTGAGAGTGCCATCGTGACAAGTCCCCAAGGATAGCCGCCGCCGTTTTCAAAACTCTTGATGGCGGACACGATGCCCGATATGACGGCCTCCGTCACCGCCGCCTGTTTTTCCCTGCGGAACTGCGCCAACGCCACCTCCTTTTCCTTTGCCTCCCGTTCTTTGTCCATCTGCTCCACTTGGGCGTTGTAGTATTCCTGCGAGATGATGCCCTGTTCCAGCTGCCAGTCCAGTTTGTCCTTCCGCTCATCGCAGTCCTTCTTGTATTGATCGAGCAAGGCCTGTTCTTTGTTGCTCTGTATTTGGTTGACGGACTCAAATATTTGAAAGGCGGTGTTGGCAAAGTCCTGTAAGACATCGGCGATTTCCGACAGGTTCTTCTCCCAATCCCTCTTGAAGTTCTTCCAGTCTATCTGTAGAAGTCTGCCGATGCCTGCGCTGCTTTTCTTGCCGTCCGCCTTTTCGAGGTCGGCAACCTCTTTCTCCATCTTCGCTTTGAGGGCTTTGATTTGGGCTTCAAGTTGCTGGATGCGCTCCTTATTGCCTTGCTCGTCCAATTCCTTGAGTTTTTCGATAGCGGACTGGGCAGCGGAGATGCGGGCTTCATACTCTTTTCTGACGGTGGCGATACGCTTTGCCGTCTCGGTCATAAGGGTTTCGGAGATGTCCGCCTCGGCGCGTTTCACCACGTCAAGTTCTTCCTGTGCCTCCAATGCAATCGCCTGCTTTTTCTGCTCCAGCAGTTTTTCAAGCAGCTTCAGCTCATCCTCGTTGAGGCCTGTGCCCTTTACAGGGTCATAGGGCTCGTTCTGCTTGCTTTGATAGTAGGCGATGTTCTTGTCTATCTCGGCGATGGTGGAACGCCATTTCTGCTCAATTTGCAGCAGTTCTTTGGAGTAGGTGTCGGTGAGGTTTTGGTCAAGTTTTTCTTTGAGGGTTTGGAACTGCTCGCAGAGTTTTTCATACTGCTCCATCACTTTCTTCGCCTTTTCGGTGCGGGCTGCTCGGTCAACCTCTTCGATGGCGTTGGCCATGTACTCCCGCACTTGGTCGGCGAGTGCTTTTGCCGCCTTGCCTTTGCTGCTGGCGAATGCCTCTATCCTGTTCACAAGGTCGCCATACTCTTGCCGGATTTTCTCTTTATCGGCGGCTACTTTGTCAAGCCCTATGAGTTCGTCCTTGTTGAACAGTTTCTTCACCTCCTTTTGGAGGTTCTCCCACTCCGTCTGTTTCTTCTTGGCGAGTTCGGCGGCTGTCTCCACGGCATTGTTGCCGCTGCTTTCCTCCTCTGCCGCTGTTTCCTCCTCTACTTCGGCGACAACTGCGTCAATTTGGTTGCCGATCCAAGGTGCGAGGCTCTGTTTGATTTTCTCAATCTTGGCCTGCTGCTCTTGGACAATGGCCGTGATGTTTTGGATGAAAAACTCTTCCTTGCCCGTCAGTTTGCGGTCTTTGAGGATGTAGCGGTTGACGTTGCGGATAATCTTGTTCCAGTCCCAGCCGTCCTCGGCGAGTTCAACAATCTTGCTGCCGAGTTCCGGCGAGAATTGTTTGAGGGAAAGTGAGAGCCTGTCCATTTCCTCCTTCATTACCTCCGTTATCTGCTCTTGCTGGATGTCAAGGGCAATCTTGCGCTTCATGGCGCTGATGACTTTGTTGTAGGCCTGCTCGATGTCTATGATGTTGCCCTTTTCATCCAGCTGGTCTTTGAGCAGTTGGGGGTATGTCTCAATGATTTTCTTCTGCACCTTGTTGTACTCGTCAGAGCCTTTGCGCAGCTCTCGCAGTGCGTTGAAGAGCTTGTCAACCTCCACTTTCTGCTCGGCGGTTCGGGTGCGGAAGTCTTTCATTGCTTTCTCCGCCGCAGTGGTGCGGGTGGCCAGCTTGTAGATGGCGGTGCCAGCGGCGATTATCGCCGTGGCGATGGCAATCCACGGGACAGCGTTTGCGGCTGCTCCCATTGCCCGGATTGCCGCAGCTGCTCTGGCGGTGTTGCCTGCCAATGCCGCCTGTGCCGCAGCAACGGCGTATGTGGCTGTTTTGTAGGCGGCTTTGAGGACGATGCCGGCTTTTTCGGCGGCGTTAAGTAGCAACAGCCTTGTTTTCAGCAGGGTGACTTTGGCAATGTACAAAGTCAGTGGTGCGAGAATGGCAATGACCGCGCCCTTGTTCTTGGAAATCCAAGTGGCGGCTGATGAAATCGCCTTGATGCCCGCCGTGCTGGTCTTGGTCAGCTTTATCAGTATCGGGTAGAGTTTCTGCCCGAGTTCAAGGCGGGTGTCTTGGAACTTCTTCCGGGCTTTCTCCAAGTTGGCCTGCATGTTGTTGTTCTTAATAGAGAACTCATTGTAGCAGGACACACCCTCCAACATGGCTTGGTTGGCGATTTCCTGTGCGGCCTCCACCTTGTCAAGGCTGTTGGCCATTGAGGAGATGGCGGCAGCGGCACGTGCCCCGTCAAGACCGAGGTCTTGGAATATGGGAAGCAGCTTGTCAAAGCCACCTGCGCCGGAGAATCCCGCGAGGACTTTCTTCAGCGCGGTGTTCATGTCGTTCTCAATCAGGTTGGTGAACTCCTTGACACCCATTCCGGCGACCTTGGCGAACTCTGCGGGTTTGGATATGACCTTTTGTATGAGCTTTTGGAATGCTGTGGCGGACATCTCCACTTTCTGCATGTCCTGGTCAAGAGCGGAGGCGAAGCCGAGGATTTGATCGGCAGCGAGTCCGGCTTGCACGGCGATGCCGCCGAGCCTCCCTGTGAAGTTGACCATGTACTGCTCGTTGGCGGTGCTGGTCTTGCCCAGCTCGTTGACGGCGGAACCCAGCGAAAGGAGCTGTTCCTTCAGAGACTTGTCCTTGAGCATGTCGGTGGACTTCTTGTAAACGTCCACCATCTTGCCGATGGCCAGCGTGGCATCGTCGCCGAGAACGTCTCCCATTGAGACGTTGATGATGTCCGCCGCCTCAACGAACTGCTGTACCATCTCTTTGGAGGAGATGCCCAGTTTGCCTGCGATGTAGGCAAGGTTGTTGAGCTGTTCGCGGCTGGTGCGGGTGTCAAGGTTCTTGAAGCTCTCGTTGAGCTCGTCAACCTCCTCACGGGTGAGGCCTGTGGTCTTGATGACATCGGAATAGACATCGTCCATTGCGGCGAGGTCGGTGGCCACCTGTTTGAGGGTTGATGTGATGTTGTCAAGGGTGGAGAGAATCTGCGTGAAGCCGCCGATACCCGTGCCTAATTGCAGCACCTTGTTGTACATCTCCGACCACGCGGAAGCGGCGGAGCCGATGTTCCGGGCGTGTTCTTTGAGATACTCGCGCAGTTCTCGGATTTTCTTTGCGTGGGCGATGTACTCGTCGGAGCCAACGATCATTCGGTTCTGCTCGTTCACGAGCTTGTTCATCTCGACGCGTATCTGCTTGACGGAGGCTTCGACCTCCTTGCCGTTGATGAAGAGTGTCACTCTTCGGGTGCTGCTGGTTGCCATAACTTGATGTTTTGGCAAAGTTGGCACAAATGCCCGTCACGTTATGGGACGGTATAAGAAAACCGCAGTCGTGCTTTTGACTGCGGTTTTGTTTCCTTGATGTCCGCGACAACGATTGCAGCGGTTATGAGTACGGAGTGCGAAATTCGAGCGTAAAGCGTGCCCGGTCGCCCTGAAAAGGAAAGAGAAAATTGACCTATGATGAATCACATTTCGTTCATTGAAATTATCCAGATGGAGAGGTCGGAGTTGTAGTGCCGTGCCAAAGGAGGGTACAGGTTACCGGGGGCAGTGGGGTGGTGGCATGGCATAGCGTCGTTAGTATTTAATGGCTGAATCGTTTAATCGTTGATATGCTTGGTCAGGATTGATAGTGCGAAAAATAGAGAAAAAGTGAATTGATAACCATTTTAGACGTAGGGCTTGTTTCTTAAGAGAGTATCATAATAGTTATGTTCAATCCTAATAATCAATTTATTTTTGTAGAGCAATAGTTCTCTTCAGAGATTCTTCAAATAAGGCAAGATATTGTATAGGAATATTGGCATATTCAATATAAAAATGAATATAGCTATTGTCAACATTTTTGAATATAACTGCCGTTTTCCAATATAAATCATTCTTATTGCCTTGAAATATAAATGGCTCTATACTATCATTATAATTATGTTCATTATATTGTTGCTCTTCAAAATTTTCTGAATTAAAGGGAATAGTACCGATATTTATGCGCATCTTTTTTTTATATCTATATACATAAGAATATACGACATCGTCTTCAGGACCGACATAATATGCTGGAGCATAACGAGATGGAATAGAAAGCTGATAGTTATAATTATTCACATACGGGTTGGGGATGCCATTTGTATTTACATCAACCAAATCACAAGGCATTCTCAAGATGCTACAGGAAGTGCATAGATTAACAATGATAATTATAATGCAAAATAATTTATATTTCACGACTTCTATCTTTTATACCAATTCATGTTGATTTCTACCTCTTTCGGGAGAACTAGATTCCCTTGAGACACAGTTTTGGGACCATCACCGTTAAGAAAACATTGATACTGATCTATCACGGAACCGTAATGTGTTCTGAGCGGTTTCCCAAGTTCTCGTCTCATGCAATTTTCTCGATAAACAGCTGCCCAATCTTGCTGTGCTAATCCATCTATTGGGTCTCCATATTCAATTTTATTTTTATGATCAAAAGCATGGGATAACTCATGGCCTAAATCCGTAATAGGAGATCGTGTTCTACTGAAGAAACCATTTGTCGGCAGTAGTGCTCCCCGAGGATTCCAATTAATAATTCCACCGGAAACAAGTTCCCCATTTTCTTTATGATAGCTACATTCGTCAGCAATAAATCTGCTTTTTCCTGATTTTTGAATGTAATATTCATCTTCACACGTAGATAACCTTTCTATCATCTCACCACCAATAGTTGTGGTGCTTAATTTATTTAATGCGTTTTGTACTTTATGTGCAAAAGTGCCTTTTGCAGACTTGAATTCCTCACCATCTTGTGTATATAATTTACCATTTATATATTTATAAAAAGCTCCATTATCGAAGATCCAAATATCTTCTCCGTTCGGATCCACCAGTCGCACCGGATTGTTGGCACAATAGGTGTACGGGGAGGTCGAAGGGTACTTGTCCGTCATCGGGTCTACGGAAAGCCAGATGGAGAGGGCGGCGTTGTAGTACCGCGCCCCGAAATAGGAGTAGCCCGTTTCCTCGTCGCGCTCCTTGCCGGAGAAGGTGTAGCGGGATTGGTAGTCTCCGCCAGTAATGCGCTGCGTGATGAAAGGCCCACCCCATGCATTGTATTGGAAGTGTTCATAACCGCGCCCTGTTGTGTCAGTCACCCAACTGGCACTGCCGAGGTGGTCGCTATGTTGCCAGTAAGTGGTGTGACGGCTGCTCCAATGTGCGGGAAGTGTGCGGAAGTTATAGAATTGTCCTGGAGGTATGCTGTCAGGGGCATAGAAATCCACAACTGCCTGTTTTGCAACAAGAGCCGCATTGGTCGTGGCATGACTGTTGAGTCCAGTGATGTTTCCATCACCTATACGGCTGGCAAACCGCTCATTTTCGACGAAGTAGTGCTTTGTGTAGCCGCTGGGGGTAACTACCATATAGGGAGATGTATATAACACGGGGTTTTGGTAGTACGGAATCTTCATGTAAAAGGAACCATTTACCAACATGTATATTCGTTCCCCAGAGTTCTTGTAAAAACGTTCCCCCGAAGCATCGTATGCAAAACATACACCTTGCGCGGGTTTTGTAACCCCCTTCAAACGGTTTTCCTCATCCCACTGAAGATAGATGTTGCTGCCCTGCTGAGTCATATTCCCGTTGGCATCCCATTTGTAGGTAACACCGTTCATGAAATTTCCCACCTCAGATATAGTGTGCGGCTGTTCCGTATAATTATATGAATAAATAGACTGGGTTATACCCGGTGTCCCGGTTCCCACTTGCGTTATGACAGTTCTAAGCGAAATACGACCGTCTTCGGTAAAGCTTGTCGAATGTACAGTGCTGCGACCAACAGCATTGACTTCCCCCCGTGTCAACCTATATAGACTGTCATACGTATAGGTGTAGGTGTATTGTCCACCCAAACCAGACACCGCATTGGCAGCATTGTGGATACTATTGATATTCCCTACACCATCATAATTGTAGGTGATGTTCTGTAGGAGAGTATCGCCCACATTCCATAAATATAATGTTTTCAATCTTTGCAGGGTGTCGTATGTGTACTTTGTATGGGTGCCATTTCCGTACCATTGTTCATCCTTCAGTTCAAACTCGTTGTAAGTTGTGTGGTTGATGTAGTGGTATGTGTGTTTGGTGGAGGGTTTGACCGGAATAATGGGGTCAACAGAGCCTCCACTTCCGCCTTTCGGATTAACCATATTGGACACTGTCTTTGTCCCATAAACGGTGTCCAGCATACCGCCCGTATTGTACTTATAGTGTACAATTTCACCGTCGGGATAGGTGATGGTTTGGACGCGGTTCCAGCTGTCGTACGAGAACTGTGTCTTGAATGAGTATCGATAAGTTTCATTTGGCAGCACGAAGGTTCGGTGTTCCTCTGTCACCTCGCCCAGTTTCCCATACTTGTATGCGCGGAAGCCGGAGGCATCCTCCAAAAGAGCAATTTTGCCACGTCGGTTATAGGAAGCGGTGCTGTCACCATACGTATAGCGCACGTTGTTCTGTGGATTAATGGGATAGATGATGGAATCCAGACGATTATAGCTATAATAGTAATTGACGGTCTCACCTGCAATGGACAATACTTGCGTGGCATGTTTGACCATATTGCCGGCACCATCGTACACGTAGGTGTCGGTACCTGCATCAGGATGAACACGCCGAGTCATTCTGCCCAGCATGTCGTAAGCGTAAGAGGTAGTATAGTGGCAGGGATCGGTACTCGTCTTCAACTGCCCCAGCGGGTCGTAAGTGAAAGTGGTCACGGCATTACAGGGTGCGATAGTCTTTATCTGTTGCTTCCTCGTGCCAGTCAGTGTTGTGATGGCGATGCCGTTGGGGTCAATAGTGGTAGTACGGAAATAGGTTTTACCTCCCTCCGTGCCGAAACCATATTCAGTCATGGTGCTGTCGTTTGTAGGCAAAACCACCTTCAGTGGACGGTCAAGGACATCGTAGGTGGTGGCAGTGAGGGTAGAAGAGACGTAGTCCTGGTTATAACCCATATTCTCAAGCGGTTCAGCCACTGGATGGTATTGCGCTACGGTACGGCCAAAACAGTCATATACCACCTTGCCACTCACAATATGTTTCAGTGTATCCCTCACCTCGGCATCCTTTTTGGTTTGTAGCAACCGACCGAGTCCGTCACAGAAAAGGATGGTCTGTATGGGGTCGTCAGGGTGCTGTATATCGTAGTGGGAGGTGACGGCGTATGAATATGTCGGGGCATCATGCCCGTAACCTCTCGGATGGTATTCCATGAGGATGGTATATGGGACGGATGCGCCTTCGTTAGGGCCTTTCAAGCGTACCAGTCTTCCAGCGGCATCATACCCGTAGCTCATGGTGTTGCCGTTCAAATCGGTAATGGAGAGTGGCTTGCCAAAACGATAATCGTATGTAGTGGTGGAAGTATATCCGAGTGCGTTGTGGACGGATACAGGGTAAGTGTGCAGTTGTGTATCGTAAGTGTATCGGGTCCACATCCTGTCGGAAAGGGATTCGTAAGGGAGGCTCACCCTCTCCACATTCCCGTACATGTCATAGTCGTACTCGAACAGCTCGTAGCTGCTGTTGTCGGAATAGCGCCGCAGGGAGGTCATTTTGCCGTTTGTATCGTAAGAAGTTGAGCGTCGTTGCAGTGTGTCGCCATCGTAGTTCTTCACAACAATCTCCGAGGGCAGTGAAATAAGGTTGTTACCCATTCCCGTTGCATATCGGATGTCGGCCATAAAATATTCGTCTCTGTGCGAGGTGTCTCCCCAGTTGATGTAGCGGATGATGTTGCGACGGCTGTCGTACTGGCGCGTGACGGCTGTTGTAATCTGCGGAGAGGGTAATGCTTCATAGTAATTTCTGATTTCGGCCTCGAATCCCGGATAGACCACGGAAGGGCAGTCGGCATCGCCGACGGTGTCCCCCGTCACCATATCCACCATTTTTGAAAAATAGAACGTCTCAACATATTTGTTCCCGGCCGCATCGTAAATGCAGTCGTATGTTTTCTTTCCTCTCTTGTTGAAATGTTGGTTGTCGAAGCATTCCGCCGTGTATCTGTACACGGAGCCGTCGGGATTATGTTGCCGCGTGGTCACGGAGTCGTAGCCATAGCTGATGCGCTCGTAGCGGTTGTAGTACGGGTTGTTGTATGAGAATGTTGTGCGTGAAGTGTCACCGCCAACAGGAGTGAGCGTATCTATCACCCTTGTTTCAGCAAGGTTCCACTGGCGCTGCGGACTGTTGAACGAGGATGCGGAAAGTTCGTAGTCAAGTTCCACCGTGCTCCCAGTGAAGTTGGTGACCTTTTTCAGCAGGTTTGTCTTGCCCGAACGATTGTAGCGGACACTCATCACATCTTCGGAGGGGGAAGTAACATAGTCGGGACAACCGTCACCATTGACATCCACAATCTGAACTCTGTCCTTGCTGAAAGAGCGGTTGACAGGGGATGTCTGAACACCGATGATGAACTTGAAGGAACCAAGGAAGGTGAAACCCGCTGTGACACCGATGTTTGCAGACTCGCTGTAAGAGGTGCTGTAGGAAATGACATTGAATCCCGGTATGAATATATACTGTGACCACTGACCGTTGCCAAGGTTGTATCTCACGAGGATGCCCGAACTCGTTTTTTCCACATAGTCAGGGAGGCCATCACCGTTGAAATCGCAAAGCATTCCTGTTGTTTTGTTCTCCGAATTATTCACACCCAGTCCACCGCTGATGCTGGCCTGTGCGATGTTGACAGCCCCGCCCAGTGACATACCCGAATTGACACTTTCCCCGCTACGGATGCCGGGCAGGAGCCAATCCTCAAAAGGCAGGAAACCATAGCCGACATTCAGTGCAGCCCTTCCTGCCGAATTGAGTTTGTCGGGAAGTCCATCACCATTGATGTCCATGAAGGTGTAGGAGGTCTGGTCTGTGCCGCCACCGTGACTTGCCCCTATGCTTCCCTGCCCGTCAAAACTTATTTTCGCGCTCTTCTGATTGTTGGATGACTGGCGTGTGGGCATTGAGAAACTTGCCCCGAAAGTCCTTCCCTCTGACGATGTGACGGAGGACGAGATTTTCTGCACATTGGCGTCAAGGGGCTGTACAGCACCGATTCCACCCCAAGGGGTGCTGTACTGGACGTATGCCTCACCGACGAAGTCGGGATAGCGGTCGCCGTTCAAGTCCATATAATCCGTCAGGATGGTGTTCTCTCCGTTGGATTCGGACAGTCCCACTGAGATGGGTACAATGGGGATGCCGAGTGAGAGGGAGTAGTTGCCCAGCTTGGAGCGGTTCTGCTTGCGGATGGTCTTCACCATGCCGTAAGTCGGGTCCGGCTGTGGAATCGGGAAATCATAGTCCTCCATATCAGCTGTCTCCTCCACCGTGACATATTGGGGAAGGCGGGTGTTGGAGATGGTGGTGCGGTCGATGAACGTGATGTTTCCGTATCCGTTCCAAGACTGGTGCCGGCAGTCGGGGAGCATCTCCACCCAGCATGTGTTGGCTGCCAACGGATTGAACATAGAGTCGGCGCTGAATGAGTTTTCAAGTTCATTCTGTGTGGTTGAGGAATCAATGGAAGGAGTCGCAAATATATGGGCCGAGTCTGTGACAGCAGTTGACTGCAGATAGTCAGCATTGAGCAACTCTATGCGGATGGGGTCCGTGACGGGATAGCTGTGGTTGTTGTATGCAAACTGTCCCCAGCCTCTGTACAGGGGTCCAAAAAGAAGATGTGCAATGGAGTCCACTGCTGTGTATCTGTAGTTGTCAATAGTGAGGTTTACGGAGGGGTAAACCGTCAGGGTGTCGCTGATGGGATCCGTGAAGGCGGTTCCGACAGGGTTATATATGTATGAGAACTCCACTTTCGGGGCGATTTCGATTTCCCCGTAGCTCACGCTGTCAGGGATGACTGCAATAAAGTGCATTTCGCAGGCCGAATCCACTGCCAGCCCTGAGAACAATTGCACACTCTGGTGTGGTCCTGGAAGAAGGAAGACAGTGTCCCCGAGAACATTATGGTTGCTGTCAAGGCAGAATAGCAGCACTGTGTCGCTGACATTCCCGATACTTACATCGGCGGTCGCGGTCGCAGTGCCGGAGGTATGTGTCTTGTAGTAGTCCTTGCCACAAACAAAGAAGTCCTCCCGGGAGTCATAGATGTCACTTCTCATACCGTACCTGTCACGGGTTGTGTCCGTATCATAGACGATGCGTTGGTGCCACAAGGAACGGTCGAAGGAACGGTTTCCCCGTGACTGCTGGCGGAAGAACAGGATGTCGCCCTCCTGAAGTTCCAGCCTGAGAGAGATGCTATCCTTGGTATAGACACTGTCGGGAACGGTCATGTCATACAACTCTGCGGTATCGGTTGAATGGATCCTGTATGCCAGGGCGTGGTTTCCCCTGTTTCTCTGGATGGTGTATCTCACACCGTTGGCGTATTGTGACTGACGCCTGTTGGCGCTTGTGTCCTCTATCAGCTGGAAGACGGACTGCAGGGTAGCAGCTCCTGACCTTGGGGCAATCCACACCCTTACTGCATCAAGATCGGGATCAAGGATTTCCGGTTCGCATCGGATAACCTTCCTATAAAGGTATAGCGTTGGGTTATCTTTATTGTTGTCGTAATGATAGTCATACAAACCTGTGTTGATCAGACTGTCATAGTAGGCAAGGTTATTCGAATAAATTTGCTGGATGATGGTGTCAAGTATCCAATCAATCCCGCAGGCGATGCTGTCGCTCACTTCGCCATCGAAGATGATGCCGCCACAGGGCGTAGTGGAGTTTACCGTCACACTCTCAGGATCGACATCCCCTAAATTTTCTGTCCGTATGGTGTAAAACGGTTTGAACTTGACAGAATCGCCGTTCTCCGTGACATTGAACAGCACACCTGACTCTGTTATCAAGTCTGGGAGTCCGTCCGCATTGACATCGGCGAAATAGACGCTGGTCGTGGATGTGGTTGTGGGCCATGCTCCGCTCAACGAGCATCCTGCCGAGGCCTGAAGCCCCCATGTGATAGTATGGCTGCTTTCCTTCAAGAAGTCTGTGATGCCCGTTATCAGTTGTGGAATGCCATACGAGAAATGCCCGTTGCTGCCGGGTATCTGCTTGCAAAAGAATATCCCCTCATTTGTTTTGTAAACCTTGTCTGCGAGGCCGTCTCCGTCAAGGTCAATCAGAGTGAGCGCCCCTTCGGACTCGGACTGGCTGTAGTCGAAATTTCCGCCCGCTGAAATAGTGGAGAGGGCGACATTCCCGCCAAGACCGACACCCACGTTTCCGCCAAGGCTCCAACTTCTGCCTTTGGTCGCACCCAATGCAGTGGCCTTTCCTTCATTATTGTTGAACAAAGTGGCAATGAAATTCGAATGCACACCATCATCCTGCAAATGTATTTCCGTCATAGGGGCGAACAACGAATCCGGTTCGGGGGCGTCGAAGTAGTCGAAGTGGGTCTGTGTCCCGTTCCAGCCGTCGCTGCCTGTCAGTTCTGATATGGGGTCGCCGCAACTGTAGCCTGTCTTCAGGTCTCCGTCCACCCTGACCACATCCGTCAGACGGGTCTTGTAGTTGCTCTGATAGCCGTTCTCATATCCGAAATAGTAGCTTCTAATTGTCTCCGCCCCTTCATCTGTCTTATAAGATATGCCAATACTGCACAATTTGGCATCGGTCACTTGCTTGAATCCGTATTGTGCATTGATGTTTACATCGGGCCGGTCATCATTCCGGATAAATGAGACAATATATTTTCCATCCTCATTGGAGGAATTGGTGTAACGGATTTCCTTTAGGTATATCTGTCTTCCATAGTTTGACGAGTTGGATGACATTCCAGTGATACTTTTTATCTCATAGGTGTAGCGCACTGTATTCTTGTGCGGGTCGCTCATTTCGGTCAGAGCCCAGTAGGCGATATTACCTGAGTTGTCACGTAGCACACTGCTGTTGTCAACACTCTCGCCGTTATGGCTTTTGCCATAGTAGTATGTTATACCGTTGCGGTCAACTGCCTCCCACCAGTAGTCTCTCGGTGTAGAATCATGACGGATAATGCTGTCAAAAGCCTCGTCCGTTCTCGGATAAAAGCGGGTGTCGGAGGTTCTTTCCCTCCATATTTTTGTCCTGTGCGGCATAGGAAGATGGTTGCCCGCCGCGTCCTTCTCGACAAGCTGTTCTCCGCCGTACACGTAAACCTCGCTTTCCCATTCTGACTCATATCTCGGCACGCCCCAGCGGGTCTCCACGGTGATGGAGGGGACGGAGATGTCCCAACCCACACCAAGCCAGCCGTTGCCGCCGCCGCTGCTGTAGGTCAGGGCGAGGTTGGGCTGCATTCCCTGCCGCCCCGCCGGAATCTCCAACTGGTAGCTCAGGTTGGCGGTGCCGCTGTTGTTGGCTGTCGGCGCCTGTATCAGCTGCAAGCCCTCCAGCGGGTTGGCCGCTTCCAGCTCCTTGATGCTGGTCGGCGTGAAGGCCGATGTTTCCGGCATCTCAGGCGTCTTTATGACGGCGTTGATGAAGTCGGTGAAGTGGTTCACTTTGGAGTAGACCAGCGCATCCGCCGTGCTGACGGAGTCGCGCTCGATGGCCGTCCAGCGCCCGCTGGGCACATCGTAATAGTACGTCACGATGTCGTCGGGCGTGAAGCCTGCGGGCAGCAGCGTGGAGTCGTAGGGCAGCACGATGGAGATGTCGCCGTTGAACACCATGCCGTCGGGCAGCATGCGGTAGCCCGCCGCATAGTCGGTCACGTTCACCATGCCCTGGTCAAGCGGAGGGAGTGTCGCCGCGGTCAGCTCCGTCACGGAAAGTTCGGTAGGGAACGGGCGAGTTCCCTCGTCGCCGGAAAGCCGCACCTTGCCGATGGTGTAGCTGAAGGCCGGGGTGAGGGCCAGCGGAAAATGTGTAATGGGGGATGCTGACTGGGCAGGGAGGGATGTGTCCCGTACTGCTTTTGGAGAGGCTGCGTCAGGATACAAGCTGCCCGTCACAGGTGTGACGCTGTAGCTGTTGGTGAGAGAGTACGAGCCGCCTGAAGTGTGGGTGGCTGGTTGGTAGGTGGCAATGGCTGCAGCCAAGAAAACGCCGACTGCAAGGAGCGTGAGAAAGTGAAAGTTTTTCATGGTGTTATGGTTTTAGTTGATTGAATGTGAATTACATGTTAATGAAATTTACTGTACAAGCATTTTGACGAGGTTGCGTTCCGCGTTGCTGACAATCTCAATGAGGTACTGCCCCTTCGCGGTGAGCGTCCCCTCGATGCGGTGCATGGTGTCGCCGCCCCGCTGGTAGGTGCGCACCGTCCTGCCGTCGGCGGTATAGACGTGTACGGTGAGCGGTGTGGCTTCTGGGTACTGCGCCTCCAGCACGAAATGTCCGCTGTTGGGGTTCGGGTAGAGGGCGTATTGCCCGTTGGAACCGTTGCCAGCCGCACCGTTGTCCCCGCCGTTCTCCGACACTGCGCCACGCTCCCCGATCTGCGAGAAGTCAATGATGTCAAGGGCGGCAAAGCAGAAGCGGTCGCAACCGCTGCCGTCCGTGTCCCAGTAGATGTCGCTGAAGGTGAGCGTTCTGTCGGCAGTGTCAATCTCCGCCGGAGTGAAAATCTCCAAGTCGGAGTATCGGTACTCGCCCGAGCCGCTACGGTCAACCAGCAGGGCGTAGCGGTGTAGGCTGTCAGCCCACTGCGAGGCGTCAACCCGCAGGGTGAAAGTCTTACGGCGAATGTCTGCCCCCGTCACTTTGGCGACCCCGTCGCCGTAGCGGTTCAGGGTCTGGTCATCCTCCAAGTAGAGTTCCGATGCGGTGCTGAAGGCGGATTCTGCGCTGCCCACCATCAGGAACTCCCTGTCGGCGAGGGTGCTGCCGTGCAGGATGTTGTCCGCCGCGATGCTGTCAAGGGCAACTGTCAGCAGCCCGTCGGCGGTGCGGCTCTGCCGCTGGTGGAGCCCGAAGCGGTCGTCACGGCCGATGCCGATGACGCTTCCCGAGAACTGCCCTAAAGAGTCGAGCGGCCACGTCACTGTGCCGTCCGATGAGAGGTAGGATGTCTCATGCAGCGTGACCCCGTACTTCACGGCCAGATAGCTGCACCACTGGTAGAGGGCGGTGTCGGAGAACTCTTCACCGCAGGGAAGCACGACCAGCTCTGCCACCATCCCAGTGAATGCGGAAGAGTCGGTGGTACCAACAATGCCGCTGCAATGAAGCGTGTCGGCCATCCTGCGCCTGCGCCACAGCTGCGTGAGGCTGTTGACGACGGTGCAGCGGCTGTTCTCGTCACCATACAATATTGTGCTGTTGCTGTTCACAATCCGCCGCGTGGTCAGGGCGAGGGTGTGGGTGCTGTCGGCATGGAACGACCACAGGGGAAGCTCCTCTCGTGTCGCCGTGTCGGCCTGATAGACGATGATGACGCTGTTCGCCTCCTCCGTCACCTCAAGTGGAGGGACGGAGAGCGCGGTGCCGTCGAAGCGGAAGGCGGGGTTGAAGTTCAGCAGCGTGTCGGCACTTTTGACCGAGTCGGTGGTGAAGGCGGCGTCATAGCCGTTGCCGGAGATGTCGCGCCACACTGGGGTGTCGGTTCCTGTGCTGTCGGCACGGAGCCAGATAATAGGTTGGGTGACTTGCGCCACGGAGACAGCGCATGATAAAAGTGCAAATACGAATAAGGCAATGATTTTTTGTTTCATAGCGTTTGGGATTTAGGGTTAAAAATTTCGCTGCAAATTTAATTACAATTTTTGAAACAAAAAATGCTTTCCCCAAAAAATTTTTTCAACAGGAAAAAAGTTTTCAACAGTCCCTTTTTGGAAAAATCGGGTTATTTCTTCATCCCGAAGAAGTTCACGAGACACCTGTCGCCCCAAAACTCTGCGGCGAGGTTGAAAAGTTTCTCGGCGTTGCGGTCTATGGGTTCGTCAAGCCAGTCCACCATAGAGCGGCGTATGCGCGGGTGGGGGTTCACATACTTGCCCGGCACACGAGGCTGGCCATAACCGACCGCCCATTCCCGCCATATCCCGTGGATGGGTATCTTGAAGCTGATGGATTCGGGGATATGGTCGGTGTGTTCAATATTATATTGTATGCTGGCGGAGAGCTTGCGCTCCACCTTTCCGCTCTTCTTGGTGATGGAGGCGCGTTTCTTGCCTTTGGTGAACTGCAAGGTGTTGCGCTTGGCGGTGTTTCGCACCATTGATGCCCAGCGGACGGCCTGCTTGTAGAACTCCTCGTTGGTGATGATTTTGCCGTCTATGACGGTTGTGACAGTGTGGTCGGGCATGGCTTCTATCTTTTGGTTCGGCTCTCCCGTATCACCCTGTCGAGGCGGCCCAAGATGACGTGGACGTTGGAGGCGTAGAACTTGGACTCGTCATAGAACTGGTCGCCCATCAGGTCGCGGTGGATGCCCACCCAAGAGAACGCCGAGGTGGTCGGGTTGGGCGAGGTTCTGCGCTGTTTGGGGCTGTGGGCGAACACGTTGGGGTACTTCGCCTCCAAGTTGCGCTGGCGCAGCGTCTTGTAGCAGAGCACGAAGGCGGTGAGCTGGTCATCGGAGAGGCGGGCAAAGGATTTCATCCGGGTGTCTGTGCCGTAGATGGAGAACGGGATCCTGCGGTCGGTCTCGCCCGTGTACCCGTCACGCTGGGGGCGGTACAGCACCGCCGCCGCCTCGCGGAACCTGCCGGAGAGCATATAGCCGTCCGCGTAGATGAACTCCTCCCAAGTGGTGTTGGAGAACGAGGGCTGGTAGCCGATGAAGCGCACGCCGTCCGCCTCCACCCACGGCAGGAGCTGCTTGGAGAAAGCCGGCTCTTTGTCGGAGAGGAAGTCAAGGAGACGCTTCAGGAAGTACCGCTTTTCGGGCGGTACGGATTCCCACGTCTCCACGTCAATGCCCGTGAGGGCGGAGTAGAAGTCGGATTCGGCGGTTCTGCCGTCAGACGCGGCGCACACGGCCAGCAGCTGGTCGCGTGTCAGCTCGTCATAGCTTTCGGGGACGCTGTAGGTCGCGGTTCTGCCGCCCGTGTCAATGCGTACCTCGTTCATGACAGCCAGTTTCTCGTGTCTAACTCGTTCCAGAACGGGGCGCGGGTGGTGAACGAGTAGCGCACCCCGACATAGCGTTCCCGGACGTTTTGGATTTGGATGGCGGACACTTCGTCAAGCCGGAAGTCCTTGACCACCATGCAGTCGGCCTCGTACTTGTCGAGGTTCATCTTGCGGATGATCTCATCGCCGATGCGTTCGCAGAGGTCGAAGGCCTCATAGACGGCGTCGTAGTCGCCGTCATCCTCGTAGGACTGCACGACCATGAAGGAGGATTCGCGCTCCTTGAAGGCGTTGTCGGCGTTGTCGCTGGTGAAGCGAACCTCGCCGCCCTCCTGAATGAGGGCCGGGAAGTTCACACGATCGCGGAACCCCGTGTAGAACTCCTCAAGTTCTCCACGGAAAAAGTGGGGGGATTCGGGTCTGTGGTTCAGTGACCTGTGCCGTTTGGCAAGGTCTTGGAGGTATCGGCTGAAAGCCTGCGGCGAGTTGTGGCGGTCGCCCCTGTAGTCCTGCTGGCAGTCGTTCATCGGTCTGTGTTTTGGTGGTTAAGGCGGTCGGGGCAGTTCTTGCGGTGGCACTCGTGCGCCCGTGAGAGTGTCAGCTGGCGCTCCAGCTCAATCTTGTCGGCCTCGATGCGTGCGGAGTTGCGCTTGAGGGTGGCGATGAGTTCGCGCTGCTTGTCGTCAAGCGCGTCCCGTGCCTGCTCGTTGGAGATGTACTCGGCGATGAGCTGCTTCTGGTACTCAATCTGCTGGGTGAGCGCCTCGAAGCGTTGCGTTTCAAGGCTGGTCTCCTTGTGGTGTTCCTCAAGTTTGAGGAGCTTCTTCTCGGAGAGCCACTGGAGGATGCTCCACACTGTGGTGCCGCCCAGCAGGAAGTTGAGGACGGCGGAGCCGATGGTGATGTAG
>JAEEGL015487328.1_pt1 | contig 17871 bp, 18 predicted proteins | sample 9134231 | NCBI WGS metagenome assembly JAEEGL01 (sample SAMN16246548, study PRJNA631951) | gut metagenome | biome: gut microbiome; feature: rumen; material: fiber-attached | host: Bos | place: Iran: Karaj | collected 2018-10 | reverse complement strand
GCTGGAAAAATTAAAACAGAATTTATATTTTCGATAGACTTCTGATTTGATGGGTCATAAGAGCGAATGCTATCTACTTCATCACCCCATAATTCAATACGAACAGGAAGCTCTGCGGTAAGTGGAAATACATCGATAATACCACCACGGACAGCAAATTCACCTGGATGCTCACAGGTGCCCACAGCTTCATATCCCATAGCCACAAGCTTGCGACGCAGGGCCTCTAGCTCCACAGTATCAGCATCTGAAATAGCAACAACACCATCCTCAAAATAAGAAAGAGCAGGTAGCTTGTTCATAAGAGCATCAATTGTGGTGATGACCGTACAGCTATTGTTGGATATAACAGCCTCTATTGCCTTCATACGTTCTCTAGTCAAAGCATTTCCTCTTATATCAGACTGATAGAACAAGAAATCCTTCGCAGGGAAATATACTACATCATTATCGTAAAAACGATATTCCTCGTATAAATCTCTAGCCTTTAGCTCATCGCTTGTGATGATAAGCTTGTAGTCAATATCATGGCCGACACCAAAAATAAGGTGTGCCTTGTCAGCACACCCAGTTATATCGTAAATCTTTCCATATTTATGTAGAGCCTCTCTAAGAGACTCTACAGCTGTAAGTGATTTAAATGGTTCTAAAAATGTTTTCATAGTTTAATCACGATTTAATAACAATTATTTTTCAAGTATTTTCTCGGCTCTATCAAGAGCAGCATCAATGTTTGGTTGGAAGTTATCTTCGCCTACTAGTTTAATGAAGTCAGCCTTTTCCATCATACGACGTGGCTGTTCATTAACATGGGAGAACACTACCTTTACGCCCTTTTTCTCTGCACGTTCAACTAAATCTCTGAGAGCTCTAAGAGCTGTAACGTCGATTGCTGGTACAGATCTCATTCTAATAACGAGAACCTTTGTGAAGTCCTTTACATTAATGCTCTCTGCAAGCATATCAGAAACACCAAAGAAAAGTGGTCCTGTAATTTCAAATACTCTGATTTCCTTTGTAACTGGACGAAGGTCATCTACGAACTCAGCATCGTCTGACTGATATGTCCAACCGCTAACGTGTGTCTCCTCGCTCATTCTCTTGATGAAAAGGATGCAGGCAACAATCATGCCCCACTCAATAGCAACAACAAGGTCAAATACTACTGTAAGCACGAATGTCAAAACAAGAACGATAATGTCCGACTTAGGTGCGAACTTTACTAATCTAACAAATGGTCTCCACTGGCACATATTGTAAGCAACCTGGAAAAGGATAGCTGCAATACATGGCATTGGAATGTACTTAGCATATGGCATAAGAACAACTAAGATAATCAAAAGTGTGATTGAGTGAACCATACCAGCGATTGGTGTACGTCCACCATTTTTGATATTGGCAGCTGTACGAGCGATAGCACCTGTTGCTGGGATACCACCAAATAAAACTGAACCAATGTTACCGATACCCTGACCGATAAGCTCCTGATTACTTCTGTGCTTGCTGTTTACCATTCCATCGGCAACTACTGCTGAAAGAAGTGATTCGATAGCAGCAAGAATTGCAATTGTAAATGCATTAGGCATCTCATTTCGGATAAGTGATAATGAGAAATGTGGCACAGATACTGTAGGTAATCCGGATTTTAAATCAGGATATAATTTACCGATAGTGTTAACCTCAAGTCCTAAGCCCTGAACCATTGCGATACCTACGAATACTGCAATGATTGATGCAGGAATCTTTGAGAAGAACTTTGGCCAAATAATAAGTACTGCAAGACATACGATACCAACAAGCATAGCCTGATAGTTAAGTGTGTCAATGTTTCCAAAGAATGCCTTTAGTTTATCGATTGTCTCGATTGGCTTGGCTCCTCTGAAATCTACTCCAAAGAAGTCCTTGAACTGACCGATTAAAATAGTTACTGCGATACCAGCTGTAAAGCCAGTAGTGATTGTGTAAGGAATAAACTTGATAAGTGCACCAGCCTTTACAATACCAAGTATAATGAGGATGATACCTGCCATGATTGTGGCAATGATAAGACCATCCATGCCGTCTGTAGCGATGATACCTGCTACGATTGTGGCGAAGGCTGCAGTAGGTCCAGCAATCTGAACTGTACTACCACCAAAGAATGAAATCAGAAAACCTGCTACTATTGCGGTGTAAAGACCTGGCTCTGGGCCAACGCCAGAGGCAAGTGCCAAGGCAATAGAAAGTGGCAATGCGATGATTGCCACAATGATTCCTGATACAACATCTTTTGCAAGCTGTTCCTTGCTATACTTCTTCATACAAGAAAACAGCATTGGTTTGAAACTTTCCATTTTTAAACTCCTAATCTTCTTCCTAGCATTTCTGCGTTCACGGCAAATTCCATGGCCGTGTCCTTAGTGATTTTACCCTCTCTCACCAATTTAAACAAGCTTGAATCCATAGAAACCATCTCATCTGTATCGCTAGAATAGATTACACCCTCAATCTGAGGTACCTTATTTTCACGAATCATATTTCTGATAGCTGGGGTAACTGTCATTACCTCGAATGCTGGAACTAAGCTTCCATCAATGGCTGGCACCAATTGCTGAGAAACTACGGCCTTGATAACCATAGAAAGCTGCAGAGCTATCTGGTGCTGCTGCTCTGATGGGAAAACGTCGATGATACGGTCGATTGTGTTGGCCGCACCAATTGTATGTAAAGTGGATAAAATCAAATGTCCGGTTTCTGCTGCAGTCATGGCAACAGAAATTGTCTCTGCATCACGCATTTCTCCAAGGAGAATAACGTCAGGACTCTGACGAAGTGATGCACGAAGCGCTGTAACATAGTTTTCTGTATCTAGATGAATCTCTCGCTGGGAAACAATAGATTTACCATGTCTGTGAAGGTACTCTACTGGATCCTCAAGAGTGATAATGTGCTTGTTGTAGGTTTTGTTAATTCTATCAACTACGCAGGATAAAGTGGTGGATTTACCGCTTCCTGCAGGGCCAGTAACAAGAACTAATCCCTTGGACTCGTTGGCAAGGTTGATTACTGACTCAGGAATCATAAGCTCCTTGTAGTCAGGAAGTGTAAATGTAATTACACGGATAACTGCTGCGTAAGTACCTCTTTGTTTAAAGGCATTTACTCTGAATCGAGAAACATCCTTTATGGCAAATGAGAAATCGTCGTCGCCCTGCTCAACGTATTTTGTAATGTCACGATTGGCAATTTTATAAATCTGCTGAACTAAATCCTCAGCCATTGCAGGCATAACAGGACCATTGTCAGGCTCTGACTTTTCTGAATACTGAGATTCAAGCTCTGAACGTGTCAAAACTAAATCATTTACTCTAAAGGATACTTCTCGGCCTGTGATGATAAACACATCTGAAGCCTTATATTTGCGTACTGCGTCTGTCAAATAACTAATTATATCTGTTGCCATTTTTTCGTCCCCCCGTTAATCCATTATTGTTATAACTGGCTGAGAGCTGTCTGCCTCCCAGTCACTAGTATTCTCTACCTGCCATTTTGAAATCTGTCCATCTGAAACCTGAACGTTTAATACCTGATTATCATTTATATCGATCTGAAATTCCTGGTCTGCCCAGTCAGATTTAGCAATTCTATCGTATGCCTCATTAGATGCTGCGTAATACTCATCTGTGTGGTCCGCAAGCTTTTTACTAAGACTATAGTTGTTATGGCTTGAAGAAATAGTAAGAGCTGCAATAACAGCAAAAGCAAGACCTATCAAAATAACAACCATAAGGCTTGTACCAATATTTATTATTGCCCTTGATTCTCTCTTTTTGTGCTCCATCTCTACTCCTTAATAGCCTTTTTAACTACTAGAGAATAAATCTCCTCATCATCCATGTTGGAAACAACCACATGCATGGACTGACAGTCTTGGTTGGTTTCTGGTTCAATTACAAGGGTAGTAACCTTATATTCACCTTCCTCACGATCTAAAAGCTGCCAATTTTTGTCATAGTAATCTGTGTAGCTAACAAAATCATCCCTTGTAAGGTATTCTTCTGCTGCATTTGTTGCTAAATTAACGGCCTGAGTAAGCTCCTTGGCCTCTCGGCTTTTGGCGAAGCTGCCGGCAAAAGCCTGTACGCAAATTGCTGATACTATGATAAAAAACATTATTGAAAACATTAGCTCTGTAAGGAAAATACGAGAGCCATTATTTCTACTCTTCATCTGTATCCCCCTCTACACTGGCATTAGTGCCATTATTTATTCCTGATTTAATTCCTATGCTAACATTTTCCTTTTGCCCATCTGAGCTTTCGATTTCAATTTGCATAGTATTAGAATCTTTTTCTAAAGAAATATCTAAGCTATTTATTTCAAGGATTTTGCTTCCAAAATCTGCTGTTACCCCAGAATTGTCTTTGGCCTCTAGCTCCATTAAATATCCGTCATATTCATAGATGTAAAGGTAATAATCGGTGCCCTCTGACATTCTAATGCAATCGCAGCCATCGATTGTGGAAATATCAATTACTCCTGCGCTGTCATGCTGGCGAACCACCTCTCGAATGTAGGCAATTGCTGTTCTAGCATTGGCATTTGACTCGTTTGCATTCACAACGGACCTGTAGGAATTTACAGCCATCAAAAGAACACTCACTGCTGAGAAAGTGAATATAAGAAACAAAATCATGAGGAACATGATATCTATATTATGTTTTCTAGAACGTCCTATACTCAAAGCTGCTCCTCCAACATTACTGCAAGTTTATAATTGTCACATCCGGTTTCATATTTGAACCAAATATTACATAGTCTACTCTAAACATCTCATCATCATAGATGATTCCATAGTTTTCTTTTAAATAATCAAAGCTCTCAGGATAGCGGCCCTCCGTGACATAACACTGGATAATGGCCCTATCGATTGCCTCTGAAAGACTCTGGCGCTGCTCTGTTACAGAGCCTTCTGTGGCCTTGGAAACTGCAAACAGAAAGCCTATAAAAATCAGCACAAAAAGCAGTGCAGAAATAAGTGTTGTTCCTGCAACGTTTTTCTTTTTAATTTCATGAATGCCATCAAGGCTACCAAATCTTGTTTTAGACATATTAGATCATCCCTGACATTATATTCAAAAGTGGCAACATAACTGATAAAAGAATTATTCCAACGATTACAGAAAGAATAATTACAAGTGTAGGCTCAACAACAGCGATAAGGTCGTTAATTTCCTCATCTGCCTCCTCCTGGTAGGTTGTTGCAACCTTCTCAAGAACATTTTCCATATTACCTGTTTTGGCACCTAAAATTGCCATACGACCATAAAGGCCTCCGAAAATACCAGAAACGGAAAATGCCTTACCTACATCCATAGTCTCTGCAAAGGAATCCTTGCATTTTTCCACCTTTTGCTCAAACTCTGGCGCATCAACAATTCGTCCGCTGACCTCAAGGGACTGCATAACGTCCATACCGCTTGAAAGAGTCATTGCCATAGCTGAAGCAAAGCGGCTTGTAGCTATTTTTGAATGAATAGATTTAAAGTGACGATTCTTGTATAAAAGATTATTGCGGTGATTTTTGCCCCATCTAGATTTGTTAAGGACTATTAAATAAATCACAATCGCAAGTAGAATCACTAGGAAAATTGCCCCGTTGGATTTGATAAAGCTACCAAAAGCTAAAAATCCACCTGACAAACCGTCCATTGTACCACCAAGCTGGCGGAATACACGGTCAAATACTGGCATAATCTCAGTGACAAGAACAATGATGATAATAAGCATCATTGCAACCATCATAAGTGGATATGTAACAGCACTACGGATGGCATTGCTGATTGCCATTTCTCTGGCGTAATGTGCTGCTAGATTTGTAAGAACTGAGTCCATCTTACCTGTCTGCTCGCCCATGCGAGTCATTTCAACGAAGTAATCTGGGAAAACTCCAGCGCCCTCAATGGCTTTGGCCAAAGAGCCTGTTTCTGTAACTACCTGCTCCATCTCGGTAAGGAGTTCCTTTTCCTCTCCTCCCTGGGATTCGTCAAGCATCATTGTTATACCTTGAATTGATGAAACACCACTAGTGATCATCATTCCCATTTCATCTGAGAATGCATAAAGCTCCTCAGCTGTTAATTTTTTTCTATTTTTTATGCTCATAGCTCCACCTTAGTATTTATACTTTAATTGATAATAAGTATCGTCTTGTAAATATTTCTTAACTGTACTCGTGTTAGCGTAAGACCCAAGTGTTGGATCCATAAGGGTCCATTTTGAGCCATCAAACTCTATCACGTTATCAATCCAACCTGTATCATCTGTGTATACAGAAATCCATGCATGATACTCAGTGCCTGCGTAGCCTATCTCTAGTCTAGTAGGTATGCCCTGAGACCTAAGCATCGCGCCCATCAATGATGCATAATCAAAGCATATTCCAGTGCCGCTAGCAAGTGTGCTATCCACCGTTGGAACATAGCCTGACTGTACTGTCTCCGCCTTGTCATAATCATAGGTAACATTGTTGATTATGTAGTGGTAGACATTCTCCACCACCTCCAAATCAGTATTGGCACTGGCTGCCAACTCCTGTCCCTTTTTCACCGCGTTAGAATTGGCGTTGAAATTCACATAGGCATTTGGATACAAAAACATACTATATTCATCTTTGAGGGTTACGTTCACCGATTGTGTGAATGCTGCTGCGTACTGGTCATCATGTAGGTTCTCATATACACCGATTTTGTAGGTGCCACTACCCTCTGACAGAGGATAGACGGCATATTTGCCATCCAAATCCATCAGATAGTTGTAGGTGTTACCTGCCGGCGTTTCTATTAGCATTCTCACCTTAGCTGCTGAGCCTGTGTATTTAACCATTACGTATCCATCGCTGGCATTGCTAGCGTCTATGGATGCGTCCATGTTTTCATAAACCTCTGTACCACTAGCCTCTGGGGTCAGGACTCTAATGGAATTATCCCTAGAACCCTTTGCCTCCTTGGCTGATGCAGATGATGCAGTAGTTCCACTAGATGAAACGTCCGCAACACTCTCAGAGGAGCCACATGCAGCTAAGCTAATACCTAGAACAATCAGCGAAAGCAAATATCTAATCCTTCTCAATTGCTTCCTCCCGAAGTCCTCTTATTTGTTTAATAACCTAACTAATTCAACATCCCCATTAAATTTGTATTCTTTGTCCTCTGAAGCAATGTAAAGAGCGCCCTGTAATGTGGCATTATCACGACCTGTCACCATAAGGATATAGCCCTCATTGCCTGGAAGAAGTTCTGTTACATCAATTTTTTCTAAATCCTGATCTACCTTAAATTTCTTAGTAGCATCTTCTGTGTGCTTGAAATGGCGCTTTTGAATTTTAACTGCTGGGTAATTTACCTCATCAAGCACCTCTTCTATAAGGTCAAAAAGTCCTGGTAAATCCTCAAACTCTGCTGTCTCTTTGCCAAATCGATTAATTACCTGACCTTTGAAGCCTTCTGCGTCCTTATCAAGGATAATTCCGACGCAATTGCTTGTCCTTTTCATTCTACCCGAAACTGACATACTTATTCTCCTTGGATAATATTGTTCAACTCTGCTGTGTCTTCTGATGTGCCAGCGCTGGCAAGGTTAACTGGTGCTACATTGTATTTAATGTAACGTTTTCTAGATTCCTTGCTAAGGTTGTCGTTGATACGAGCCTGAACTAATACGCAATCTTCTTGTCTGATATCAAGAAGAAGAACTACGAACTGGTTGTTTGAGTATCTGGCGTACATATCTCCACCACGGGTAGAAACTCTGATTGCCTCGTTTAATTCGTCTGCAAGTGTGTTTAAGCGGTCTGAATTCTCAAGAGCGAAGCCCTTGCCGTCTGTAATTGTGCAAAGCATAAGCCATGCAGCCTGACCTGAACGCATGATAACACGCTTGATATATCTGTAGCATTCAACAAAGTTAGGATATGAGCAATAGAATGCACCCTCAATATCCTCTTTGCTTGTATCGAGGTTCTTTTTAACCTCGCTAATCATGTCTGTATTATTTTTAACCTGAGCACCAAGCTCCTCAAGCTGCTTTGTCATCTCTGGTGGAATAGACACACCAAGCTCTTCAAACATGAGGTTCTCTGTCTCCTCATATAATTTGAGAGCATCCTTTGATTTGCCAAGCTCGATAAGAGCCTGCATCTCGTAGGTCTGCCATCCATCATATGGATATAAAGTATTAGCCTTGTGAGCCACCTGATTGATTGTGCGATAGTCCTTTTCTACAAGGCAAATCTCGCAAAGCTGCTTTACACATCTAGTGTAAAGTCTCTTGAGCTTAACCTGTACTGTGATAACCCAATCAGAGCCACTAAGACCTGGAAGGAAATCACCTCTGTACATATCGCAGGCTTCCTTTAATGCTGCAAGCTGCTCTGGAAGAGTATCTGCTGCAAGTGCCTTTTTTGCCACGTCTTCAAAGATAATAGCATCACATTCAACTTCAATATTTGAGTTGATTTTGTATATACCACGTTTTACATGAACGTAGTCCTCCTCAGGAAGACCAACCTTTGGAAGCGCTTTTCTCAATCTGAAAACAAGCGCACGTAAGCTGTTCGATGGGTCTGCAATCTCTTCATTATGAAATAGGTTATACATAATCTGTTCTCTAGATAACCCATTAGGATAATAAAGAAGCATTTGAAAAAGCTGATTAACCTTTGTTGTGTTGTTTCTCTCGATAGTAAATGGTTTGCCTTCGTAGGAAATCTCTACGTTTCCCAACATTTGGGCTTTGATTTTAATAATCTGTTCCAACTTTGTATCTCCCTTTTGTTTACAGTTATTTCATTATAGTTTAAAGTATAGATTTTTTAATCGTTATTGTAAATAATAAAATCCACAAAAAAATGACCTGTACTTCAGTCCGAAACACAGGTCATATAACTATTCGATTTTTTCTTTGACGTTGTATTTGTTCATAGCTGCATCCAAATCCCCATCAAGAAACAACTCCAAGGCTCCAATTACCTTGTCGAAAGAACTGTCTACGCGCTTCCTATCCTCTTCGTCGTATCGGCCAAGCACATGGGCAATCAAATCACCCTTTCCACACTCGCCTACACCAACTCGGATTCGTGGAAACTCGTTAGTATCCAACAGGCCTATGATGTTTTTAAGGCCGTTGTGGCCACCAGCGCTTCCCTTTTTTCTCACACGAATATTTCCTGTGGAAAGGGAGACATCATCAGAGATGACAATCAACTCCTCAGTTGGCTCTACATCATAGTACTCAGTGAGTTCAAAAACACATTCTCCGCTGAGGTTCATATAAGTCTGAGGTTTCACCAGCATGACCTTATGGCCATTTATTATGCCCTTTCCCACAATTCCCTTATGTTCCTTGTGATTGACTTCTATTCCAAATTTTTGAGAAATAGCGTCGATGGCTTCGAAGCCCACATTATGTCGTGTGCCTTCATACTTTCTTTCTGGATTACCTAGACCAACAATTAAAAACATATAAATTACTCTGGGAACTCTTCCTTATATTTATTAAGGATCATGTTCTGCATCTGCTCTCTAGTGGTTGAGCGAATAGGATGTGCAATATCCTTGTAGCCGCCCTCTGAGCCACGTCTAGATGGCATTGCGATAAATAGTCCCTTATCTCCTTCGATAATTTTGATGTCGTGAATTACGAACTCCTCATCGATTGTGACTGATACTACAGCCTTCATCTTGCCTTCCTTCTCGATTTTGCGAATTCTGATGTCAGTAATCTGCATTGTTATACCTCCCCAACTGGCATATCATAACGATTTTTGTTACCTGTAACTATGCGGATTCCATTTTCCCCAATATATGTGGATCCGCTGAGCAATGTCTCATGGCTTTCAACAATGCAATTTTCTACGTGCACGTTGTCCCCTATGTATGCTCCATTTAAAATGACGCAATTCTTAACAACTGAATTGTTGCCAACAAAGGCCTTTTTAAATAGTACAGAATTCTCTACCGTAGAATTGATGATACATCCTCCTGCAACAAGAGAATTTCTAACCTGTGAACCTGTGTTGAACTTTGCAGGTGGAAGGTCGTGTGTCTTTGAAAATACTCCTGGTTCTGTGTGGAAGAACATATCGCGTACATCCTTACGTAAGAAATCCATGTTAGCCTTGAAGTAGCTGTCTACGTCAGCGATGTTTGCCCAATATCCTTCCATCATGTAGCCGTAGATTTTCTTCATGCTCTTGTATCTTATGAGAATGTCTGTAACAAAGTTGTATCTGCCCTCACGATTGCACTCTTCAAGTAAATCGATAAGAGCTCGACGTCTGATGACGTACACACCAGCAGAAACAATGTCTGAGTTTGCAACCATTGGCTTCTCCTCGAACTCAACGATTCTGCCGTTTCTATCCATGTCTACTACACCATAGCGATTAATGTCATCGCCCTCAGGTAGCTTCGCGCAGACTACCGTAATATCTGCCTGCTTGTCGATGTGATAGTCTAAAACTCTATTGAAGTCCAATTTATAAACACAATCACCACTAGCTATAATAACATATGGCTCATGTCTTTTCTTTAGGAAATCAATATTTTGCCAAATGGCATCAGCGGTACCTCTGTACCACCAGCTATTATTAGTAGTAACTGTTGGTGTGAAAAGGAAGAGACCTCCCTGCTTTCTACCAAAGTTCCACCATTTAGATGAATTAAGATGCTCATTTAATGAGCGAGCGTTGTACTGGGACAGCACTGCTACTGTCTGAATGTGTGAATTTGTCATATTTGAAAGGACAAAATCAATACATCTGTAGCTGCCTCCTACTGGCATAGCGGCAATGGCACGCTTGTCTGTAAGATTTTGCATTCTACTGCTGTTTCCACCTGCTAGAATTATACCTAATGCTTTCATACTTGATCACCTGCCTTGATAATGTAGCCTCCACTAGCTAACTGTCCGTCAGGATAATCTGCTTCGCCAGTCTCGCCCTTGATAGCTGTATTCTTTCCAATAGTAACGTGTGCTGGGATGGTAGAATTCTCACCGATTACTGCCAATCCAAATCCATAGATTGAAGCATTCAGTTTGCTAACTGCCTCCTCGCCTTGACCAATCTTTGTGTCCTCGCCAACTACTGTGTTCTCAGCGATAATCGATTTATCAATCACGCAATTCTTTCCAATGGTAACCCCTTCCATAATGATTGAATCGCGGATTATTGTTCCTTCTTCAACAACAACACCAGCACCAAGTACTGAGTTGTATACTTCACCGTAAATCTGTGCACCAGCTCCGATGATTGCTTTGTCAACTACTGCGGAGCTAGCAATGAACTGTGGCTCGATGATGTTCTGATTAGTATAAATCTTCCAGAATTCCTCGTAGAGGTTAAACTCTGGTATCAAATCGATAAGCTCCATATTAGCTTCCCAATATGAGCCAAGTGTTCCTACATCCTTCCAATAGCTGTTAAACTCGTAGGCATACATTGGAGAACCCTTTTCGTGAAGGTAAGGTAAAACATGCTTACCAAAATCACAATTGCTCTGATCCTTAAGAGCAAGGAGTGACTCCTTAAGTGCCTTCCAGCTGAAAATATAAATACCCATAGAAGCAAGGTTACTTCTTGGCTGAGGTGGTTTCTCCTCAAATTCGCTGATACGTTTTTCTTCATCAGCAATTACAACACCAAATCGCGATGCTTCTTCGATAGGCACTGGTATTACCGCAATAGTAACATCTGCGCCCTTTGCCTTATGAAAATCTAACATGGCTTCATAATCCATCTTGTAAATGTGGTCACCCGAAAGGATAAGCACATACTCCGGATTATAGTTCTCCATGTACTTAAGGTTTTGGAAAATTGCGTTAGCTGTTCCAGAATACCATTCACTAGTATCGCTCTTCTCATATGGTGGTAATACTGTAACGCCACCATTTGTCCTATCCAAATCCCATGGAATACCAATTCCAATGTGAGAATTGAGGACTAGAGGCTGATACTGAGTGAGAACACCAACGGTATCAATTCCAGAATTGATACAATTTGATAGAGGAAAATCGATAATACGATACTTTCCCCCGAAAGAAACTGCTGGCTTTGCAACGTCAGACGTGAGTACGCCTAACCTGCTACCCTGCCCGCCAGCAAGAAGCATTGCAATCATTTCTTTTCTAATCATCCCTATCATCTGCCTTTCTCATGCTGTCACAAGGGATGTGCAAATATTAACCCCAAGCACTCCCCTTTGTATATTTAGTATAACAAAGTGTAAAATTGCGTGCAATAATATTCATAATTTTTACTATAGGTTCGTTAATTGTTTGACAAATTACTGTTAAATTGACGAAATGTTTAGCTAAAATTAACCCATAAAACTCTTGAAACTCTTGTCAATTGGGGGTATGGTTGTGTATGTTGAAAAAAATTATTTTTATTAAGAAGGAAAACTATGTATAAAATCGATTTTAATAACAAAATACATGTTCATTTTATAGGTATAGGCGGTATTAGCATGAGCGGTCTTGCAGAGATTTTGCTCGGTGCTGGCTTTACTATTTCAGGTTCGGACAGAGATTCCTCTGATTTGACAAAGCATCTTGAGGCTCTTGGTGCCAAAATTAATTATCCACAGGCAGCCTCTAATATTACAGAAGATATCAACTTAATCGTATATACAGCTGCTATTCGTGAGGATAACCCTGAGTTTGCTGCTGCAAAGGCAAGCGGCAAGCCAATGCTTACTAGAGCTGAGCTCCTTGGTGAAATCATGGAGAACTATGCTCGTTCTATTACAGTAGCTGGTACCCACGGCAAAACTACAACTACTTCTATGGTTAGCCAGATTTTACTTGAGACAGCTGACGATCCAACTATCTCGGTTGGTGGAATTCTAGATGCTATTCACAGCAACGTTCACGTTGGAGACAGTGATGTATTTATCACTGAGGCTTGTGAATACACAAACAGCTACCACTCATTTTTCCCTAAGTTCAACATTATTTTAAATGTTGAAGCTGACCACCTTGATTTCTTCAAGAATCTTGAAAACGTTAGAGCTTCATTTAAGAAGTTTGCTGAGAATACTGCCGAAGATGGTATTTTGATTATTAACAACGATATTGATGATGTTAAATACTTTACTCAGGATGTTAAATGTCAGGTTATTACCTATGCTTTAACAGGTGACGCTGACATAGTGGCAACTGATGTTACTTATAATGAGAAGGGCTTCGCAAGCTTCGTGCCTGTATTTAACGGAGAGACTTTGGAGCGTGTTTCTCTTAATGTTCCTGGTGATCACAATATTAGCAATGCCCTTGCTGCTATTGCTTTATGCATCAAAATGGGCGTTAGCTATGATTGCATTAAAACAGGACTTGCTAAATTTGGCGGTGCCCACAGACGCTTCGAGCTTAAGGGTACTTACAAGGGTGCTACTGTTATCGATGATTATGCACATCATCCAACAGAGATTCGCGCCAGCCTTGCTGCAGCAAAGAACTATCCACACAACAGACTTATCGTTTGCTTCCAGTCACATACCTACACTAGAACTCTTAGCTTCCTAGATGAGTTTGCTGAGGCACTTTCAGCTGCTGATATTGTTGTTCTTGCTGATATTTATCCTGCTAGAGAGCCTGACATCTACGGAGTCAGTGCAAAAGACATTGCTGAGCGCATCGAAAAGTTAGGAACAGAGGTTCATTATTTAGGCTCATTTGACGCCTGCGAGAAATTTTTAGAAAAAAATCTTTTGAACAATGACCTGTTGATAACTATGGGTGCCGGAGACGTGTATTTAGTAGGCGAAAACTTACTTAACAACTAGTTATCCACATTATCCACATTTTTTGTTGATTTTTACTCACCAGAAAATGTGGATTTTTTTTCGCCGTTTTTAGGGTGGTCATATGGGTTATCCACATTATCCACAATCGCCACAAACCCTTTATTTACAAGGGTTTCGGGGGTTCGAGCCCTTTTCATTTTATTTTCCTTTTGATATAATTTGCCTCAGGTTATGAGGAGAGGATAATAAATATGGCTGACATCATGTTGCACACAAGTAATAATAGCGGTTTTACTTGTGTTTCTAATACTTTTATCGATGATTTCATGAAAGACGCCAATGGAGAATTTGTTAAGATTTACCTTTATCTGCTTCGTTGTCTTAATATCGATGGATTCGAATTTTCCATCGGACAGTTGGCGGACTGTTTAGACCACACAGAGAAAGATGTAATGCGAGCTTTCACTTATTGGGAGAAAGTGGGTTTGCTTCGTCTTGAGTATTCTTCAGATAATGAGCTTTCAGGAATCCATTTTACAACACCATCTGATTACTCTGCGTGTGCTAGTGCCCCAGTAGTTACTCAGGCAACTAGTGCACCAGTAGCTAATCAAACTGTTGCACCAGCTGTATCTTCTATAGAAACAGTTGAACAAAAACCAAGCTACAGCTCAGATGAGCTAAAGGCTTTCAAAGAGGAGGAGGAAGTAAGAGACTTACTTTTCGCCACTCAGACCTACTTAGGTAGACCACTTTCTACATCTGATACAACTACTCTGCTATTTTGGTACGATAGTTTACACATGACTGTAGACCTTATTCAATATCTTATTGAGACTTGCATTGATGGTGGACACAGCAGTTTCCATTACATGGATACCGTTGCCAGAAACTGGGCAGAGGACGGAATCACTACAGTTGAGGACGCTAGAAAAACTAGCAGCACTCGAAACAACAATGTTTACACTATAATGAAGGCCATGGGCATTTCAGGACGTGATTTAATCGAGTCAGAGCTTAACTACGTGGACAAATGGACCGAAACTTTCAGCTTCAGTCTTGATATTATATGCGAAGCTTGCCAGCGCACTATTGCACAGACAAACAGACCACTTTTCAGATATGCAGATTCAATACTTACAAAATGGTACAAGCAATCTGTTAAGTCATTAGACGATATCAAAAAGCTTGATGATGAGTTTACAAGCAAAAACATTGAAAAGTTTGCTTCTGCACAGGCTAATCGTGCAAACAATGGTCGTGCTAATACTTCTAGCAAGCCAAACAAGTTTAAGAATTTCTCAGAGAGAGATTGCGATTTCGAAGCTCTCGAGAAGAAATTATTAGGATATTAATAAGGGGGAATATACATATGGCACTTTCTAATGAACAGTATGATGCTCTTATGCGTCAGTATTATCATAAGCAGTCACGTAACAATCAAATTGTTTCATATAGAACTGATGAAGTTTATTCTGCCATCCCTGAATTACGTACAATCGACGAAGAGGTTTCTAGGGTTTCTATTTCATCTATTACCGCCATTTTTGACGGTAAGGATGTTGCCCAAGCTGCCGCTGAATCTAAAATAAAACTCAACGAATTAAAGGCTCGTCGTGAGGACCTTCTGGTTTCTCACGGCTTTCCTGTTGATTATTTAGAGCCACCATACGATTGTCCAGACTGCAAGGACACTGGATATATCGGTGATAAGCGCTGTCATTGCTTCAAACAGGCTGCTATTAATATTGTTTACAAGCAGTCTAATATCAGCAACATTCTCTCAAAGGAAAATTTCAAATATTACGATATAGATGTATACGACGAAAATTATTTTGAGGGTAATTCTGACGTTAGCGCTCGTGCCACTGCACAAATAGCCCTAGAAAGAGCCCAAAACTTTGTGCAGAATTTTAAACAAAAAGGTGGTAATCTCTTGTTGCTTGGACAGACAGGCTGTGGAAAGACTTTTCTTTCTAACTGCATTGCAAAAGCTCTTTTAGACGAAGGCGTTTCTGTCATTTATTTTACAGCCTTTGAGCTTTTCCATGTATTTGAAGAACAGACCTTTAAGAAGAATGCCGATGTGGCAGATCTTCATGATCAAATTTTTGATTGCGATTTATTAATTATTGATGATTTAGGTACTGAATTCCAAAATTCTTTTACTACCGCTAGATTATTTCAGTGTTTAAATGAAAGACTACTACGGAACAAATCGACTATTATTTCTACGAATCTCTCGCTAGAAGATATGAGAGACACCTACAGTGAACGTATTACTTCTAGAGTATTTTCAAACTATGAGGTTATAAAGCTTATAGGCGACGATATTCGCATAAAGAAAGTAATTAACAATTAAATATTTTTCAAGGAGCAAAAAATGCCAAACAATGAAATCGTGTTGGAAAACACACCCCCTATGGCTGAGTTAGGATTAATTCCTCACAAGAGCTGTTCAAAGATTGCTGAGAAGGTTAATGACTATCTCCTTCACTGGAGACAGGAGCGCAAGAGCGATCAATCAATTATCACTCTTGCTGGGTATCGTAGCGATTCATACATCGTTAGCGCAGATTGTCCTCGTTTTGGTTCAGGCGAGGCAAAGGGTATTATTAATCAGTCTGTAAGAGGCTTGGATTTATACATTCTTGTTGATGTTACAAACTACAGTCTTACTTACACTGTATGTGGCCATGAGAACCATATGAGTCCAGACGATATTTACTGTGACTTAAAGCGTATTATCGCTGCAGCAATGGGCAAGGCAAAACGAATCACTGTTATCATTCCTTTCTTATACGAGGGACGTCAGCATCGTCGTAGCGGCCGTGAGTCACTTGACTGTGCTATGGCTCTTCAGGAGCTTGTTAACATGGGTGTTGACAACATCATTACATTTGATGCTCATGATCCACGTGTACAGAATGCTATTCCACTTCACAGCTTCGAGACTGTATCTCCTACATATCAGTTCCTTAAGGGCATCCTCAAGAACTGCAAGGACCTTACCCTGGACAACGATCACCTTATGATCATCTCACCTGATGAAGGTGGTACAAAGAGAGCAGTATACATGGCTTCAGTTTTAGGAGTTAATGTTGGTATGTTCTACAAGCGTCGTGATTACAGCCGTATCGTAGACGGACGTAACCCAATCGTCGCTCACGAATTCCTTGGTAATGACGTTGCTGGCAAGGACGTTATCATCGTAGACGATATGATTTCTTCCGGCGAGTCAATGATAGACGTAGCTACCGAGCTTAAAAAGCGTAACGCACGCCGCATCTTCGTAGTGGCTACATTCGGACTCTTCACAAACGGAATGGAGAAGTTCGATCAGGCAGTAGCTGACGGCATCATCTACAAGCTCGTTACTACAAACCTTACATATCTCCCAGAGGAGATTCAGAACCGCGACTACTTCATCAAATGCGACATGTCAAAATACATCGCATACATCATCGATACACTCAACCACGATTGCTCAATCTCCGAGCTTCTCAATCCTTACGGTCGTATCGAAAAACTTATCACACGTTACAAAAACGGAGAATATTAATAGCAAACAGGAGGGACCCCGCAGGGGAAGAACCTGTTTGCCACAGCGCACCCCTTGCCGAAGGCAACTTCCAATAGGGTGACGCTTTCCCGACAAAAGGCCCCCTGGAGTTTTCCAGAGGGCTTTTCTTATGCCCATTTCTCTTCTATCCAAGGCCCAGCCATCTGCCCCTTCTATTATTAGTGCCTTACGCCCACCCCCTCTTGGCCCCCAGCCTGTCCAGGGCCTTCTGACACACAGTTTTGCGAATATCGTAGTTTTCCAATATGCAAAAGTGAGCATCCGCATGTGTCTTTCTATGGATGAACTGTTTTGAAAAATGTATTTTTATTGGGCGGACATATTTGTAATTCTCAATTGGTACAACTCAGGTCTCAAGGGGGAATTGGGCTCATATATCGTTCACCAAGAAAAATTAAAAAGCAGGATTATCATATATTGGCACCGTGCTTTATACGACATCGTGTCGCGTGTCGCACTTGCGCCGCCGTCCTAGCGGCGCATGCCAATATATTGATAATCCTG
>JAEEGL016897830.1_pt1 | contig 17872 bp, 14 predicted proteins | sample 9134231 | NCBI WGS metagenome assembly JAEEGL01 (sample SAMN16246548, study PRJNA631951) | gut metagenome | biome: gut microbiome; feature: rumen; material: fiber-attached | host: Bos | place: Iran: Karaj | collected 2018-10 | reverse complement strand
GGGGACCGTACAACATTCCGCCCCTGGACACACGGGACTGGGGCGGCGGATACCTGCATACGGGCCAGCCGAACGAACTGTGGAGCTACGGAGAAGAAAACTACGCGATCATGCGGAAATACTACGAGATCCGGATTGCGATGCACGATTACATCCGGGATCTATACAGGGAAGCTGCGGAAAACGGAAGCCCGCTGATCCGGACCATGTTCTACGAATTCCCGGAGGACGCGAAGTGCTGGGATCTGCAGGATCAGTACATGTTCGGCGCGAAGTATCTGGTTGCCCCGGTGATGGAACTGAACCGGTTTGAACGGGATGTTTACCTGCCGGCAGGCCGGTGGAAGAACGTGAACAGCGGGGAAATCATGGAGGGCGGAAAAACGGTCTCCGTGAATGCGCCGATCGAGGAGATTCCGGTGTTCGAAAAACTGTAAGGACGTTGATAAAAAAGGATTGTCATGCGACGGAAAGTGTGTTATACTTTTCGTCGCATGGTTTTTCATGCGATTAATCGGCTGAATGCCTTGAAAGAAGGGTTTATCGGTAGAGAGTGGAAAAAGCCTGAAGGCCGGATATGCGGGGGCGTTTTTCCCGCTGAAATTACCGGCTGAGGAAGGGCTTTTGTTCCGCTCTTTTTGATTGCCCGGAAAGCGTTGAAACAGCATGGCGAAAGCAGAAACAGCAGCGATCGAAGCGCGGTGCGCGAAGATCGCGGAACAGATGGGGTTTGAACTGGTGGACGCCGGGGTTGAGAAAGAACCGACCGGCAGATATCTGCGGTTCTACATCGATAAGCCCGAAGGAATCTCCCTGGACGACTGCGAAGCCTACCACAAAGCGGTACGCAGCCTGGCGGACACAGTGGACTACGACTTCATGGAAGTCTCCTCTCCGGGAATCGACAGGCCGCTGAAAAAAGACCGGGATTTCGAACGGAACCTCGGAAGTGAAATTGAAATCAGGCTGTTTAAACCGATGGAAGGGGCGAAGCAGCTGACCGGCATCCTGGCCGGCCTGGAAGACGGGAACATTCTGCTGGAGACACCTGATGGCGTAAAACGCATTCCGCGCAAAGCCGCGGCGCTGGTGAAACCGGTGGTGGACATGGAAGGGATCGAGGAAGTGGATCTTTCCGAACCAACTGAAAGCAAGAACACAGAAAGCGGGGAAAACAAAGATGAAGTCTGAGGTTATTGATGCGATCCGGATGCTGGCAAAAGAGAAGGAAATCAGCGAAGAAACGCTTTTCAACACAATTGAGGAAGCACTGAAAGCTGCATATAAAAAGAACCTGCCGAAAGGAGAAACAGCGCCGAACAACCTGGATGTTTCCGTGAACCGGAACAGCGGCGCGATTTCCGTGTACGCCCGGAAGCTGATTCTGGAGGACGAAGAGATCGAGGATCCCACGAACCAGATTTCCCTGAAGGACGCACAGAAGATCAACCCCACCTACCAGATGGGCGATATCGCCGAAGTCGACGTTACTCCGACCGGGTTCCTGCGGGTGGCTGCCCAGACGGCGAAGCAGGTTATTATCCAGCATATCCGTGAGGCGGAACGCGGAAAGATCTACGACGAATATGTCGAGAAGGAAAGCGAAATTCTGACCGGCATTGTCGAACGGATCGAGCCCAAAGCGGTGTATGTGGATCTGGGCCGGACGGAAGGCGTACTCGAGCGGGATGAAATGATTCCCGGCGAAGTGCTGCACGACGACGACCACATCAAGGTATATATCCTTGAAGTGCACAAGGAAAACCAGCGCGCGGGGTACACTCCCCAGGTGTATGTGAGCCGGATTCATCCGAACCTGGTGAAACGGCTGTTTGAAATGGAAGTGCCCGAAATCGCCGGCGGCATCGTAACGATCAAGAATATTGCCCGGGAAGCCGGGAGCCGCACAAAAATCGCCGTGCACAGCGCGGATCTGATGATTGACCCGGTCGGCGCGTGCGTCGGACAGCGGGGCGGCCGCGTAGACCGCGTCGTCGCGGAGCTTAAGGGCGAGAAGATCGACATTATCAAGTGGAGCAGCAATCCTGCCGAGTTCGTGGCAAACGCCCTGAACCCCGCGCATGTGATGAGCGTTTACCAGGCAAGGGACGAGAAAGCATTCCGCGTGATCGTCCCGGATAACCAGCTGAGCCTGGCCATCGGCAAGGAAGGGCAGAACGCGCGCCTGGCCGCGAAGCTTACCGGATGGAAGATCGACATCAAGAGCCAGAGCCAGGCCGCGGAAATGACCGACATGGTGGACGAAAACGGAGAAACGACCGAATACGTACAGGTTGAAACGCCCGCGTATGAAAGCTTCACCATGGACTTTGACGATACGGTGATCGGCGACGACGACACCATGTAAGGACAACCGCCCTGCGGCGGCCAGAGGTGAAGAATGAAACCGAGGAAAATTCCGATGCGGATGTGCGTCGGATGCCGGGAAATGAGGGAAAAGAAGGAACTCATCCGGGTAGTCAGAAGCCCGGAAGGGGAGGTTTCCCTTGACCCGGTGGGAAAGAAACCGGGAAGAGGCGCGTACGTCTGCCGGAACGCGGATTGCCTGAAGCGCGCGATCAGGCAGAAACAACTGGAGCGGCAGCTGGATGTGACGCTGCCGCCGGAAACGGCCGAAGCGCTTACCGCCGCAATGGAAGCAGCACGGGGGACGATCGATGGATGAACGGCGGATGAAGGGGCTGATGGGCCTGTGCGTACGCGCCGGGCAGGCGGCATTCGGTGAGGACAGCTGCCGGCGGTCCGTTTCGGACGGCCGGTGCGGGATCCTGCTGCTGGACGGGGATATCAGCGGAAATTCCCGGAAAAAATATGAGGAACTGTGTGAACGAACAGGAACCAGGATGGAACTGCTTCCGCCGGGATTCCTGGCGGAAGCAACCGGCAAACCCGGCGCGGCAATGGCTGTAAAGGAAGGTTCCTTTTCAGAACAGATGATCAGCTGTCTGTAACGGGACGGCAGACACATAACAGATTGAAGCCTGAAATGGCAGGGGGTACAAACGTCGAATGGCAAAGGTGAACTTAAAGGACGCCACCAAAGGTCTGGTGGAAGAAGCTTCCGGTATTCTGGAGAAAGCGACGGGAATCCGTAAGGACGCGGACGCCCTGTTTGCCGCGCTGCGGCAGATGGACCAGGAGTTCAACCGCCAGAAGGAAGAGGAAGCACAGCGCAAAAAGCAGCAGGAGCAGCTGAAAGCGCAGTCAGCCCACACCAAGGCATTTACCATGCTGGACGATGATGAAAAGCAGCTGATGGAAGCAGCCATGCAGGAAAAGAAGGAAGAACCTGCAGCCGCTGTTCCTGCTGAAACGGAGAAAGCGGCAGAACCCGAGAAGAAGGAAAAGCCTGCCGAAGAACCGGAGAAGCCTGCAGAACCGGAAGCGCCCGTACAGACGGTGTTCGAGCCCGAACCCGAAAAACCTGCCAGGCCTGAACCGCCGAAAAAACCGGCAATCGGTCAGATTATCAGCCGACCGGGCGACGCACCCCGTCCCGGTGTTCCGCGGACCGCAGCACAGCAGGGTCCCTACGGCCGGCCGGCCGGCGGCGCCGCTGTCAATTTCAACCGCCAGGGACCCTACGGCCGTCCCGCTCCCGGGCAGGGGCTTTACCAGCGCCAGCCGGGCACCCAGCAAGGGCAGTACGGCCGGCCGGCAGGCGGACAGCAGGGACCCTACGGCCGTCCGGCAGGACAAGGCCCCTATGGACGTCCCGCAGGCGGACAGCAGGGTCCGTACGGCCGTCCGGCAGGCGGACAGCAGGGAGCTTACGGCCGCCCGGCAGGCGGAGCGCAGGGCGCTCCCCGCGGAGGCGCCGGTGCCCGCGCACGCACACCGGAGCTTGCCGTACCCATGGAGAAGGAACGGGTTTCCAATTACGATCCAAATAAAAAGAATTACATCCGGCAGCATGATCCGGAGCATGTCAGCAGGAACCGGAAACAGGCCAGCAGGAACAATAACTTCAACGGCTATGACGATGAGGTGATCCGCGGCGGAAAGCGGGCACGGAGCAAGAAACCCAGCGCCCAGCAGATGATGGCACCGATCAAGATTGAAACCGCCTATATGGCGGGCGACACCATCACCGTCCGCGACCTGACCGAAAAAATCGGAAAGCCTGCCGGCGAAATCATCAAGAAACTGTTCATGCTCGGCAACATGGCGACCATCAACAGCGAGATTGACTTTGATACCGCGCAGCTTGTATGTTCCGACTTTGAAATCACACTGGAGCGGAAGCAGGAGCAGACCGCAGAAGCGGCGCTGGTTGCCGAAGACTTTGACGACGCCGAGGAAAACCTCGAAAGCCGTCCCCCGGTCGTGACCATTATGGGCCACGTCGACCACGGCAAGACGAGCCTCCTGGACTATATCCGCAAGAGCCGTGTAACCGCGGGCGAAGCAGGCGGCATTACACAGCATATCGGCGCTTATACGGTGACAGTGGACGGACGTCCGATCACCTTCCTGGATACACCCGGCCACGAAGCTTTTACGGCGATGCGCGCCCGCGGAACACAGGCAACGGATATTGCCGTTCTGGTGGTCGCGGCGGACGACTCCGTGATGCCCCAGACCGTTGAGTCCATCAACCACGCAAAAGCGGCGGAAGTCCCGATTATTGTGGCAATCAACAAGATGGACAAGCCGGACGCGAATCCCGAAAAGGTCAAGCAGGACCTGACCCAGTACGGCCTGGTGTGCGAGGACTGGGGCGGAGAAACGATCTGCGTGCCGGTTTCGGCAAAGACGGGCGAAGGCGTGAACGACCTGCTTGAGATGATCCTGCTGCAGGCGGATGTCCTGCAGCTGCAGGCCAACCCGAACCGCCTGGGACGCGGCGTAATTATCGAAGCGAAACTGGACAAGGCGCGCGGCCCGCTGGCTACCGTGCTGCTGCAGAACGGCACGCTGCATGTCGGCGACAACATTATTGCGGGCATGGCTTCCGGCCGTGTGCGCGCCCTGATCAACGACAGGGGTGAACGCGTCGACTCCGCGGGACCGTCCATGCCCGTGGAAATCATGGGATTTGACGATGTGCCCAGCGCCGGCGACGAAATGATCGCAGTCGGCGACGATCACCTGAGCCGCCAGGTCGCGGACGAGCGCCGTGAGAAACTGAAGGCCAGCCGCGAAGCCACCATGGCAAAGATGAGCATGGAAAACCTGTTTGCTTCCATCGAAGCGGGTAAGGTAACGACCCTGAACCTGATTATCAAGGCGGACGTGCAGGGCTCCGTGGAAGCCGTCAAACAGGCCATGGAAAAACTGAGCAACGACGAAGTGAAGATCCGCGTGCTGCACAGCGCGGCAGGCGCAATTACCAAGGACGACGTCAACCTGGCTTCTGCCTTCAACGCGATTATCATCGGCTTCAACATCCGGCCGGATGCTTCTGCGCGGGAAGCCGCTGAAAAACAGAAGGTTGACGTACGGCTCTATACGGTAATCTACAAGGCGATTGAGGACATGGAGCTGGCCATGAAAGGCCTGCTTGAGCCGGAATACCGGGAAGTGCTGCTGGGCCATGCAGAGGTGCGCAATGTCTTCAAGATCACAGGCGCCGGAATTATTGCCGGCTGCTATGTAACGGACGGAAAGGTGCAGCGCAACGCAAACGTGCGTCTGCTGCGTGACAACGTGGTGGTGCATGAGGGTAAACTGAGCAGCCTGCGCCATCTGAAGGACGATGTGAAGGAAATGGCGGCCGGATATGAATGCGGCATGAGTCTTGAAGGCCATAACGACATCAAGGAAGGCGACATCGTCGAGTGCTTCATCATGGAGGAGATTCCGCGCTAAATGAGCAGCTATCAGAGAATAGACAGGATTTCGGAGGAAGTCCGCCGCGAAGTGGACGCGATCATCCGCGAGGAGCTGGGCGATCCGCGGATCGGCGGAACATTCTCCATCACCCGGGCGGAAGTTACGGGCGACCTGCGGTACGCGAAAATTTATGTGAGCGTGCTGGAGGACGACCGGCGGGAAGAACTGCTGGAGGCGCTGAAGAGCGCAAAAGGGTTTATCCGCCGTTCACTCGGAAAGCGGATGATTATCCGCTACAGCCCGGAGCTGATTTTCATCAGCGACAAGAACATCGAATACGGCGTGCATATCGCAAAGGTACTTGCGGATACGGTGAAACCCGCGCAGAACGGGGATGAAGGAGATCCGGATGGAAACGATGCAGAGGAATCCTGAAGCAGTTGCGCGGTGCATCCGGGAAGCGCAGACAATTGCGGTGGCAAGCCATGTGAATCCTGACGGGGATACGATCGGCAGCGCGACGGCCATGCGCCTGATCCTGCAGGCTATGGGAAAGGACGTTACCCTTTTCTGCGACGGAAAAATACCGGACCAGCTGTCCTTCCTGCCCGGGCACGACCAGTTCAGAAAACCGGAGGGCAACGAAGGCCCCTTTGACCTGATGCTTGCAGTTGACGTCAGCGATATCAGGCGCCTGGGAAGCTGCGCGGAGCTGATGGGAAAGAGCCGCCATACAGCGCAGATCGATCATCATCCGACCAATCCCCTGTTTGCTGAAGTGAACAGTGTGGACGGCAGCGCACCGGCAAACTGTATCCTGATCCGGGAGCTGATGAATAATCTCGGTGTGCCGATGACAAGGGATATCGCAATCTGCCTGTACACCGGGATCAGCACGGATACAGGCAATTTCTCCTTCGGATCGACCAACGCCGAAACTTTCCGGATGATGAGCGAACTGATGGAGTATGAGCTGCCGCTGGCGCAGCTGAACCGGATTCTCTTCCGGGTGAAGAGCCGGGAGCAGGCAAAGCTCCTCGGCAAAGCACTGGAAAGCATGGCCTTCCGCGGAAACGGAAAAATTGCCGTGATGAAGCTGACCAGGGCCGATTTCCAGGCCTGCGGCGCGCTGAGCGAGCACGCAGATACAATTGTGAACTACGGCCTGGATACCGACGGAACCGAGATGGCGCTTCTCGCCAGGGAAGCGGAGAACGGGCAGATCAAATTCAGCCTGCGGGCCAGAGAACCTTTCACCGTAAACGATATTGCGGGAAAGTTCAGCGGCGGCGGACATCCGCAGGCCTCCGGGATTACGATGAACGGAACGCTGGATGAATGCACTGAGCGCGTCCTGAAAGCGATGGAAGAAAAAACATGAATGGATTTTTCAATATCCGGAAACCGGCAGGAATGTCAAGCGCGGCGGTTGTCGCCGTGATGAGACGCCTGACGGGGGAAAAGCGTACGGGCCACGCCGGTACGCTGGACCCGGAGGCCGCGGGAGTGCTTCCCATCATGACGGGGAAGGCCACGCGGCTTTTCGATTATCTTGTGGACAAAGAAAAAGAGTATGAAGCTGTCTGCGCCTTCGGCAGCAGTACGGATACGCAGGACGCAACCGGCACTGTGCTGGAAGAGAGCATAAACTATCCGGATCTGGATACAATCCGGACGAAAGCGCAGGAGCTGACCGGTGAGATCCGCCAGCGGCCGAGCATGTACAGCGCGATCAAAGTGAACGGGAAACCGCTGTATGCCCGCGCGAGGAAGGGCGAAACCGTTGCGGTGCCGGAAAGAACCGTTACCGTATACAGCATCGAGGTGACAGGCGAAGAACCGGATCACGGTGCTTCGCTGCGGGTGAAATGCGGCAAGGGGACTTATATCCGGACGCTTTGCGACGACCTGGGAAAGAAGTGCGGATGCCCCGCGCATATGCGGAGCCTTTTGCGGACGAAGAGCGGCGCCTTCACGCTGGATACAGCGATTACGCCGGAAGAGGCCCGGGAACTGGCAGCCTGCGGCAGGCTGGCGGAACGAATGCTGCCGCCGGACGCTCCGCTGGGGCACCTGAGAAGGGCAGATATTCCGGGAAAGTTTGCAAAGCAGGTATCATCGGGGGCAAAAATTCCCGCCGGGGGATTTGCGGAAGATATTCCGGAAGCTGAAAACCTTCGGGTATATCTGGACGGGGAGTTCTGGGGAATTATGCACCGGGAGAAAGAAATGCTGGTCTGGAACGTGCAGATCGCACCGGAATGAACAGCGGCTGATCAGGAGATATCCTATGAATGTACTTTGGAACCGGGAACCGGGAGGAGAACGGGTGCTTGCTCTCGGGATGTTTGACGGCGTCCACAGGGGACACCAGGCGCTGCTGGAGGAAGGGAAGCGCTACGCAAAGGAAAAGGGAATTCCGCTGCGGGCATGCTCGTTTGACCGCCATCCGCTGGAGATCCTGCGGCCGGAAAGCGCGCCGAAGCTGCTGACCACACTGCCGGAGAAGATCTCGCTCATGGCGGAATACGGCGCAGATGAACTCCAGCTGATGCGCTTTACGAGGGAAACTGCCGAAATGGACCCCATGGCTTTTCTGCGGATGCTTCGGGAAACCGTTCGCCTGCGGGCGGTTGTTGCCGGATGGAACTATACGTTCGGAAAAGGCGGAGCCGGAAACGCGGCATTGCTGCGAATGGACGGGAACCGGTACGGATATGACGTTATCATTGTGCCTCCGGTGACGACGAAAGAAGGGGAGGCGGTTTCCTCCACCCTGATCCGCAGGAGGCTGCAGGAGGGGCTTGCTGAAGAAGCTGAAGCGCTGATGGGGCATCCGTATGAACTGCACGGGCGGGTAACGGACGGAAAACATATGGGGCACAGGATCGGCGTCCCGACGGCAAACGTCCGGATCAATCCGCGGAAAATGCTGCCGGCCTTCGGCGTTTATCCATGCCGGCTGATTACCGCAGAGGGAGAAAGCCCGGCAGCGGTGAACATCGGTGTTCAGCCGACCCTGCCAAGCGGAAATGTTACGGTGGAAGCGCATGTACTGGACGGAGACCCGGATCTTTACGGGCGCCTTGTGCGGCTTGTGCCGGGAAACCGGATCCGGGCGGAACGGAAATTTGAGAATACGGAAGAACTGACCCGGCAAATCAGCCGGGACCGGGAAACGGTGCGGAACTGGTATGCCAGCATCCCGTCCGGGTGCAGATAATGGCATGAATGGTCGGAAAACAGACATTCCTTTGCCTTGCACGGGCAAAACGGGGGATGTATAATAAAACGGACTGCGGGCAACCGCAGGACGGCTGTGAGATCTGAGGAGGAACGAAATGCCTGCAACCAAATTTGACAAGGATTCCATCAAAAATACCATCGTTGGGAAAATCCAGCGGTATAACGGACTGACGATCAAAGAAGCTTCCAAAGCGCAGATTTACCGCGCGGTAGCATCCACCGTACGCGATCAGATTATGCAGAAGGTGATGGCTTCCCGCGAAGCCCGGAAAAAGCAGAAAGGGAAGCGCCTGTACTATCTGAGCGTTGAGTTCCTGATGGGCCGCGCCATGTACACAAGCATGCTGAACCTGCTTTCCACGAAGGAATATACCCAGGCGCTGAAGGAACTCGGCATCGACATCCGGGACATCCTGAAGGAAGAGCCGGAACCCGGACTTGGCAACGGCGGCCTGGGCCGCCTGGCCGCGTGCTTCCTGGACAGCCTGAGCAGCCTGAACCTCCCGGCAATGGGCTGCACCATCCGTTATGAATACGGCCTTTTCCGCCAGAAGATCGTGGACGGACAGCAGGTCGAGCTGCCGGACAGCTGGCTGGACAACGGAAACGTATGGGAAACCGCCGTGATGGAGGATACCTGTGAAGTTCACTTCGGCGGCTATGTCGAAGAGAATGAGCTGAACGGTGTAAAAACCTATGTTACCCGGGACTATTATACGGTGGAAGCGGTGCCTTATGATATGCCGGTGGTGGGTTATGACGCGACCTGCGTAAACCCGCTGCGGATGTGGTCCGCCCGGAGCCCGAAGAAGCTGGATCTGGGTTCTTTCGGCGAAGGCCGCTATGTGCAGGCTTCCGAGGAAATAGAACTCGCGGAAACCATCAGCAAAGTGCTGTATCCGGAAGACCGGCACTACGAAGGAAAGATGCTGCGGCTGAAGCAGCACTACTTCTTCACCAGCGCTTCCCTGCAGTATATCCTGAAGGATTTCAAGAAAAACTTCGGGAATGACATGAGCAGGCTGCCGGAGAAAGTTACAATCCATATCAACGACACACATCCCGGCATGGCTGTACCGGAGCTGATGCGCCTGCTGATCGATGAAGAGGGCCTGGGCTGGGATGAAGCTTCTGCGATCGTGCAGAAGACAATTGCCTATACCAACCATACAATCATGGCGGAAGCCCTTGAGAAATGGCCGGTGAATATGGTGCAGCAGCTGCTGCCCAGATGCTACCAGATTATCTGCGAGATGAACCGCAGGCTGTGCGAGCGGCTGTGGAACTTCTTCCCGGGAGACTGGGACAGGATTGCCCGGATGGCGATTGTCAGTTACGACAACATCCATATGGCAAACATGTGCGTGGCGATGAGCTATTCCGTAAACGGCGTGAGCAAGCTGCACGGCGAAATCCTGAAAGCAGAGACTTTCCACGACTACAACCTGGTTATGCCCGAAAAATTCAGCGCAATCACCAACGGAATCACCCATCGCCGCTGGCTGATGTGCTGCAACCCGGAACTGACCGACCTGATCTGTGAATCCATCGGGAAAGACTGGATCACGGATCCGGAGAAACTGAGCGACCTGAAGCCTTTCGCGGACGACGCGGCTTTCCGCGAGAAATTCGCAAAAATCAAGCTGCACAACAAGGAACGCCTGGCAAAAATGCTGAAGGAACGCCAGGGAGCCATTGTGGATCCGACCTTCATGTTTGACGTACAGGCAAAGCGCCTGCACGAGTACAAACGGCAGATGCTGAATGCCCTGCATATTCTGGTGCTGTACAACCGGATTGTGAACGACGAAAGCTTCACAATGGAACCCAGGGTCTTTATCTTCGGCGCGAAGGCCAGTCCCGGGTATTACCGCGCGAAACAGATTATCCGCATGATCTGCGCCCTGAGCGACCTGATCGCCAAGCATCCGAGGGCAAGCAAAATGCTGCAGGTCGTCTTCCTGGAGAACTACGACGTCAGCAGCGCCGAAGTGCTGATCCCGGCGGCTGAAGTATCCGAACAGCTGTCCACCGCCAGCAAGGAAGCCAGCGGAACGGGCAACATGAAGTTCATGATGAACGGCGCTGTCACGATCGGAACAATGGACGGCGCGAATGTGGAGATCAGCGAGCAGGTCGGAATGGACAATATCTACATTTTCGGCATGCGGAGCGACACGGTGCGGGATATGTACCGCGAGCATACATACAATCCCATGAACATCTATGAGTCCAACCAGGAGATCCGCCTGGCCATGACGCAGATGATCGACGGGACGCTGATGCCCGGGAATCCCGCAGCGCTGCAGGACCTGTATCACAGCCTGCTGCTGGGCAGCTGGGGCAGCATGGGAGACAGCTATTTCGTCCTGAAGGATTTCGGCAGTTATTCCATGGCCCAGCGCCGGCTGAACGCCGATTACGCGGACCGGGAGAAGTGGCTGAAGATGGCTGTGACCAACACGGCAATGTCCGGAATCTTTTCTTCGGACCGGACAATCCGGGAGTACAACGAAAAGATCTGGCACCTGGAGCCCCTCGGGCAAAAGAAAAAGAAATAAACACAAAAAGGTTCAGCCGGCCGGCTGAACCTTTTACATATCGTGGATTTTGTCAGACACCGGCTGACGGATGACGGCTTCCCGTTTTCAGCCGGAAGACGTTCCAGGATGCCTTATGGAGCCTTGCAGTCAGTATACCGCCGTCCAGGACGGTATCCCTGTTTATTCCCGGGAGAATTGTATCCGGATGTTCGAAGGTGTTGCAGGCGCCGGGATCATCGGAATATAGTTCCGTATGTTCAATGAAAGAAAGCCCTTCAAAGCCTTTCAGGTTCAGCGTCAGAACCTGATCCTCCAGCAGGTCTGCATTGAGAATGAAGACAGTGAGCTCACCGGTTTCAGGACAGACTGCCGCGGCGGCCTGTACTGTTTCAACCCCTTCAAAACCGCTGTACTGGTTCATATCGTCAATGGCATAACCGGGAACGTCGTATTTGCTGCATATCACGCTGCACTGCAGGGAATTGCCGCCCGCCACGCGGTGCATATCCATATGCGGATAGTAAAGCGCGCCTTTCCAGACATGCTCCCGGCTGGTGCGGCAGAGGGAATTGAGACCGCCGGTGGCACAGCCGATCCGGATACGGTCTGCATGGCGCAGAAGCACCAGCAGGATACCGGCCTCAGCCAGCGTTTGCTGCATTTCGCCGGAAGAGGGCGGCATACGCCGGGTGGACCAGTCATCCGGATCGTGGCGGACATAAGTGCGGTCCGGATTCAGATTCAGGAAGATTTCGGCATTCTGGCGGCCGCCTTTGCCCAGACCTGCTTCACCACGGGGGCGGATAAATGAAGCGTATTCATCCAGCGCGAGCATCATGGTTTTGCGAACCCTGAGCTTTGTCCGCAGGAAATCACACAGGGAAATCTCCGTGCGGATATAGTCCTCAAAGGCCTGATATCCTGCCAGCAGCGCTCCCGGAAGATCCGGCGGCGCGGAATGATAATGGTGCAGGGAAATGTAGTCCACGGTTTCATAGCATTCCGTGAGCGCCTGCTGATCCCAGTCCGGATAATGGTTCAGGAAGGGAGAGGAAGAAACGCAGGCTACAGTCTCTATGCGGGGATCCACGAATTTCATCGCCTTGGAGGCTTCATGGGCCAGAATGCCGTAATCCCGGGGATTCCGTTCATAGGAAGCAACTTGCCAGGGGCCGTCCATCTCATTGCCGAGGCACCAGATCCGGACATTGTACGGATTCTCGTGACCGTTTTTTTTCCGGAGGTCCGACCACCAGGTGCCGCCGGGATGATTGGTATATTCCACGCAGTCGGCTGCGTCCTGCAGGGTGCCGGTGCCAAGATTTACGGTATAGATGGGTTCCGCACCTGCTTTTTCAGCCCACTGAAGGTATTCGTCGTGACCGACCTCATTGGTGATATACTGGAACCAGGCAAGATCCAGATGTGCCTTTCGCTGCGGTATCGGACCTATGGAATCCTTCCACTGCCAGGCAGAGACAAAATTTCCTCCGGGAAGACGGACGGCAGGAAGACCGGCTTCCCGCAGGGCGCTGAGAAAATCCATGCGCATACCCTGGCTGTCCGCCGTGGGATGCTTCGGGTTGAACATGCTGCCGTTGACCATGGAACCGATAGGTTCCAGGAACGCACCGAAAAGCCTTGGCGATATTTCCCCGATCACATAATCCGGATGTACGGTAACAGTGGCTTTTTTCATTTCAGTGATCCTCCTGTGACAGATGCTGTACGTACATCCTAACATAGGAAGGGGAAGGACGGCAAGGAAAAAAGGGTTGACACAGAGTGGACTCGAATGTTTAAAATAACCGGTAGAAACAGGACACGGCAGGATGTATGCTGAAAGGGGAGTATTTTTCAATGAAATACCGTACGATGGGCAAACTGAATATCAGGGCATCTGCGTTCGGGCTTGGGTGCATGCGTTTCAACGGCGCTGCTTCGGGGGACAGCATCATTGATGAACAGAAAGCGGTTTCCCTGATCCGGAAGGCGATTGACGGAGGAGTGACCTATATAGACACCGCTTACGTCTATCTGGACAAAACTTCGGAAATTGTCCTGGGAAAAGCGCTGCGGGACGGATACCGGGAAAAGGTGACGATCGCCACGAAAATGCCGATCCACGCCGTGCATGACCGGGAAAGTATGGAAGCGCTGCTTGCGGAGGAACTTGAAAAGCTGCAGACCGACCATATCGATTTTTACCTGATGCACGGAATCAACCGGGAAGGATGGGAAAAATTCAAGGCAATCGGTGCCCCGGAGTTTTTTGACGAGATGAAGAAGGCCGGAAAAATCCGGTACAAATGTTTTTCCTTCCATGGTCCATACGAGGATTTTGAGTATATCCTCAAAGACAGCGACTGGGATATGGTGCAGATCCAGTACAACTTCATGGACATCAACAACCAGGCGGGGACGAAAGGCCTGGAGCTTGCCGGAAGTATGGGAATTCCGGTGGTGATTATGGAAGGCCTCCTGGGCGGCAGGCTGGCGAACGCGCCGGACAATGTGCAGGCGCTGTACGACGCCTTCCCGGTGAAACGGAGCGCAGTGGAATGGGCGTTCCGATGGCTGTGCAACCATCCGGAAGTTTCCGTGGTGCTGTCAGGATGCAACGAACCGGAACAGATTGAGGAGAACCTGCGGATTTTCGATACAGTTGAAACCGGAATCATGACGCCGGAAGAACTGCAGCTGATGGATAATGCGCGGGAAGCCTATCTGAGCCGGACAAAGATCGGGTGCACGGGATGCAGGTACTGTATGCCATGCCCGAACAACGTAAATATTCCCGGCGTGTTCTCAGCTTGGAACGAGGTTTCCCTGTATAATTCAAATCCAAAGGACAACTGGGGTTTCCGGGGAATTCTGCAGAACCGCCAGGGCGCTGACAACTGCATCGGATGCGGCGCCTGCGAGGCAGCCTGCCCGCAGCATCTGTCTATCATTGACGGACTGAAGAATGCCTGGGCGGAACTGAACGCAAAATAACAAAAAGGCAGACAGCAAAAAAGCGGCCGGCTTTAAACGATAAGCCGGCCGCTTTGATAACCCGTTTTATTTCTTTCCGAAGAAACCGAGGATCTTCTGCAGGAATCCTTTTCCTTCCTTGGCGACGCCGTCAGTGAGATTTCCAAGCTGGGAAGTAACGCCCTTGACGACTTCGGAAACCTGGTCACTGCCGATATCAATGCCGAGCAGATCCTTGATGGCCTTCACAGGATCCTTGGTAAAGGAAGCAATCAGATCCTTGTTTCCGGTGAGCTTTGCAACCAGATCAGAGATGATTTTCTGAATGTCCATAAAATAATACCTCCGGATTTCAGTATATTCGGAACACGTGAAAGCGTGTTCTTTGTGCATATTATACGCAGTTTTTCCGATGAGTACAAGCAAATTCCAAAAACAGATTGAAAGTTCCGCTTTCAGGGAATACAATACAATATAAAGGGAACAAAAAACCGGAGCCATTCCGGAGCCTGAGGAGGTTTTTATTATGGCTGCAACGACCAAGAAGACCACAACAGCTTCGAAGGAAAAGACTGCCGCGAAGAAGACCACTGCGGCAAAGACAACAACCGCCGCGAAAAAGACCGCTGCGGCAAAGACGACCTCTCCCGCAAAGAAGACTGCCGCGGTAAAGAAACCTGCTGCAAAGTCGACAACCGCCGCAAAGAAAGCCGCAGCGCCGAAGACGGCCGCTGCCGCGAAGAAGACTGCCGCGGCAAAGAAACCAGCGGCAAAGACGACAACGACGGCAAAGAAGGCCGCGGCACCGAAGACAGCCGCCACCGCGAAGAAGACTGCCGCGGCAAAGAAACCAGCGGCAAAGACGACAACGACGGCCAGGAAGGCTGCCGTAAAGAAACCCGCGGCGAAGACCGCAGCGGCCGCAAAGAAAACCGCGGCTGCAAAGAAACCCGCGACGCCCGCGTCCGCCAACAGCTCCATGAAGGTCACAGCGGCAGAAAAAAAACTCGTGGAAGCTTACCGCGGAGCTTCAGGAGACCTGAAAAAAATCGCGCTGAAAGTACTGAAGGGGGAATACGGAGAAACGGTTACGAGCCTGCTGAACGTTGTCGGCGGCGGATCAGTATCTTCTTCCTCCGCAAACAGTATTACGGATACGATCGGAAATCTGCTGGGCGGAATTCTCGGGAAATAAAAGCCAGCAGGACAAGCAAGGCGAAACAGAAAACCGGATCCATAAGGATCCGGTTTTTCGTGTGTATGGAATTCATTTGTTTCAGGGGACGGAGATGGTGGTATCGTCCTCGATCTTCAGCTGGAAGGAAGCTTTGCCCACATTTTCAGATGCGATACCGTCCACGGTAAAACCGCTGACTGCGGGTTTCGCGTCTTCGGTGAAGACAACGATGGTTGCGCCGACGGCAACCTGGCCTTCCTTCACGGATCTCAGGCCGCCCTTGTGCCAGGTGAAGGTGCATCCGGTGCAGGTGACTGTGACGAGATTGTTCATATCAATCTCATCCTCGGAAGAGGCAGACGCGGTCTTTTCGAACTTTGCGGAGATCGACAGATCCGTCGTGATGTTTTTCAGCACAAAGCCGGTAAGGCTGTCCGTCGGTTCAATCCGGATGCCGTTGACGATCCAGTATTTTACGGGGGAATCGGAACGGACCGCCACATTTCCCTGATTCTCAAACTCAAGGGAGGAGGCCGCCTGGTCTTCCAGCACATTCCCGCGGGAATCGACCGGACAAAGGGTTACCTTGCTGGCCGTTACAGTAATGATTTTCGGCGCGTTCGGATCCACTTCGGGTTCCGTGGACGTGGCTGTGGCAGTACCGTCGGCGGCAGCGGCGCTTCCTTCGGGAGTATTTCCGGCGCCTGCGTTTTTGCCGTTATTCGTAGTAGCGTCGTATTTCGCGTTCGGATCGAGGCCGAACCAGTAAATATGCTTATGTTCGGATTCGACTTTGACTCCGTCCTTGACCAGAACGACGAAAACTTCCCAGCGGTGCATAAACTTCGGAACACCGGTGAGGAACAGCTTCTGTTTGCCCTCTGAGGCGCTGAGCGTAAAGTTGTTCTGTTTCCGGGCCTTCATTTCATTGCGGAGCTGCGGACCCGTCCATTCATTGCCGGTGTCCGGATCCCTGAAATGCCAGCTGCTGTCGTTGGGGGTGAAGTTTTCACCCTTGAAAGTCAGAGAAAGGTTGCCGTACTTGTCCGTAGTGGCGTCTGCGGGCTGCTGCGTGAAAACCGGGCCCGCGCCTTCAGAGAACGCGGCACAGGAAGCACCGAGAAGCAGGCAGAGAATCAGCAGAAGAGATACGATTTTCTTCATTGCAATACCTCCATTGGGGATTCATCGCCGGTGGCGAATAATCAAGTTAAGTAATTATAACATTATTTTTGTGAAATTTCAATCCAATTTTCACAAAAATATTAAGAAATTATGAAATTTATACACAAATCAATTTGCCTGCCTGGATTTCTCCCGCAGATTCAGCAGTTTCAGCATGACAGCTTCAAGCGTGCCTTCCTGATTCAACCGCCCGGATTTCACACCGTATTCCGCATCGAAGCAGATATTCACCGCGCTTTTTACCTGACCGTTGGTCCATCCGGAAGCCTGCCGGACATACTGGTCCACCGCGAAGGGCGGAACTCCGAGAGCGGAACGGATATCCGCGGCGGAACGCTTTTCATACTGCATGATTTTAATGTGCTGCAGTAGACGAAACTGGCGGAGCAGCATGGAAAGCATATACATCCGGTCTGCGCCGGCCAGAAGCTGATTCCGCATCAGGAGAAAAGCACGGCTGCCCTGGCCGGAAACCACAGCGTCCACCATCTGGAAGACAGTACATTCCGTGGAGGGCGTTGCGACAGCCCGGATGGAATCCGGATGGACGGAAGAAGCGGTCCCGGTGTGGGAAGCAACTTTGGCAATTTCAGTCAGGAGCAGGCCTGTGTCGCTGCCGCAGGTGAATATCAGAAAATCAGCCGTGCGATCATCGCATTCCTTCCCCAGCTCCCGGAAGGAATCTGTCACAAAGGACGTCAGTTCGCGGTCCCGCAGGGGAGAAAAGACAACAATGCCGTTCAGCTTTTTAATGGCCGTATACAATTTTTTTCTTCCGTCCGGCTTCTGGGTACAGTAAAAGAGAAGAACAGCGGAACACGGAACGGAAGGAAGATAGTCCGCCAGACGGTCATCCGCTTCCGCACGGCCGGTAAGCGCAGGATGATCCCGGACGACAACCAGACGCCGTTCAGCCATAAAAGGAAGCGTTTCAGCCGCAGCGATAATC
>JAEEGL015807164.1_pt1 | contig 17872 bp, 3 predicted proteins | sample 9134231 | NCBI WGS metagenome assembly JAEEGL01 (sample SAMN16246548, study PRJNA631951) | gut metagenome | biome: gut microbiome; feature: rumen; material: fiber-attached | host: Bos | place: Iran: Karaj | collected 2018-10 | reverse complement strand
CAATAAAAATGCAGCTATAGCGAGAATTTTATGGCTGAAACGGAGATTCCAGAGAGCAAATTCCAGGTCAGAGTGATAAAAACACTGCAAGAGTGAGAAAAAGGCCCCGGAAACAGAGGTTTTGGAGAGCAAATTCCAGGACAGAGAGGTAAAAAGGCCGCAATAGTGAGAAAAAGGCCTCAAAAACAGAGGTTTCGGAGAGCAAATTCCAGGTCAGAGGGATAAAAAGACCGCTATAGTGAGAAAAAAGCTCCGGAAACAGAGGTTTCGGGGAGCAAATTCCAGGACAGAGAGGTAAAAAGGCCGCTATAGTGAGAAAAAAGCCTCAAAAACAGAGGTTTCGGAGAGCAAATTCCAGGACAGAGAGATAAAAAGGCTGCTATAGTGAGAAAAAAGCCACGAAAGCAGAGGCTTCGGAGAGGGAATTCCAGTTTACAATGATGAAAATGAAGCCAGAGCGAGAATTATAAGTTGGAATTAGCGTTCTAGGAGAGCCCAACTCATGTCAGAACAATAAAAATGTCTCTATTGCCAGAATGATTGAAAAGAACCGGTTTATTGGAGCGCCACACAATTCTCGTCCTGGCAGGGCTTTACGCCCCGGCGCTCCTGGCGAAGGCCTTGGGGCTCTGACCGTACTGGGCCTCGAAGGTCTTGTAGAAATAGGTCCTGTTAGAGAACCCTGCGGCAGCGGATACATCTGATATTGTCATGTGTTCGGATTCCAGCAGATGAGCTGCGTAGGCGAGTTTATTCTTCAGGCAGTACTCCGAGAGGGACATATGCGCATATTTATTGATGATCCTGTTTATGTAATCCCCGCTATAGCTCAGGGAATCCGAAAGGTCCTTCCTGGAAATTCTGCCGTGGTTAGCCCTGATGATGTGCTCGGCTCTTGCGAAGATAAGGAAATCGCTATTGTGCGCGAGGGCAGTCTTCGTGCAGTGGTAGCAGGAAGGATCCGAAAGATAGTCGAGGATTGAGCACAGAGCTCCCTGCACCAGGTCCTGGCTTCCGAAATGCGGGTTCATCATTGCATTTATGATCTCCTCTGACCAGAAGTGGAGGTCCTTTTTACTGGAATAATTCTTTATAGCCGGGATGAAATCAAGGTACTCCTTTTTGCCGGGGCTCTTAAGGTCGCTCTTTATGAACATGCAGATCGGGCCGGACAAAAAACTCTTCTCCTCCTGATAGGGTGAAGATGAAGCCTTCTCAAATATTGAGCTAATGTATTCCGGCTTCAAGCCCACGAACAGAATCCTTGAAGGACCGTTGAATGTCTCAAAGTGGCAGAGGCTCCTGGTTATGAGGCAGCACATTCCTGCTTCATATTTGTAGTCTGCGTTCTCAATCCTCTGAGTCACGCTCCCCTCCAGCACGATCATCAGCTCAAAGTAGTCGTGGAAGTGGGTGGGGTGCTCTCCAAAATGTGCCTCGTGGAAGCCGAAGGGCTCCTGGGACATTGTTCGGTCCCCGGGGGAGAGCGTTATGAAATTTATGTAATCCTCAGGCTTTGTTCCGCTGCAGTACTCGTAGGTCACCAGATAGTCGCCGTTCATCTGGTAGAAGTACCTTAGGGCGTTGTCGCCGGATGAGTGTATGGTCAGAGCCTCATTATCTCTGTAAGGCAGATAGGTTGCCTGTTCTTTTGCGGTTTCTTTTGCCATTGTCTGTTTTCTCCGTGAATCTTGCGTTTTTCCAGTGCCCGTGCGGATCCGAAAAAAATCTCTATTCCCATATATGATACACCACGACGGCTAAATTGTCTTGTTCTGACATTTAAAACGTATCATCTGCCGATTAAAATTATCCTTAGACAATCATTCTTTTGGGGGATGATGGATAAGGAGGGATATATATGAGAAAGGATAACAGTAAACACAGACGGCATTTAAGCCGGATAATAAGCGGCATCGTCTGCAGTGCCCTGATAGGGACGACGCTTCCTCAGGGACTTGTGTACTCCTACGCCTATGAGGGCGGCAGAGAACCCTTGTCTGTATCTGACACAGATTTGGAGGCCGAGAGGACCCTGTCTGATGGAAAAGAGCTCTCGGAGGAAGCCGGAAATAACGGCTCCCTGACAAAATCTGCAGCGGTATCAGATAACGTCAGCGCAGATGAAGGTGATGACAGTGCAGGATCAGATAACGTCAGTGCAGATGAAAACAATGACGGCACAGTATCAGATAACGTCAGCACAGATGAAAATAATGACAACGCAGGATCCGAAGACGTCAATACAGCTGAAGGCGATGACAGCGCTGAATCAGAAGGCGATGGCATCACCTCCCCGGACGGCGCAGACGCTGACACTGAAGCGACAGACACCAATGACAACAAAGGCAACGCAACCGGAGCAGCAGACAGCGCAGAAGCAGCCGATGATCTTCTCGGAGAATCCACAGAGTCATCAGCTCTTATAAACGGCGACTTTTCATCAGCGGAGGGCTGGGAGCTCACAGGCTTCTACGTTACGACCAACGAGTACATGCCCGATGCCTATAAGGATCAGAACTATGTTTACATATGGACGGAAAACGAGACGGAAGTTTCGGCAGTCCAGACCATAGAGGACCTTGAACCGGGAACCTACACGCTGTCAGTGGACGCCGGCGGTACTTACACGGAAGACAGCATAACCATAGAAGTGACTGCGGCAGATGGTCAGAAGATCACGGAAAAGTCCCTGGGATACGGAACAAAATGGGGCGAGTGGAGCACCATCACCACAGATGCTTTCGAGATAACCACGGAAAACAACAGCAGCGTAACTGTATCGGTTGCAGGAACACTGGCAGGCGGAAAGGATATCCACCTCGACAACGTAGTTCTTGCCTCTGATGGAGATGGACCGGTTGATCCTGAAATCACCGAGGCAGACTTCAGATTCTACTATTACACAGTGGATTATCCGGAAGAAGACCTCGGAATCTTTGCATGGAGCAACTGGACAGGAATCACAGCAAAGGACGCTAAAATCTGGGCTGACAAGTACACCGGAGCCTGGGATGTAGACAAAGACATAATAATGAATAAATCCGAAGTCGAAGGCTGGTACTACGCAGACCTTGTCATAGATCCCACGAATACTGACGCGGGCTTTGAGATCATGCGTTCAGGCAATCCCGACTCAAGCCTCATAGCAATTGCCTACCAGTGGCAGAACACGGACATGTACGCAACACTCATTTCCGGTGCAGCAGAAACCTATTACCTCAAGGATGGAATTCTGAAAGCCGGATCTCCCTTCGACGCAGCAGCCATGGCAGAGGAACTTGCAGCACTGATCACACCGGCTGACAGGATCTACCGTCAGAACAAGGACAAGGAAGTGACTTACTACACAACCGACGAATATGAAGAAGCCTGGCTTGCCTTTGTTGCAGCTCTTGATACGGCAAAAGAAATAATGGCGGCCTATGAAGACGGATCCATCTCCGGCGATGCGGCATACGCAGAACTTGAGATTGCAAAAGATTCTCTCGATACCACGATGAACGCGCTCACACCCAAGAAGGCCAAGAGCGACGTGATCAGCGTTGACAGAGTAAACATGGACGAAGACTTTATGCTCGGCGCTGATCTTTCCTCCTACATTTCCTTAAAGGACAGCGGCGTTGAATTCAAGGACGAGGAGGGCAAGCCCCTCTCAGATTCAGAGTTCTTCGAGTACCTCTACGAAGGCGGAACAAACTGGGCCCGCATCCGAATCTGGAATGATCCCTACAACGGCAGCGGCCAGGGCTACGGCGGCGGAAACAACGACCTGGACAAAGCTATCAGGATTGGAAAGCTGGCTACAAATGCCGGCATGAGAGTCCTCATCGACTTCCACTACTCAGACTTCTGGGCTGATCCCGGCAAGCAGGAGGCACCCAAAGCCTGGAGCGATTATTCTATAGAAGAAAAAGAAACAGCTGTTTACAACTACACTCTCGACTCACTGAATGCTCTCAGAGCAGCAGGCGTTGACGTTGGCATGGTTCAGGTGGGAAATGAGACCAACAACGGAATCTGCGGAGAGACAAGCTGGGACAACATGGGCCGCATCTACAAGAAAGGTGCAGAGGCCGTAAGAGCCTTCTCAGAAGATGTACTGATCGCAGTTCATTTTACCAATCCTGAAAAAGGCAGATACGGTTCTTTTGCAAAGAGCCTTCAGGACGCAGGCGTTGACTACGACGTATTTGCATCATCCTACTACCCGATGTGGCATCAGGGCGGCTCGGACAGCGGAACAGATCATCTGACAGCCAACCTGGTAGCGCAGCTCCAGAGCGTCGCATCAACTTATGGCAAAAAAGTTATGGTGGCAGAGACCTCCTGGCCCACAACCTGGGAGGACGGCGACGGCCACGGAAACAGCGCACCCAAGACCTCCGGCCAGGACCTGGACTACGACATTTCTATTCAGGGACAGGCAGACGAAGTGAGGGACGTGGTGGCAGCAGTTGCTTCAATCAACGCGGGAATCGGTGTTTTCTATTGGGAGCCCGCATGGATCTCCGCAAACTATGCATATAACTCAGACGGCAGCCTTAACGAGGCAGCTTACAGCAAGAACAAAACTCTGTGGGAGAAGTACGGATCCGGATGGGCATCAAGCTACGCTTCTGAATATGATCCCACCGACGCAGGTGTCTGGTACGGCGGAAGTGCAGTGGACAACCAGTCCTGGTTTGACTTTGACGGCACAGCTTTGGCAACAGCAAAGATCTACAGCTATATTAGGACCGGTGCTGATTACACCGGCTCCGTTGACATCAGCAGCGTGACTAACAATATCCTCCACGAAGTGGCCATCGGCAGCAGGATCGATGCTGACTTCTGGAGCACAGTAGAAAAGAAGGCAGAAGTAAAACTCACCGACGGCACCCTCTACACCGGGGAAGACGACAATATCAGCATTCGCTGGAATGAAGATGAGGCAGATGCACTCAGCACTGAGGAAGCAGGAACCTTCACCGTATCCGGAAAGCTTGCCGTGACCTTCGCACCGGCAGAGGGCGAAACAGCCACAAGAACTTACGACATTACACTTAACCTCACTGTAGTTCCTGCAGGAGAGTACAATCTCCTCGCATCACCCGGTTTTGAGGACAACAATGCAGTATGGGTTTCCAGTAACAGCATGCTTAAGCCCACACATGATGATCCCCGCAGCGGCTCCTACAGTGCACACTTCTGGGACGCAGGAACCATCGAGAAAGTCACGATATCACAGGAGGTAAAAGACCTTTCAGCAGGAACCTACCTTCTTGGAACCTACATCCAGGGCGGCGACGCAGGAGCAGATGACTACCAGTACCTTTACGCAGTAGTCAAAGACAGCGACGGAAATGAAAAGCTCACCTACAAGCAGAAATGCCAGCTCACCGGCTACCTCAACTGGCAGAACCCTGAAATTTCAGGCATAACTCTGGCAGACGGCGACACGCTCACTGTTGGAATGGAGATCAACTCCACAGAGAACGGCGCATGGGGAACCATGGATGATTTCTATCTCTATGGCACATATCCTGTAAAGACGATCGCCACCGAACACGGAACTCTGAATGTCAGCGCCTATGAGGCCATGAGCGGTTCAGTGATCACAGTGACAGCAGCTCCTGACAGCGGCTATGCCATTAAGAACGTATCTGTAACAGGAAGCGGCGTAAGGGCAGGAATGCTAGAGAGCGACGACACGGTAAAAGAAGCGGTCTACGACGCAGAAACAGATACAGAGACTCTTGAATTTGAAGATGCAGAAGGAGCAAACATCGCAGTTCCGGTGGCAGCAACCTTCAAGATGGCCGGCTCAGATGTGACCGTATCCGCTGAGTTTGTCTCAGTATTTGACGGCGCAGCAGAAAAGATCGATATCTCATCAGAGGATGTTAAGATCCTTGGAGCAACAGCTGTAGAGGAGGAAGGCGTAACCAAGCTCTACCTCGCAGACAGGAAATATACAGGAACGACCATAACACCTGATGTTAAGGTATCCTACAAGGGCTATTTGCTCACTTCTTCAGACCTCACTGTTTCTGCAAAAAACAACAAAAACGTTGGAACAGCAGAGGTGACTCTCACAGGTAAAGGCAACAGATTTACCGGAAGCCGCAAGGTTTACTTTAATATTCTCGAAGACGGAAGAACAGCTCTTTCAGATAAGAAGATAAGCATCGTATTCACAGATGCAGATGAGACCGCCGCAAACGGAACAGTAACATATTACTACGACGGCGAGAAGGTAAGACCTGCAGTTAAGGTTACTCTCACCGATGGCGAGACCGTAACAACTCTTTTTGAGGGCGTAGACTACATAGCAGACGTAAGCAACAACATCAAAGTTGGAACCGCAACTCTGACACTGGTTGCAACCGACGCAGGACTTACGGTAAAAGGCTCTGTGGCCAGGACCTTCAAGATCGGCAAATGCCCGATTTCAGAGCTTTCCTTCGGCAGCATCACAGGAGCAACCTATACAGGAAGCGCCATCAAGCCTGCAGTAACCGTAAGGCAGAATGGAACAGCTCTTTTAGCAGGAAGAGATTACACCGTAAGCTACAAGAATAATGTGAATCCCGGAACAGCCATCGTCACTGTGACAGGCATGGGCAATTACACCGGCAAGACCGATGTTTACCCGGGAACACAGAATAAGATCAGCTTCACCATCTCCGCAAGGAGCATCTCGGATTCAAGTGTAAAGGCATCCGCCGCAGCGCTGGTTTATACGGGAAAAGATCTTTCTCCAAAGGTAACAATCTCCTATGGCACAAAGAACCTGACATCAGCTCAGTACGCTATCATAAAGCTTGAAAAAGAAGGCGAGGCAGAGCCGATCTACGACGCATCAGCTGAGAACAAAGGAAAGCTGAAAGTAAAGGAAGTCGGCAGCTATAAGCTCACGGTTGAAGGAAAGGGAGCCTTTAAGGGACAGAGAGTCCTGGCATTTAAAGTCGTTGAGAAGTCAAATAGCATCACAAGTGCTGTCATCACAACAACAGGCAAGGTCTACACAGGAACAGGCATAAGGCTCAACTCTAAATCAGACCCTGCAGAACTCAAGGTTACTGTAAACGGAACAGTTCTGACCGAGAACGTGGATTACACAACCGAGTACACGAACAACACCAACGTGGGCACGGCCACTGTAAAGGTCATCGGCATGGACAACTACGCCGGAGAAAAAACAGCGAAGTTCAAGATCGCCAAGGCTAAGCTGACAGCCGTTTCAACCTGGAGCTTTGAAGGCGACGACATCTACGGCGGAATCAGACCCTACACCGGATACGAGTGGAAACCTGAACTTATCATCAAAGCCAATGTGGGAACAGTGGACAAGCCCGTGATCAGAACGCTCAGAAACGGAGTCGACTACACGATCAGTTTCAAGAATAACCTCAAGGCTGATACCACAAAGGACGCAAGCAAAAAGGCATATGCAACCATCACCGGCAAGGGAGGATACTCAGGAAAACTCACCATCAAGGATATCTTTGATGTGAAGGACACAAGCCTTGATGACTTCATAGTCTCTGTTGATCCTGCAAGTTACACCGGAAGCGCGCTCAAGCCTGAAGTGAAGTTTACCTACAAGGCAACAGGAAGGGAGCTCACTGTCAAAGCAGGAACAGCAGTAACTCTTACCTACAAGAACAACAAAGATGCTTCAGGTAAGGCAGCAGGCGCCAAGGAGCCCACAGTCACCATAAAGGAAAAGGGCATGAACGCGGCTAAGGCCACAAAGGACAAGGCGTCAAGGATAGTTACCTTTACCATTAACCCTGCAAAGATAGCAGCAACAGATGTAAAAGACATCCCGGTTCAGTCCTGCAAGGGCAAGGCTGTAACTCCGGCCGTTTCCGTAAAGGTTGGCGGAAAGACTCTGAAAGCAGGAAAGGACTTTACAGTATCTTACGCAGACAACAGCGCTGCAGGTACAGCAAAAGTCACGATCACGGGAATCGGCAACTACACCGGGACAGTTGTGAAAACATTTACGATAAGATAAGCTTAATAAAACAATACAGAAGTTAACAGAAAAGGGCGAGAGTGAAAAATGATTTCACTCCCGCCTTCTTTATGTGAAATTTATTAATAAATCATGAATAAATTCTAAAATAATTTGTGCAAAACCCTCTTGGCGGTGCTAAAATTAATAGGCGTCGTGATTAACGATGAGCTAATTTTGCAAGGAGGGTGTTAGAAATGGTAGTTAAACGTTTTTTGGCTCTTACCATGGCAGGTCTTTTGGCTGTCACGTCTGTCAATACAGGCAGCATAAAGGCGTATGCCCAGGAGCCGGAACAGGCTGTTCTTGAGGACAGCCCGGAAGAAGCAACGGAGGAAGCTTTGGATCAGCTTGCTGACGAAGAAGCGGAATCTGCTGATTCCGAAAAAGAAGAGGAGGCAGTGGCAGAGGCTGAGCCTGTCGAAGATGAGGCTTTGACCGAAGAGGATGCTCAGGAAAAGACTGAGCCTGAGGCTGAAGCTGAAGGGCCTGAGACAGAAACAGATACAGACGAAGAGAGTGTTGAAGTCACATTTAATGCAGTGGGTGGATTCTTCCAGAATGAGGAAGACACACTTTCCTTTAGTGTGGCAAAGGGCTCTGCAATTGAAGAACTTGAAGCCCCCGAGAAAGAGGGATTTACATTTGAGGGCTGGTTCCTTGATGAGGAATACACACAGCCGGTAGATATTAGTTCTTTTGCATTCGTAGAAAATGCAGTTTTATTTGCGAAGTGGCAGGAGATTACCGATGAGGACGAAGAAGGTGTAGAAAGTGCAGAGGACCTTCTGGAAGCAAGCTCATATGAGATAACACTTAACGGTAATGGCGGAAAGTTCTCCGATGGAAATTTAACTTATAAGCTGACAAGTAAGACAAAATATCTGGAAAGCTATATACCTGCTTTAGATGGCAAGGTCTTTTTGGGATGGTTCAGTGATGCAGATTGTACTACTTCACTGTCTTCCACCAGCAATCCGTATAATCTTAAGGAATATGCCGAAAGCGGAACAGAGATTTTTGCAGGCTGGAGTGATTATTATACAATAATCTACGTATTTGGTACCGTTGAAGGAACAGATCCTGAAAAAAACACAGGATATTACTGGGATTATCATACTGACAGCAGATTAAAGACTCTGGAATATAAAGTACCTAAGGGAGCAACCCTGAACAAGTATTATCCCAGCAGCAGCTATGCCCGCAACACAGATCTTCATTATGCCTTTACCAGTTGGTATAAAGATGAGGCAAGAACGAATAAGATAAGCTCCATATATTCCTTTAAACCGGAAAGTGATATGGAAATATATGCCGGATATGAGAATAACAGAAAACTCGCTAAAATTCATGCCAATTCAAGTACCGCATATTGTGAATATGATGTAATCGAATACAATGAAATACGTGGTGAATATGAAAGCGGAATAAAGCAGTCATATTCAAAAAGCAATCAGGGATATCAGATATATCTCTCAAGTGGTTATTTTGAGAATACTGACCCCAGAATGGCCTTTGGTGGTTTTTATTACGACAAGGCCTGCTCTGAAGACAAGAAGATAGATGGTTATTCCATATATGTTCAGGATGATGTTGAGCTTTGGGTGAAGTGGGAAGCAACTAATAAGCTTGTGACCTTTGACGTCAACGGCGGATATTTCAGAAAGTATGATAATGCAACCGAGAAGTATGTTACAAGCACCGATCCGGTTATTGTCGGTACCTCCGGTGAGAGTAGTTATTTTAGCCCCGGAACCCTCAAGAGAGATGATCAGCACTACAGATTTGCGGGATGGAGCAAGAACAAGAATGCAACAACACCTGATGAGGGTCTTGCCAATGATCCGGATGATGACGACGGAAGTTTTAGCTTCTATGCGAGCTTCGCTGAGGATACAAAGCTTTATGCTGTCTGGACTAAGGAATACATCGTTGCAACCTATGATGCGGGCAAAGGAAAGCTGCGTCAGTACAAGGATGGGGAATACATACAGGTAAAATCCTACAGTTCAAGGATCATAGACGGCAGACCCGATGATTATCCATCAGAAAGTGATGTTATTGCCCCCAGCGACACACAGATTTTCTCTGCCTGGTATGTTGGCGATGAGAAAGTAAACAGTATTTACAGCTATAACTACACCGGCGATGTGACATTTACTGCACATTATGCAACAAAGTATACAGTGACACTGGATGCAAATGGCGGATATTTTGAAGAGTGGAATTCTGAAACTAGAACCAATGACCATGTTCCCAAAAGGGTAAAAGAGTTTGCCGCAGGTGACAGCAAGTACCTAGACACTCCTAAGAATGATGCTGACAAAGAATTTGGCGGCTGGTATTCTGACAGCGCGCTGACAAAGTCAGTTCCCCAGAACTATACACCAACCGGAAACATCACTCTGTACGCAAAGTGGCTTCCTAAATTCCCTGTAACCTTTAATTACGGTGAAGGTACTGTAGCCGGAATGGCTTCAGATACTAAGATGATTGCTGACGGTTATAAGGTAGAGAAGGGATTTTCATCAATAACAAACCCCGTACCCAACAGTGACGATCAGGCGTTTGAGGGATGGTACACTGATGCGGAGTTTACGAACAGGATAGAAAAGAGCGATATTCTTTCGACAGTAGTCACGAAAGAGCTCACTTTCTATGCACGTTATGTACAGGCGTTTACTGTGACATTTGTTGCAGGAGAAGGTTCTTTCAGATCTAAGGATGGTCCAACCTATTCCGTTAAGGTGGCAGATGGTCAGGCAGTCGGAAGCAAAGCTCCTACAATGGTTTCTACCGAAAGAAACGTATTTGAGGGATGGTTCGTAAAGAACGGTGATCAGGAAGAAGAAATCCTGAACATATACTCATACAAGATAACCGCTGACATCACTTTCTATGCAAAGTACACTCAGTGCTATATCCTTACTTTCCATGCAAACCAGCAGGGAGCTCTGCTTGATGGACAGGAGACTGTAAAGATACAGGTTACCAAGGGTACTGCTTTCAGATACGGCAAGGACGGCGACGAGAAGGATGTACTGTACAAAGCACCTGATCTTGACTATTCCGGTGTTGACCTGACACAGGCACTGCCTTTTGTATACCGCTATAATGATAAGACTTATGGCTGGACAACCAAGGCGGATGGATCGGGAGACACATATTTCCTGGGCAGCTCAGGGCACTTCTACTACACAGAAGACGGAAAGCGCTACAATTTCAATATGTACGGATTTGTTCCCACCGGCGATATGGATTTCTACGCAAGATGGGGAGAACCCGTGACCGTTACGTTTGATCCTAACGGCGGAACATTCAAGACCGGATCAAGCTATGATGAATATGGCACGTTAAATTCCAAGGGACAGAGAGTTCAGAAAGTACCTAAAGGAATTTTCTACACTGATGTTAAATCGCCTAATTCCGATTCCGCATATCCGCCCGCAAACAGCGATTATACCCACATCAGCTGGGGATATCTGGACAAAGACGGTAAGGATTATATCGGTTCTTATAAAAAGATCCTGGAGGACACTATTATCTATGGAAGATGGTACAAGTCATCCAGCGGCAGCGGCAGCGGATCCGATACATCGAAGACGGTTACGCTCCATGCAAAGGACGGTTACTTTGGCTCTGTATCAAGTAAGACCAGTACATTTACATATTCAGGCTTAAGCACTACGTCCACGCATTCAACAACAATTCCCAGCATAGGCGATCCGAACAAGGCATTCCTTGGCTGGTATTACGATGATGCGCTGACAAAACCGTATCCCGCAGAGTATCAGTTCTACAGATCAGGAACCTGGTATGTTATTGTTCCTAAGGATATTACGGATCTTTATGCCAAATACGGACCGGCGTTCACGGTAAAAGTTGATGCCAACGGAGGATATTTCGACAAGAACTCTGACAGAACAAAAGATCCCGATGAGACCATGCGTGATTCGACCGCAATATCAGTGAAGCAGAAAGTGTCCGGTAAGGGAATAACCATTTCTGACTACACAAAGAGGATCAGAAGAGACGGCGATGAACTGTTTGACGGATGGTATAAGGATCCCGATGGCCTGAACAAGGCACTGATTACATCAGAGGATTCAAACTATGAGTACTTTACACCGTCAGAAAACTGCACGCTGTATGCAAACTGGAAAGAATTTAGTCTTCCTGAAGAGATAAGTATCAGCGCACCGGCAACCATCAGTGTGGGTCAGGAGGTCGCTCTTTCAGCAACAGTAAAGCCCTCTTCTTTCGCAAAAGAGGATCTTCACTGGTATGTATCAAGTTATAATTATGACAGCAAGGCGAACCCGCTTGGCCACAGACCTGCAGTTCTTTCCAACAACGGAAAACTTACCGGTCAGGCAGCAGGCACTGTAAACATTTATGCTGAGCTCAACGGCCGGATGTCCAATATTGTTGAAGTTACCGTATCAAACAAGGCTGTAGAGCAGAGCATATCACTTGACAGATCGACGCTCAACCTTGTCAAGAACGCTACGGCAACAATTACAGCAATAGTTACTCCTGCTTCAGATGCGTCAAAGGTAACCTGGAGTACTTCCAACAATAAGGTAGCGACAGTAGACGGCAGTGGTTCCGTGGCAGTTATTACGGCAGGAGATACTGAAGGAACAGCAGTGATCAAAGCAACACTCGGATCAAAGCATGCTGAGGTTACTGTAAATGTCTCTGTTCCCATCAGGCTGGACTACAATACAGCAAGTCTTACCTATAAAGAAGGAAACACCTACGCACTCAAGGCGACTCCGGCTGATGACTACGCTGACAAGAACATTGTATGGGAGAGCTCAGATCCTGATGTTCTTACAGTTGAAGCATCCGGCAAGACAGGAGCTGTAGTAGCAGTTAAGTTCGGAAAAGAGCTTACGGAAGAGACAATGGTTACAATAACAGCAACCCTTGAGGGCACTGAGTATTACGATAAGTGCGAGTTTACAGTAAGACCGCCTGAGACAACACGTGCTCCTAAGGCATATGTTGACGGAGATGAGGCTGCATCAGGCAGCGAAGTTACTGTTAAGTCAGGTGCTGTTGCAAGTCTGTTGTCAGAAACCTACGGAGCTACAGTTTTCTACACCAGGACAGAAGACGGATCAGCACCTGCAGATCCTGTGGTAACAACAGATGCTGAGGGCAATCCTGTTGCAGGTGAAGGAACTCTGACTTACGCAGGAGCTTTCACATTGACAGCGGATGTAACAAAGGTTAAGGCAGTTGCTGCACAGAAGAGTCTCATTGACAGTTCCGTAAGTGAATTTACTTTCACCATTGATAAGCAGAACTGGGGCGATGACATTGAGAATGAGTCCAACGAAGCACTTAAAAATTATATTAAGAACGAGGCTTTCCACGGCGATTCAACCAATATAAAAGATCAGATCTGGTACGTATTTGGTAACGGAGATGCTTCCTATGGCTTTATGTTTGCTGAAGAATCAGGTCTGCCTCTTAACATCACAAAGACCTATGATGGAAGCAAGATCACGTTTAATGACGAGATCCATGTTTACAATCACAACAAGAAGCTGATCGAGAACAGGGATTACACACTTACATATGCTAATAATGTAAATGTTCCCACAGGAGCAGCAGCAACCGTTACGATCAAGGGAAAAGGCAATTATAAGATCAATGGTCAGTTCAGCTTTGGTATTGCACAGGCTGAGATGAATGACGCGGTTATCACTTCAGAGAAGGTGGTTACACTCCTTGACAAAGCAAAGCTTTCAAGTGTTAAGCCCATTGTTACCTTTAACGGCAAGAAGCTTACAGCCAATAAGGACTATGAACTTAAGTACTTTGCAGATAAGGAGTGCACTGCAGCCATTGCTGCTACAGCAGCACTTGAAGCCGGCAAGAGCTACTTCATTCAGATAGCATCAAAGAGCAGCAACTTTGAAGGAAGCAAGGCAGAACCCATAGAAGTTAAGGTTGTTGCCAAGAATGACAAGTCCGTTGTACAGGCATCAAAGCTTAAAGTTACTGTTACTGACGCAGCCGGCAAGGCAGCAAAGATCCCTTATGATAAGACCAGATATGCTGCAGACCTCAAGGCAATGCTCACATCCAAAGATGGAGCTTACAAGGTAGTCGTTGCAGATGGAAAGACAGTGCTTGAGCAGGGTCTGGACTATGAGCTGGAATTCAGGGATAAGGATACAGAACTGTTTGATGCTTATAAGTCAGCCGGAATGCATGGCATCGTCGTTGTTGGAAAAGAAAAGACGGCTGAAGAGCTGGCTGAAACAGGCGCTAAGCAGTACGTTGGCGAAAAGACAGCAGTTCTGGAGATTGCGGGAACTTCTATTGCAAAGGCTAAGGTTGCCGGTCTCAAGACCACAGTTGAGTATACCGGAGCAAGAATCGGACTTGGTGATGTCTTCAATGCGACAGACAAAAACCTGAAGTCTGAATGGAAGGCCGAAGGAAAACCCGTACTCTATGTGGGAACAAGTAAGCTCACAGAAGGAGAAGACTACGTTGTTTCCTGCAATAATACAGGTATAGTAGGCAAGTTCGATATCATCTACACAGGTATCAACGGATGTACAGGAACTCTGAAGAAGACCATCACGGTAAAGGCTCATGGCATGACAGCCAAGGCGACTGACATCACTGTTACAGCTGCTGATGCAGTATACAGCAAGGCAGGAGCGACAGCTAAGGTAACAGTAAAACATGGTAACAAAACTCTCGTAGAGGGCGTTGATTACACAGTAACCTACAAGAACAACACCAAACCTTTCGACCTTAATACAGCAACAGCACAGACCCTCAAAAAGGCTCCTGTTGCAACAGTAAAGGGCATGGGCAACTACACCGGCACAGGAAAGAGCGCAAACTTCAGCATAACAAAAGCGCCCCTCTCACAGGTTAAGGTTGTGGCAGCAGATGTGGTCTATGACGCAAAGAAGAACGGCAAGTCGGGATACTTCCTTGTAGTTCCTAAGCTCCTTGACGGCGGAAAAGCCATTACAGCAGGAAAGAAAAAGGATGTTGACGCGATCGACAAGAAGACAGCTTACTCATACTTCTACCAGTCAGAAACAACTCTGGAGGACGGTACAGAGAAAGCTGCAGGAGATCCTGTTGCTGCAACCGATAAGGTTCCTGCAGGAACGTCCATCGGAGTATCGGTTAAGGTAAGCATCGCAGCTGACAATACAGCATCACCTTACACCCAGAATACAGATAAGCTGGTTGGATACTACAAGATACTTAAGGATAAGACTTATGACATATCCAAGTACACTGTAACTATCAAGAATCCTTCAAAGCTCTACTTCGAAGGCGGAGACATCATCAGACTCACAGAGGATGATCTGGTTGTTTCCACCGGAAAAGGAGCAGCAATGAAAGTCCTTGATACAAAGAATTACAGGATTGTATCCGTATCAAATACCAACAAGGTTGGTAATGCTACAGTTGTTATCGAAGGTTTAGGAGAGTATGGCGGAACCAAGACCGCAACACTCAAGGTAACGGCAAGAGTTAAATAATCATTTCGCAAAATCCCCCAAAGAAGACCCGGGAACTCCCGAAAGTCTCCTTTGGGGGATTTTTATGTATAAACATAAGCAAAATATAAAAAAATTATAAAATTTAAGTGCTCGTAGCAGGCGTATTGGTGATAGAATTATTAATTAACGGATAAGCGACAACGTGATTCGCAAGGGGGTGTATTAAATGAGTGGGAAGAGGTTTTTGGCTCTTTTACTGGCAGTTCTTTTTGCTGTTACATCAATTAATACGGGTAGCATGAAAGTTTATGCACAGGAAGCAGAGCTGATCACAGAAGAGAGTGTTTCTGAAGATGCAGGGCCGACAGGTCAGGGTCAGGTAACAGGTAGTGATGCTGACTCTGAACTGCCGTTTGAGACGGACGAGGATTATGTGCCGCAAGACCAGGCGGATCCTTCTGAAGAAACAGTAGAAGTTACTTTTGATGCTGAAGGCGGCCTGTTTCTTAATGAGGAAGGCACTCTTTTCCTGAATTTGTCAAAGGGAACAGTAATAGGAGAAATCGAAGCTCCTGTGAAGGAGGGCTTTGTTCTTGACGGCTGGTTTCTGGATGAGGAATACACACAGCCCATTGATCTTAGTTCTTTTGCGTTCGAGGAGAATGCGGTTCTGTATGCAAGGTGGCAGGAAATCTCTGACATTGATGAAGAGATCATTGCGGATGAGAGTTCTAAATCAGCCCTGCTTGACGCAGAGACCTACACCATAACACAGGATGCAAATGGCGGGTACTTCAGGGTAAGGAATCCCGAAACAGGGGAATATGAGAAAGTTAACCCGATAGTTATAGAGGTTCCTGCAGGAGAGATGGCTCAGCTCTCAATTCCCGGATCGGATAGTATCGTTGAGTTTATGGGATGGTATGCAGACAGGGAATTCAGCCGTCCTGTCGATAACTTCTTCATACCGACAGAAAGCATGACGGTATATGCAAAGTGGCTTCCCAGATATAATGTTACTCTCGATTATGGTGAGGGTAAGGTTAATGGGTGTGGATCGGATACCAGGTATGCCTATGAAGGCGCGACTGTATCATATCCCTTTTCATCCATACCGGTGCCGGTACCCAATGATGCTTCCAAAGCTTTTGAGGGGTGGTATGAAGATCCGCAGTTCACAAAAAGGCTGGAGACAGATGAGCTTCTCAGTATAGTTGTTACCAGTGACCTGACGTTTTATGCAAGATATACCCGGGCCTGCACAGTGACCTTCGATGCGGGCGATGGATCCTTCATGTCCAAGGACGGAGATACATATACTGTCAAGGTTGCGCAGGGACGGACTGTGTCAAGCCTGGTACCGACCATGACTTCAAGTGAAAGGAAGACTTTTGAGGGATGGTATATTAAGAACAGCGATGACTATCAAAAGATCTCCAATATATATTCCTATGAGGTTACAGGGGATATCACGCTGTATGCGAAATATACGCAGTGCTTCATAATTACATTCCATGCTAACCAGCCGGGGGCTCTTATCGATGGAAAAGAGTCTGTATCCATACAGGTTGTAAAGGGTTCTGCCTTCAGGTACCGCAAGAACAGTGACGCTACAGATGCGATCTTTGAGGGGCCTGTTTTAAACGCATCAGGAGTTGACGCAGATGAAGCTCTTCCTGTTCGTTACAAAAGCGGTAATCACACTTACTGCTGGACAACCAACAGTGAGGGAACCGGCAACTATTTCTTTTTTGGTGACAGAGGAGGGGTCTACTACACAGCAGATGAGGAAAGAAGTGTAAATTTCCCTGTTTATGGCTTTGTCCCTACCGCCGATGTGGATTTTTATCTCAAGTGGGGAAGACCTGTAGCTTTGACATTTGATGCCAATGGCGGAACGTTTAAAGTGGGAGAGTCTTATAATCAATATGGTACTCTGAATGCTGATGGGCAGAGGGTTCAGATTGTTCCCGGAGGGACTCCGTTCGGCCAGATCACCACACCTGCTTCAACCGCAGCAGATCCGCCGGAAGGCACTGACTATGCCACTGCAGTCTGGGGATATTACGGAAAGGTTGACCAGGTTCGTGTCAGTTTGTTCAAAAGAATCACTGAAGACACCACAGTATACTGCAAATGGTTTGAAAAATCTTCCGGCAGCAGTACAGGCACAAAAAAGACGGTGACCCTTCATGCAAAGGAAGGCTATTTTACCTATGAAGAAACAAAGACCAAAACCTTTACATATACAGGCCTGAGCACAGATAAATCTTATTCTACTACCGTTCCAAGTATTAAGGACAAGAATCTGGCCTTTCAGGGATGGTATTACGATGATGCTCTTACAAGACCCTATCCTGCCGAATATCAGTTT
>JAEEGL013805466.1_pt1 | contig 17872 bp, 16 predicted proteins | sample 9134231 | NCBI WGS metagenome assembly JAEEGL01 (sample SAMN16246548, study PRJNA631951) | gut metagenome | biome: gut microbiome; feature: rumen; material: fiber-attached | host: Bos | place: Iran: Karaj | collected 2018-10 | reverse complement strand
TCGCCGCTCTTGATTTCTATCACTGTGGCTCCGCTGCTGCTGATGCAGGGTAGGAGAGGAAGACAATGCCGGGCGGTATTCTCATCAACCAAAACAAATACTTTTGACTTGACGCTTTTAATAATTTCTGAAAGAACAGCGTCGGCGTTTTGCGTACATACTACGTTTTCAGGCAGATTCATACTGTATTTATTATTTTTAATTCGGTTCAAAATTATAAAAAATCGGTAATAATCCGAATCAGAAAATGCAATTCTAATTTTTTTTTAAAATTGATGACTGTATAACAAAAATGTTTGTAACTTTGCACCACAAAAAAGGTAAATAATGCGGACGGATTTGGTTTGATTGCAACCGCTTAAAAAAAATGCTAAAGCAATGCCTCCTTCCTACTTAATACCTCTAAATATTTAGTAATCAAAACATTTAACTTAATTATGTCATATTTTTTTACATCAGAATCAGTTTCTGAAGGACATCCCGACAAAGTAGCAGATCAGATTTCTGACGCTCTTTTGGACGAATTTTTAAAACAAGACTCTGAAAGCAAGGTGGCTTGCGAAACATTCGTTACCACAGGTCTTGCCGTTTTGGGAGGCGAGGTAAAAACCGAAGCTTATGTAGACGTACAGCAAACGGCTCGCGACGTTATCAACCATATCGGCTACACCAAAGGCGAATATATGTTTGACGGCAACAGCTGCGGCGTTATTTCAGCTATTCACGGACAAAGTCAGGATATTAACCGCGGTGTTGAACGCGAAGACCTTGACAATCAGGGCGCAGGCGACCAAGGTATGATGTTTGGCTACGCAGTTAAAGAGTCGCAAAACCTTATGCCTTACAGCATTGAGCTTGCTCACAAATTGCTTATCGAATTGGCTGCTATTCGTCGCGAAGGCAAACAGATGACTTACCTTCGTCCCGACAGTAAAAGCCAAGTTACTATTGAATACGGCGACGACAACGTGGCAAAACGTATCGACACAATAGTAATTTCTACACAGCACGATGAGTTTATCAAGGCTGATACTGCCAAGAAACAACTCAAAGCTGATAAGGATATGGTGGCAAAAATCACCGAAGATGTTCGCGATATTCTTATTCCCCGTCTTTTGAAAAAACTCAGTGCTAAAGAAAAAGCATTGTTTAAAGGTGACTACAAACTGCTTGTAAACCCCACAGGTAAATTTGTAATTGGCGGACCTCACGGCGATACCGGTCTCACCGGACGTAAAATTATTGTTGACACCTACGGAGGCAAAGGAGCACACGGCGGCGGTGCATTTTCGGGCAAAGACCCTTCAAAAGTAGACCGCAGCGCAGCATATGCCACACGTCACATTGCTAAAAATATTGTGGCAGCCGGCATTGCCAATGAATGTCTTGTACAAGTAGCTTACGCTATTGGCGTGGCTCAACCCGTTGGTTTATATGTAAACACATACGGCACAAGCAAGATAAAACTCAGCGACGGCGAAATTGCAGAAAAACTTCTCACAATTTTCGACCTTCGTCCTGCTGCTATTATTCGCAGATTGAAACTTAAAAACCCCATTTTCTTGGATACTGCTGCTTACGGACATTTTGGTCGCGAACCTTACACCAAAAAAGTAGAAGTGATAGAAAACGGCAAAAAGGTTAAAAAAGAGGTTGAGTGCTTCACTTGGGAAAAACTCGACTATGTAGACACTCTTAAAAAAGAGTTCGGTCTTTAAACTTTTTTATCCATTTTACACAATATTTGGCAAGGAATATGGTTATTTATTTGTAATCATATTCCTTTCTTTAAAACAAAAGGAAAAATAATACGTATAAGGTGTTGTATAATAACAACCACGGTATATTTATCGATATGAAAAAGTCAAAATACATAAAATTAGCGTTGTGTTTAGCCTTAGGGTGTTTCCTGAGTCTTGGTGCTTTTGCACAAGAAGGAGTACCTACTTCAAATGATGCTCTTGGAGGTGTAGGAGATGATAAAGAAGATGACCCACCAATTCCCATTCCTCTTGATGGCGGCGTTTCTATATTAATTGCAGCTTGTGTAGGCTATGGCGCTAAAAAATACCGTGACTATCTAAAAGAGAAGAATGCGTAGTTGGTCTCCTTTTGTTAAGGTAGTCTTCAATATTGCTATTGCGGTATTTGTAGGTTTTATTTTTTTCGCACTTCTAAAAAAAAATTACTATATATTCAATCTCTACGAATATGGAGTATATTGCCTTACAGAGTTGATAGCCAATTCTGTGAGGGTAGTTCTTAATCTATTCGGTTTTAATTGTTTAACATTTGGTAAGATAATTTCCAATACTGATGGCGTATCGCTAATATTAGACCGCGGATGCGTAGGACGCAATGTGCTTTTGGTGTTTGCGGGTTTTATCATTGCTACTCCTGCCCAAGTTTGGCGCAAAATTGCCTTTACCGCAGCCGGAATAACCATCATAATTATGCTCAATGTGATTCGTATTTCGCTGCTTATATATGTGGGCACTTATCACAACGAGTGGTTTCACTTTACACACGAATATCTGTTTAAATATACTCTTTATGCAGGAGTTTTTTTGTTGTGGGTGCTGTGGGTACGCAAGTTTAGGTCTTCATCTTCTTCTTTTTCGCAGCAGGAAAAAGTACATTGTTGAGAATCAGTCTGTATCCCGGAGAATTTGGATGTAAATCAAGGTCGGTAGGAGGGTCGCCTACATAGTGAAGGTAATCTTCTGGGTCGTGTCCGCCGTACCATGTCCAAGTGCCTTTGCCGTATTCACCGTGTATGTAGCGAGCTTCGTTGGCAGCTTTGTTTTCGCCCATAATCAATACCGAACTTTTCAAAACTTCTTTGCGGTACGATGTGGTTTGCCCCATGAATCCATCAATAATGTTTTCGTGGTTTTGACAGAGCATAGTGGGCACAGGGTCCCATTTGGCAGAAAATTCGAATAGTGTGAAAATATCGTTTTCTTTTTGTACCCGTCGAGTGGTGGTGGCGTCGATGTCGCTGTATTCGTACACGTTGGGGTTTAATTCAAGTTTGAAATCTTTGAATGCAAATGTGGCAGAATAATCGAGTTTTGATTGACAGTTGGGGTCAATAGGGTCGCCATCAAACATTGATTGACAAATATCGGTGTTTTCGGCAGCAAGTGCAATGTCGAAACTATCGGTGGCACTGCACATTGCAAACATAAATCCTCCGTTTTCTACAAACTGCTTTATGGTTTTAGCAACGGCAAGTTTTAGTTTTGATACCTTTGTGTAGCCCATTTTTTGTGCCAATGCGTTGAACTCAATTACTTGATTTTTGTACCACGGTACGTTTTTGTACGATGCGTAAAATTTGCCAAACTGACCTGTAAAATCCTCGTGGTGAACGTGTAGCCAATCGTATTTAGATAGTTCGCCTGTGAGAATCTCCTCGTCGTAAACTACTGTGTAAGGTATTTCGGCGTAGGTGAGCACAAGCATCACGGCATCGTCCCACGGTTTGTAGGTTTTGGGTGCGTAGACTGCGATTTTTGGAGCTTTTTCTAATTTGATATGCTCCATATTAACATCATTGCGTGATATTTGAGCCAAAATATTGTCGGCTGCAGCGTCGGGAATTTGCTGAAAACTAACGTTGCGAACACGGCATATTGTGGCTATTTGATCGGTGTAGTCGGTAAGAAAACTGCCTCCACGATAATTGAGTAGCCATTCTGCCGTATATCCTGCCTCCAATATGGTGTAGGTAACGCCATATGCTTTGAGATGGTTGGTTTGCGACTCGTCCATCGGAATGAGAATTTTCATTGCAGCAGATGGTAGTGCCGAAACTATTAACAATAATATGGCGGCAATAATTTTCATATTACAAAAAGTTTTTAGAATGGTACGTCGCCATTGTTTGGCATTGGCGAACCATAGTTTTGAGCAGGTGGAGCAAACGGGTCGTATCCGCCTATATCGGGCATTCCGGGCATCATAGGTATTCCTGCCATCGGGTCGTTGGCAGGTGTTGAGCCGCCGTTTAAACTGCTGGCAAATGTCTGCATCATCTGTCCAGAGTCGTCGGAAACCATAAGACCTTGATTGTCCCACTCTTCAAAACGGGCAAACTCTGCACGGAAATGTAGGTTAACATCTTCCAAAGCACCGTTACGGTGTTTTGCAATAATTATTTGTCCGAGACCTTCGGTAGAATTGCCAGCCTCGTCTTGCATTATGCCAAATTTCTCAGGACGGTGAATAAAGCATACAATATCGGCATCCTGCTCTATAGCACCAGATTCACGAAGGTCGCTCAACTGAGGACGCTTGTCGCCTGCACGCATTTCTACCTGACGGCTCAACTGCGAAAGTGCTATAATTGGTATGTTCAACTCTTTGGCAATGGCTTTGATACCACGCGAAATGGTGGAAACCTCCTGCTCACGGTTGCCTCGTACCTCGGGCGGACCCGTCATAAGTTGCAGGTAGTCAATTATTACCATTTCTATATTGTGCTGCATTTTTAAGCGGCGACATTTGGCACGTAGTTCAAAAAGCGAAATACCTGCAGTGTCGTCGATATATAATGGTGCGCCTTCAAGATTTTTGATTTTCTTTTCAAGCTGCATCCATTCAAAGTCTTCGAGTTTGCCGGTGCGGATTTTGTCAGACGGCAATTCTGTTTCTGACACAATTAAACGGTTTACCAACTGCACAGCCGACATTTCCAATGAGAATATTGCCACCGGCACTTTGTGGTAAACTGTCATATTGCGAGCCATCGACAGCACAAACGCCGTTTTGCCCATTGACGGACGCGCTGCTACCACAATCATATCGCTTCGTTGCCATCCTTGTGTAATGCGGTCGAGCGATGTAAAACCTGACGGCACTCCGCTGAGACCGTCGGTGCGTTTGCTTGCCTCCTCTAACTGCGCCATCGCCTCTTTGAGCACTTGATCCATGCTCTGAGTGTCGTTTTTTATATTGCCGTAGGCGAGGTCGAAGATTTTTTTCTCCGAAAAATTCAGAAGGTCGTCAACATCGCTACTAAGGTCGTAAGCTTTGTTTTCGATTTCGGAGGCTACCTTGATAAGTTCACGTTGAATGTATTTTTGCGCAATGATTCGGGCGTGAAACTCTAAGTGAGCTGCACTACCTACACGTTCGGTAAGCGATGCAATGTAGTATGCGCCGCCGATGTCTTCTAAGTCACCTTTGGCTCTGAGTCGCTCGCTTACGGTATAAATATCTATGGGCAAATGTTCGGTAGATAACTGAACAATTACCTCAAATATTTTTCGGTGTTTGTCGGAATAGAAACTTTCGGGCTTGAGAATGTTCATCACCTCAATTTCGGAACCCTTCTCGAGCATTATAGCACCGAGCACCAAGCCTTCGAGTTCTTCAGCCTCGGGTGGCTTGCGTCCGTATTGGGCGTTGATGTCAATGATGTCCTGTTGTTTCTTTTTCGAACCTTGATTGTTGAAAGATGGCATTGCGCAGTTTTAATAATTAGTTTTCACAAAATACGCCCATTCCGGCGAATTTATCGAGACGCTCTTTGAGAAGTTGCTCTGTAGGTAATTTTTTAAGTGCTTCGAGATTTTCGATTATAGTGCGTTTTACTGTCTTGAATATTTCGTCGGGATTGTTGTGAGCTCCTCCCAATGGTTCTTTGATAATGCCGTCGATGAGTTTGTTTTTAAACATATCCTCAGCCGACAGTTTGAGAGCTTCAGCGGCGTCGCGTTTGAAATCCCAACTACGCCAAAGAATGCTTGAACAAGATTCGGGCGCAATTACCGAATACCAAGTGTTTTCGAGCATGAAAACTTTGTCGCCAACGCCTATGCCTATAGCACCGCCCGAAGCTCCTTCGCCGATAACTATGCATATGATAGGCACTTTGATACGAAACATTTCGTATATGTTGCGAGCAATGGCTTCTGCCTGTCCGCGTTCTTCAGCTTCAGCACCGGGGTATGCACCGGGAGTATCTATAAATGTTACAATAGGTTTGTTGAATTTTTCTGCCATACGCATAAGACGGAGAGCCTTGCGGTAGCCTTCGGGATTTGCCATACCAAAGTTGCGGTATTGACGCATTTTGGTGTTGACACCCTTTTGCTGACCAATAAACATAATGCTCTGATTGCCGATAGTTCCCCATCCGCCTACCATAGCGGTGTCGTCTTTGATTTGACGGTCGCCGTGCAGTTCGATGAAGTCGTCGCAAATGGCATTGATGTATGCCAAAGTGTATGGACGTTCGGGATGTCTTGAAACTTGAACCCTCTGCCACGGAGTGAGATTTTCGTAAATCTCCTTACGGGTAGTTTCTATTTTGTTTTGCAAGTCGGTGATGGTTTTGTCGATGTCGACAGATCCTGCCTCCTTAATCTCCTTGGCTTTTGCCAACTGGTTTTCTAATTCCTGTATTGGTTGTTCAAATTCAAGCAGTTGCATAAATTTTCTTTTTAATAATTTACTTTTTGTGTTGGTGTGCAAAATTAATAAAAATCGGTAAAAACAACGAAATTTTTTAGGCAATTTAGTTGCTATATTCTTTTATAATATAATTGCTAATAATTGTTGTTTTTATAATATATTTCTATGTTATTTATCTTTTATAATATTATGCTAAACAATTTTTATATTTTGCTATTCTTTTTAGCAAGTCGTTTAGTGGATTTGCTGTATTTGTAAATTTTTTTTGTAAATTCGTAATTGTTGTTTAACTTTATGGCCAAATCTAAGTGTTATGAAACGCAACTTTTGTTTTAGCCAACAGCAACTTATAAACCGAGCCTTAAAGCTCTCAGCGGCGTGTGAGCGCGATTTGTCGCGACTTACCGGCATTGGTTTCACTTCCGATATGCTCAAAAACCTTACCGAAATGAACGCCGATTTTATGAGAATGAATCCCGACCGTGGAATTTTGAAAGAGATTGCTGCCCTAACTGACAAACGAAAAACCATTAAAAAAGAGATTATCAAACAGATACGTATTATTCAACTCCGTCTTGAAATTCTTGGAAAACAGCAAACTGATATTTATCATCTACTTAAAAATATAAAGGTGCACAATGTTACTGATGCTGTTTTCCTTGATGGAATGCGTCAGATACAGAGTTTTAGCATTAATCTTTGTTCTATGGGAGTGTCGGCTACACTTACAGGTACTTTAAACGGACTTATCAACGATTTTAAAACTCAAGTGGAATTGCTTCAAAAACTCAATTCAGAACGCAAAATCGACAGCGAAAGTCGTATCTCATTGGCAAACAATATTATAACCCTAATGGGCAGAATCTGTAAAATGGGCAAACTCCTCTGGAAAGATGTGGATGAATCAAAATATAAGGATTATGTAATGTATTAGTTTGTTGCTTTAAAATTATTCAAAATAATATTATACATTACATATTGTATTATTTCCATAGTTATTATTTTTCAATACTTTATCTTTTTAAATCTATATTTCACATTTGTATTATGATAATTAGCGTATTGTCTATAATTGTAAACGTCGGTACAAATGTGAACAATGCTGCTGAGAACTATTCCTGAACGGTTTTTCGACGTACGAATAGAAGTCGAAAAACCTCTTCTATTTTTGAAACTGTGGTAATATCAATGGTATGGCGAATGTTTTCAATATTTTTTTTGTGAGCCGATGAGATGATGATTTTTTTGAATCCTATCTTTTCGGCTTCGGCAATTCGCTGCTCCACTCTTGATACCGGACGAATTTCGCCGGTGAGACCAACTTCGCCGGCAAAGCACACATCGTGAGCAATGGCAATGTCGAGGTCGCTGCTCAAAACTGCAGTTATCACCGAAAGGTCCATTGCAGGGTCGTTGATTTTGATGCCGCCGGCAATGTTTAAGAATACATCTTTGGTATTGAGACGAAATCCGCAACGGCGTTCCAAAACAGCAAGAAGCATATTTAAACGTTTGGCATCGAATCCTGTGCTGCTTCGCTGTGGCACTCCGTATGCCGCTGTGCTTACAAGGCTCTGAACCTCAATTAAAAACGGTCGCAATCCTTCAACTGCTGCTGTTACTGTTACGCCCGGTGTGTCGTTGTCGTGATGGTGTATGAGCAATTCACCGGGGTTTGAAACCTGACGGAGACCATCGCTGAGCATCTCAAAAATGCCCACTTCGGATGTTGTGCCAAAACGGTTTTTGATTCCGCGAAGCACTCTGTAAACGTGAGAACTATCGCCCTCAAACTGTAGAACGGTGTCTACCATATGTTCGAGTATTTTTGGACCTGCAATGTTGCCGTCTTTGTTGATATGTCCGATGAGAATTATGGGCACATTGTTTTCTTTGGCAAAGCGTATGAGCATATCGGCACATTCGCGTATCTGAGTAACTGTGCCCGGAGCTGATTCGGCATTTTGTGTGCGCAAGGTTTGTATCGAGTCGATAATCACAAGCGATGGATTTGCCTGACGTATGGCTGGTATGATGTTTTCAACAGTTACCTCGCATAGTATCAAACAGTTGTCGGATGTTTTTTTGATTCTATCAGCGCGGAGTTTGATTTGCGATGCGCTTTCCTCGCCCGAAACGTATAATGTTTTTTGCGGTATGTTGAGTGCAATCTGAATTGATAGGGTAGATTTGCCAATGCCCGGTTCGCCGCCAATAAGAATCACAGATCCGGGTACAATGCCGCCACCGAGCACACGGTTAAACTCAGTATTGTTGGTGTCGATGCGTTCGGCGGTATTGGTTTGAATTTCAGATATTTTTACAGGCTTTACCTCGTTGAAGGCGTTTGGCGACAGACCGTTTTTTGGACCTGAGGTCACAATTTCCTCCACGTAGGTGTTCCACTGTTGGCACGATGGACATTTGCCCACCCATTTAGGCGATACCGCACCGCAGTTTTGACATATATATACGTTTTTTTGCTTCATTGTCAATAGTTTAGGTAAGTTATAATTTCCACAGCACGTCAACATTCCACTTAGATTTCACCGACTGTTTTCGCGGATATTGTACCACACGTTCGGGGTACTGATGCTTTAGATAGTCGCCGGTGTCCCACTTTTTGTTTGAGTTGCGGTCGTGAATAATTTTGAGAGTGTAATCGGCTGGCAAAATGTAGTCGAATACCACATTGCCGTCGCAATTAGTTGTTTTTGAGTAAAGTATATCACCGTTGTCGTTGCAAAGGCATACAATCAACAAGCCAGACGATAGTGCGGTGAAATTGGCAGTGGAATCGGTTACCAAAGGTGCACGTTTGCGAACGCGTACACGAGCGGTGTCAATATCCTTAAACGGCGGAAGGTCTTCGTCGATGTCGGGATATTGCTCAATATTGCCTGTGTTGATCAGTTTGATATTCATACTGCCGTAGTAGTCGTCTTCGCGAATTTTGCCCTTGCTGGAAAAATAGAGGTTGGGTGTGTTAAGAATACTTGTAAACACAGAGTCGTCAACTACTAATTCGTATTCTTTGGCGGCTTCCCAGTTGTATTTTATAAGTTTATCGCGAAGGTGGAGAGTGTCGTCGATAATTTGATACGGCACCGGAATACGCAAAGTGGCATTCACTTGATTTTTCTTGGTTTCTTCTTGCTTACGTTGAGCGTCGAGACCTAAGTCGCTGCGGCGTCGACGATCGGTGGGCTGAGCCTGATTGGTAACAACAATCGGTTTTAGCGACATTAGTGAGTCGGTTTTAAGAAGTTCGTTTTCAAGACGGTCGACGCTGAGGTAAGAAATAGAATAGCGCAACGTGTCTAATTTGGCAGCAAAATCGTTTAATGCCACCGTCATAGTGTCTTTATTTTCAGATAATTGAATGTTGTACCAAGAGTTGTTGTAAACTGTGTCGGTGAGTTTAAGAAACGGACGGTCTTTGAGCGGATATGCAAACACAAATTGCATAGTATCAGCCGAAATGCGTTCTGTTTTCTTGATTTTCTGCATTTTGATGTTGTAGATGGCAAACAATGTATCTTTAAAAGTGCGCTCGATTATCTTGTTGTTCTTTTTTGAGAAAAGGTAACGGTCGAATGTAGTGAGTTTTATGGCGAGAGTATCTTTATATACTGCCGCTGTGTCGCGAAGTATGACTGTCATATTAAAACCGTTGGGATATGTTTCGTACCAAGTGTCGTAAGTGGTTGATACATTGATGGCAGAAAGATCCACATTGCGAACAGGAGGTTTCTCAAAAACGATTTTGATAGAGTCGCGCGATGGACGTTCGTATTTGAGCATTTTTTGCGGCACAATGGTGGTGGGCACGGTGTCGCGCAGTTTTTGCACTTCGCCGAGATAATAGTCGTTGTAGTATTTGAGCATATTTTTGAAGTTGCCCTTCTTGGCTATGCACGTGTCGGTGATAGTGATGTCTACAGTGTCGCGTTCCGGGCTGTAATTGGCTGAAAACCAGTTTTTATCTACCACAGTGTCGGTGGGGTAGAAGATGATGTCGCCCTTGATACCTCGTTTAAATACCAAACGGAAATGTGTGCTATCTAAACGCACTGCCTTTAAGAGTTTTTGATTCATATCGTCATCAAACGTGCTGTCTTTCAGTTGGTAAAGATGAATTTTAGATGAATCAATTTTAACCGTGGGAATAGGAATCTGTATGCTTGCCAATCCGTTTTGGTCAAAGTCGCCGCTGAAATTAGATTTTACTGTGAAGTTGAGCGAGTCGATAGGTGGTTTGGCGCTGGCTTTGGTTTTCTTGTCGCCGGCTTTTGCTTTCTTAACCGAGTAACGCAGGCGAATGGTGTCGGTTTCGGTGGTGGGATTAAGCAGCGAGTCGATTGTAGAGAATGTAACACGCAATTGCAGAGTATCGTTACGCACGTCGGCGGTGTCCATAAGCCACACAAACAAACTGTCGCGGTTGTAGTTAAAATCGTATATCATCTGCGGCGATTTGAGAGTGTCTTCTACGTAAGTAATTAACACAGTGTCGTTTGCTACTGATTTGTTGAAACATAACAAAAATCTTGTGCGAAGGTCTCTCTGTCGGTCGGTGATATATTGGATAGTTTTTATCTGATTGAAAGCGAATAAAGTGATATTGTTTGGCGTGGTGTAAAGCAGGTTTTGAATAATCACAGTATCGTTTTGAAGTGTGTCGATAATTTTGTGTCCGGGAGTGCCAGAGTGGAGCACTGTTCCGGCAGGGAGCGAGTCAATTTTGGTAACAGTTTGAGCTTCAGGTTCAATAACTGTATTGATGTAACCAATTTTCTCGTTTTCAAGGTCAAACTTTTGTGTTTCGTTGATATCTTTTAGCACAAAAATTTTGTAACGTCCGGGTGCAATGTTTCTTACCGAGAAATGACCTGCTGTATCGGTTCGTGTGATGTAATTTGGTTTGTATTTAATCACGCACGAATCTTCGCCGATAACGTTTTCGGAATATAGTCCCACGAGGATATTGTCTTCTTTGGCAAGGGTTTCGGCATCGCGCACAGTACCGCTAACGGCAAAAGAGTCGCACACAGCCGCGGTGGAGAAAACAAAATCGAAATTTGGTTCGTGGTTGCCCTCGTGATAGTCTTGAATGCAGTCGAAAAATTGCAACGTGTATGTAGTATCGTCGCGAAGCGGCTCTTTAAACTTAACAATTATCTTTTTGCCGCGTTCTTTGATTTTGGGTGCTTTTTCAAATTGAGGTGGCGACATTAAAAATTTTTGGTCGATTTTTTCGAGAGTAAAAAACTCGTCGAACTTCATTTTTACCTTTTTTTTGTGAAAATCGCCCGAATAGATTTTTGGTTTAGAGCGTTTTAGCACTGGAGGGTCTTCGTCTTCGTCGCCGCCCTCGATGTTTCCCATCTGGGCACAAGAGTACATAAATACCGCTGTCATAGCCATTACGATGGCGGTTTTAATTGAAAATATTAATTTGTTTTTGTCAATAATCATCTTAATTGCGCAATTTTTGATATTTTTGGCAAAGAAAACAAAAAAACGGCATTTATCGGCTAATAAAATGCTTCAATAATCAGGATTTCACAATTTGTTAAAAACAGATGGAGACAAATAACTGTTATACACCGCTTTGCGAATTGTTTGCCGCAACGGCTCAAAAAGAGAAAAAAAATATAATTGCTCCGCTGAAACTTGCAAAAGGCGGATTGAGGTTTGTGACCTTTGCCAAAACTAAGACAGAGATGGCGGCAGCCGAAACCATTCACCGATTGGCGCCCAACCTTGTGTACGGCGAAAAGGCTTATGTTGCCGTCAAAGGTGGAATAAGGGCTCTCTTTTCGTTTGGTAGTTTGGCTTCAAAAGAATCGTCAGAGGTGTTTAGAGACGGTGTGACCCTTTCGTCGGGTTTTACGCTAAAATCTGCTCCCGCTTATCGTGTTAATTATTCGCGACTTTGGGTGTCTGCCCTGCGCACATTGAAACAAAACGGCTGTGAAATCACTTTTGCCGAAAAATCAAATCCCGGTATTGGTTTTAAGCCTGTTGCAATAATGGAAGGTGTGTTGCGACATTCGCCCGTAAAAAAAACTTTGCTGATACCTTGCGATGATTTTGAAATCTTGCTTTTAAACCGTGGCGACACCTTTTATATAATAGGTTGGAACATCTGCGACCAAGAAAAAATTGTTGCCTTGGTGAATAGTGTGCTTACCAATGCGAGTGTTTATCTTAAAAACTTTAAATCTATTACTACACTGAATATCAATGAGTCGGAGCGTTTGTTCGAATCGTGGCTTCAAGGTGTAGATGCCGATAAGGTAACACTTGACGGATGCAATTTTGATTTTTCGCCGTCGGCACCTGATGTTATTGGCTTTGCCGATATGAAATTCGATGAGGTTAAGCGTATGGATATCAATGTAAATAGTTTCAAAAATGCTGTTTTTGATTTTGGTACCAATATCGACACTATAATAGAACAAACCTACGATTTATATTCCGAGTATCACAAAGGACAAGCCGCATTTGACGCTGCCGTGGATAAGTGGGTAGGAAAGGAGCTCTACTAACGTATTCTGCGAGCCGGAATTATTGCGGCTATAAAACCCACAATGGTAACGCCTACGAATGTGGCTACCACATCCCAAAAACGAATGTCAACGGGATATGTGTCGATGATAAACGATCCATCGGGAAACTCTATAACACCGAAATATTTCTGTATCAGGCACAACGCTAAACCTACCAATATGCCCGACACCGAACCGATGAGAGTGATAAGTCGTCCCGTGCCTACAAATACGCGACGGATAAAAACAGAGTCGGCGCCAATGTGCGAAAGTGTTTCGATGTCGCCTTTTTTGTCGATGATGAGCATTGTGAGCGCACCGATAATATTAAACGACGCTATAATAAATATGAACATCAGCATTACAAAGATGGAAAGTTTTTCGCTTTTCATTATTTTGTAAAGGAGGTCTTGCTGCTGATAACGGTTTTTTACGGTGAAATCATTGCCCATAATATCGCTAATTTCGGATGCAAGATTGTCGGCATTGAATCCTTCGTCAACAAAAATCTCAATCGACGACACTTCGTTTTTGGCGTATCCGAGCAGTTGACGAGCAAAATCTATTGGCACGTAAACAAATTTGGAATCATAATCTTGATGAATGTGAAAAATGCCCGACGGCATTGCCAAAGCACTGCGAAAAGCCTCTTCGGGGATAAGTGTGATTCGGCTGTTGCGTATTGGCACATAGATTTTGAGATAGTGAAAACCGTTGAGCACAACATTGAGTTTTCCGGCTATGTCGCTGCCAATGATGCACATTGGTTCGTTAAACTGGTCGCGTAGCATAAACGCACCAGCAAAAGTGGCATCTGCCACGCCGTTGCAATGCACGTAATTGGAGTCAACGCCCTTGAGCACAGATATGTTTTGATGTTTTTCGTATTGAAAAAGGGCTGTTTCTTCGATGTTTTCTACAAAGTATTTTACGCCTTTGATATTGAGTATTTGCTGCTTTTTGAGACTGTCGATTACAAAACTTTTTCCTTTGGCGGGTTCAATTTTGAGGTCGGGGTCTACCTGATTGAGCAAACTGCTTACCACCATATCAAATCCGTTGAACACCGACAGTATTACAATCAGGGCAGCGGTCATTCCTGCCACTCCGAAAATCGAAATTTTGGTGATAATGTTTACCAAGTTTCGTTTTCCGCCAAAAAGGTATCGTTTGGCAATGAGTAGCGGCAGATTCATAACTATTTATTTTATAGCCTTAACAATAAGTCCCGTGCCTGTGCTGTGAGTGCCAACAGTGTCGATCCAATCGAGCAAAAACGCCCACGGAAATGTAACTATGTAATATGGAATCAGCAAAATAAACATCAGTTTGCTGAAATTGAGCATAGTGATAGGCCATTTCATGCTTAGTCGCCAAGCAATGCTGCCGGGAGTGCCGTAAGAGTAGCGTTTTTCTACCTTTGAAAATCCGGCGCGGAGAAGTTTCTGTTCAATGTCGTTGATATTATAGCCGTCGCGCACATGCTCGTCGATAAAAGAGTGTTCGTCTTCGTCGTGAACATCGCTACCGCCTTGGTCTGACGGTGTGGAAATTAGCAACACTCCGCCTTGTTTCATGCTGGTGCAGAGGTTTTTAAATACTAATTCGTCTTCTAAGATATGCTCCATAACATCTACCGACAACACTAAATCGTATTTGTCGGGGTCGGTAAAATTTGTGAGGTCGGCATATTGAAATTTTACGCGGTCGGCGCGGTTTATTTTGCCGAAAAAGTTGTTGCAATCTTCGATTTGTTCTTCTTTAACGTCAACGCCAAGTACCTGAGCTTTGCGAAGATATGATGAAACAAAAAAACTATACTGTCCAAATCCCGAACCGGCATCTAAAACGGCAACTTCTTCGCCGCGACGTTTAGAATATAGTTTCTTAATTTCGCGTTTTATATACCACGCTCTAAGTAGAAGAATATCAAGAAGTTTGTAAAATAATTTGCGTAACCACGGGGTTTTGTTAAAAATATTTCCGAGAGATCGTTTTACAGGATCGTATTGCATTATTGTTCGGGGTTAAGGTTTTTGTCTTTGTTTAACAGAGATGTGATTCGTTCGGCATAGTCGAGCGATTCGTCGGTAATGAATAGCAAGTTTGGAATACGTCGCAATTGGTGACGCATTTTGGCTGCTAATTCAAAACGTATCTGCTTGAGGTCTGCGTTGATTTTTGCCATAGTTTTAATACGCTTTTCGGTGGGGAAAATGCTGACAAAAATGCGTGCCTCGTCTAAGTCGGGTGTTACCCTAACCTCAGTAACCGAAATTATAACTCCCTGATAATCGGTTTGATGTGTCAGGAAATATGAAGCCGCTTCTTTCTGAACCAAACGGCTGATTTTGTTTTGTCGTGTGCTGTCCATTTAAAATCAATTTGAAACGCCGCAAAGTTACAAATAATACCTAATAATCAAAACCCCCAATAATAGTTATTTTTTGGGTTTGATTACCTCGGCTGCGGCCAGTTTCATACGTTCAAAATATTCGTCGGCAGGCGACTTGCGCATATGGTTTCTGGCTTGAATTTCCTTGATAGGGTTGTCGCTCTTGAATTTGATTTCTTGCAGACGTTTTTGCTCGGCGGCACGAGCCTCTTCGCGGCGTTGTTTCTCCTCGGGAGTCATTCCGCGTTCAAGGGTTATGTGGTTGAGCGTGGCACTAAAGTCGTTGAGGTCTTGTTTTTCTATAGTGCGTTCCTCTTCGTCGTCCGACTTGTTTTTTTTGAGCACAAACACCATTGCCGCTATAAATGCCGCAATGATGATAATCATTATACAAGCAAATGCTGATCCGTTCATTTTTGAGTATTATTTAAAAAAGTTTTTGAATATATGACGTTTCTTTTTCTTTTTGTATTGGTTTTTCATCTTCTTGTCGGTTTCCTTGTGGTGCTTTTTCATCTTTTTCATGGTTTTGTTGTCCTGAATCTGAAGAAGCGCTTTTTTGGCTTTTTTGTAGTGCTTGGCATCGGCAATGCGTTGTTTGCGCTGTTCGCGTTCAAGTTCGCGTTTCTCCTTGGTTTTCAGTTCGCCACCTTGCGATGCACGCAAACGCAGTTCTTTTTTGCGATCTTCTTCTACTTGTGCCTTATGTTCTTTTTTAGCCTGTTTTTCACGTAGTTTGGCGTTTTTCTCGTGGTCGATATGTCCGTCGCCTTCATGTTTCTTAAACTCTTTGGTTGCTTTCTTGATTTTTTTCTGCTTTTCGAGTTCTTCGGGCGAAAGATCTTTTTTCTTTTTCTTGGCTTCCTTCTTTACTTCTTTTGCCTCTTTCTTTTCGGCTTTTTTGTCCACCTCCACAGGTTCTTCTACCACTACCTTCTTTTTGGGAGTGCGGTCTACGTTTTCAAATTCGAGACTTTCGCCTTCGCTCACAAACTCTTCTTCGGAGCGGAAGTCGGCATCGAGGTCTTGTACCACATCATCTTCGGGTTCGGTGGTGCCGCCTTTTTTTGCCTTCTTTTTTTCTTCCTTCTCTTTGGCTTTTGCCTCTTTAGCCTTTTGTTTAAGAGCGGCTTTGTCGAGTTCTTCGCCGCCTTCTTCTTCTACATCTTTGCCTTTGGCTTCGGCTTTCTCTTTCTTTTTCAGAGCTTTCTGCTCTTTTTTCGAAAGTTTGGGTTCGCCGTTTTCATCGAGTTCTGTTTCGGCTTTTTGTGCGTCCTTGATGGCTTTCTTTTCGGCTTTTTCGGCTGCTTTTTTCTCCTTTTTCACCTTCTTTTTTTCCATCTTGGCTTTTTTCTTCTTGTATTTTTTGCTGAGCTTCTTTTTCTTTTTGTTCGACAAGCCTTTTTCAATCAAAAAACCGTCTTGCGAGTATTGACTACCGCTCGGAGCAATGTCGGCAGAGGGCGAGAATTTTCCATAATCTTGCGCCTCGGCTACTGTGAGCGATGTTATCAGAATTATTAGGGCTAAAAATATTGTTTTTATGTATAATGGCTTCATCTGAAATTTATTTAATAATTTTGCAGCAAAATTACAATAAATAAAACGCTGTGAAAACTAAATTGTTATATATAGTTGTATTTTTTGGATTTCTGCTTGCTTCGTGCGAACATTCTGAGCAACCTGTGCCCGCTGTGAGCGTTGATTTCTATATTCCGTTGGGTGACGCAAGATTTTCGGCTCTTCAAAATCCCGGAGGATGGTGCTATGTAACAGGTGGTTATAATGGTATTTTTATTTATAATCTCGATTGCTCCACATATTACGCCTACGACCGTGCTTGCCCTGCCAATCGCAATCATACTGCATTGGTTTACAACGAAAAAACTCACTGTCTATATCATACCGACACCGATAAAAACTGCGATTCGCAATACAGCGTACTGTTGCAAGGTGCGGTGCAGAGCGGCTCTTCTAAATACCCTCTAAAAAAATATCAAGTGCGCAAAGAAGGCGACAAACTACACGTAGTGAACGAAACTTATTATTTAGACTAAAATATAATGGAACTATTTGATATTACCGCTACTACATTTTTCGGATTGGAAAATGTACTTAAAGACGAACTTGAAGCCCTTGGCGCTAAGGATATTAGTGTGTTGAACCGCGCTGTGATGTTTCGTGGCGACACCGAATTGCTTTATAAATGCAATCTTTGGCTTAGAACTGCCCTCAAAGTGCTTGTGCCAATTGTCAAGTTTAATGCTCCCGACGAACGTGCCCTCTACAACCATATATACAAAACCGATTGGGAAAAATATTTTTCTGTAAATCAGACCTTTGCTATCGATCCTGTGGTAAGCGGCACTGTGTTTACCCACAGCAAATATGCATCGCTAAAAATGAAAGATGCTATCTGCGATTATTTTCGCGACCGCCGAGGCAAACGTCCCGATGTTGACACCGAATATCCCGACATTAGGTTCAACCTACATATCTA
>JAEEGL010764458.1_pt1 | contig 17872 bp, 15 predicted proteins | sample 9134231 | NCBI WGS metagenome assembly JAEEGL01 (sample SAMN16246548, study PRJNA631951) | gut metagenome | biome: gut microbiome; feature: rumen; material: fiber-attached | host: Bos | place: Iran: Karaj | collected 2018-10 | reverse complement strand
TGTTCTATCTCTTCCATATTTAATTCTTTTTCTTTCTTTGATACTTTCTTCTTAGTATCCTTCTTATCATCTATATTACTAATTAAATCTCTTATTTCTTTGCTTATTGTTTTTGGAACAATTCCATGTTCATTATTATATTCTTCTTGTATTTTTCTTCTTCTTGCAGTTTCATCAATTGCAGTTTTCATTGAATCAGTTATCTTATCAGCATACATAATACATTTTCCATTTGCGTTTCTTGCACATCTTCCAATAGTTTGTATTAAACTTCTTTCACTTCTTAAGAATCCTTCTTTATCTGCATCTAGAATTGCAATTAAACTTACTTCTGGAATATCAAGACCTTCTCTTAAAAGATTTATTCCTACGATACAATCATATTTACCAAGTCTTAAATCTCTAATTACTCTTAATCTTTCAAGAGTTTTAACTTCAGTATGAAGGTATGCTACATTGATATCTAATTCTTTTAAATAATTAGTTAATTCTTCTGCCATTCTTATTGTAAGAGTAGTTATTAATACTCTTTCATTTTTTTCTATTCTATCTTTTATTTCATCTACTAAATCATCAATTTGTCCCATTGATGGTCTTATTTCTATTAATGGATCTAATAGTCCAGTAGGTCTTATTATCTGTTCAACAAAAGTATTATTTGTTTTCTCTAGTTCATAGTCTCCCGGTGTTGCTGAAACATAAATTGCTTTATCAACTTTACTTTCAAATTCTTCAAATTTTAAAGGTCTATTATCAAGAGCTGATGGAAGTCTAAAACCATATTCAACAAGATTTAATTTTCTTGCTCTATCACCGTTATACATTCCTCTAACTTGTGGTAAAGTTACATGAGACTCATCTACTATTAAAAGATAATCATCTCCAAAGAAATCCATTAATGTAGTTGGAGTTTCTCCTTCTCCCCTTAATGCCATATGCCTTGAATAATTTTCAACTCCTGTACAAAATCCAGTTTCAGATAACATTTCAAGGTCATAATTAGTTCTTTGTTCTATTCTTTCTGCTTCTAATAGTTTATTATTATCTTTAAAAAAATTAACTCTTTCTTCTAGTTCTTTTCTAATTCTTTCTATTGCTATTTGAAGTTTATCATCACTAGTAACGAATAAACTTGCTGGAAAAATAGATATATTTTTAACGTTATCTTTAACGACACCAGTTAAAGTATCTATTGTACTTATTCTATCTATTTCATCTCCAAAGAATTCAATTCTAATTCCACTTGTTCTCTCACTAGCAGGAATTACTTCTACAACATCTCCTCTAACTCTAAAAGTTCCTCTTTTAAAATCAAAGTCATTTCGCTCATAAAGCATGTCTACTAGTTTAGTTAAAACAACATTTCTATCTACTGTTTCTCCTACTTTTAAAGTTAACATTTTATCTTTATATTCTTCTGGTTCACCAATACCATAGATACATGAAACAGATGCTACTACTATAGTATCTTTTCTAGTTAATAAAGAACTTGCAGCAGCATGTCTTAATTCATCTATCTCATCATTAATTGAAGAGTCTTTTTCTATATAAGTATCAGTACTTGGAACATATGCTTCTGGTTGATAATAATCATAGTATGATACAAAATATTCTACTCTATTTTCAGGAAAGAACTCTTTCATTTCTGAGTATAATTGTCCTGCTAAAGTTTTATTATGTGCAAGAATTAATGTTGGCTTATTTATTTCTTTAATTACATTAGCCATAGTGAAACTTTTACCACTACCTGTAACACCTTTTAATACTTGATGTTTTTTTCCGTTATTAATTCCTTCAACAAGCTCTTTAATTGCTTTAGGTTGATCTCCACTAGGTTCATATTTAGAATGTAATTTAAACATAAAATCACCTCCATATTTCAATGGTTATTTTATCATTTAGCCAAAAGAAAAACAAGAGATAGAAAATCTCTTGTTTAATTACATTCTACTAGCTTTATGAGCTTCTTCTACTGGAGCAGTATCACGTGGATTACTTAAATCAGCTCCTTCATATTCAATACCTAACTTTTCAAGTTTAGAAATAAGTCTTCTTCTAAACTCATCATTAAAGTCTTTATCATAGTTATCTTTTATATGTTCTAAATCATTTTGTAAAGATGCACGAGGTTTATAACCTTCAAAACTCATTTCACTAAGTACTTCTTCCTTAATTTTATCAATCTCAGCTTGATTAATTATTGGTTTCCATGGAGCATCATGAAGTCCATTACCTTTACCATGACGTAATCCAGTCCACATCATAAATTGTTCGTGTTCATCAACAGAAGCAGATTGACGCTCTAATTCTTCATCATTAGCCTTACCAACATATCCATTATAAGATATCATTAAATCATTCATTTTTATTATTTCAGATTCAATTGTTGTTAAAATCATTTCAATATCTCTAACTACACTTTGAATTTTTTTAATTTCATTCATGCATTTAGTTTTTTCTTCTTTTAACAATTGATAAGTTTTAGGTAATTCATTTGCTTCTATAACTGTCAAAGTCTCTTCTATAGCTGCTAATCTTTGATTTAATGCTTCATATTTAATCATAACTTTTTCTTTTTTATTTTTTGATTTTGCAAAAATATTATATAGTTTTCTAAGGCTATCAATTTGAGATAAGGCATTATAAGTTACCTCTTTCAATGATTCTCTATCTTTATCAGATGATAAATAATCTTCATACTTACTATATTCTTTTAAAGATGCTTTACAAGTTTCTAATTTTTCAATTTCTTGTTCTATTTTTTTAACTCTTTCATGATAAGGTCCCCAGATTAAATCAGAATTCTTTTTAATATCATAAGGTTGAACATCAATATCTACATTTTTAGTTTCTATTCTTAAAGTATCAAAAATATTTTTAAAAGTTATACCACAAGAAGAATTAAATCCTAAATCTTTATATACTGTTGGCAACAACAAATTTCCTGTTTTAGTTTTCCAATGATAAAAATTATCTTTTTTTCTTATATGTGCTATATCATCATTAGTAGCTTTTCTTTGCTTACTTGTTAATTCTTCAATATCCTCTTTTAATTTTTTATAGTATAATGCACATAATCGTTTATTATCACTATCAACTGTTGCACTTCCAGTAGACATTGTTGCTATTCTATCTATCGCATAAGATACTTCAACTTTTTTACCGTTTCGAACTGCATCCTCTAATAATTCTACATAACGCTTAAGAAAAGCAATAGCAGCTTTTGCTTCTTGATACTTTTGCTGTTTTGCCATTCTTCTCCATTCTTTACGTCTTTCCTCTGGTGTTTTTTTTGATCCATCTTTTTGGCTTATCTCAATGTATTCATGTTCATTTCTTCCGTTATTTTTTTCAAAATTCATAACCTTTATGCAGTAAGCATCAAATGCTTTTATAAGGTTTTGAATTACAGTTAGTGTATAAGAATCCTTTTTAAAAATTGCTGTTTTTTCTTTTGGTTTTGCTAATGAAGGACTAGAATATGATGAAAAATGATCTTTTACATCAAAATACTCTTTAACTAAATAATTATAATCACTAACAGTATCAACTAAACTTGCCATTTTAATCACCTCTACAAACAAGAATATAATATATCCTTTATAATTTAATTATAGCATAAGACAATTATATCAACCATTTTTTATAGAAAAAACGATTCTACTTTACTATATTTAACATTTTACTTGGTTTTTTAAACAAAAAAAGCAAGGTAACAATACCTTGTTATTCATAATAATCTTCTTCTATTTTTTCTAAAATAGATCCAAGAGATTCACGAAGAGCTTCTATATAAACAAATAATGCTTCATTATAGTCATCTTCACTACATTCTTTTAAATTTTTAACATCCAATAATTCTTTATTTAACAAAAGTTCTTTAGGATTACTTACATCACTTGCAACTTTATCTAATACTGCAATAGTTTCAATTAAATTATTTATATTTATTTCTCTTTTTTTATAAGTATCTAATTTACAGTACTCTTCTACACAATTATTAAATTCATTTTTAATATCCATATTATCTATATAACCTTTCTACTTCATCAATTGAAAGATCACCTTGATTATTTAATTTTTTTGGATGTTTTCCACTTATACTAGTTATTACTCTTCTAAATAAACTAAGTTTTTTAAATCTTTCATAAGCATTTTCCCATGCTTCATTTTTTTCATCTAACTCCATTGCAAGTGAGAAATCATGTTCTCTTTCTTCTCTAATACGAGCTTCTTCAAGTTCTTTTATTCTTTTTTCATATAACTCGATTAGGCTTTGATATTGATCATATAGACTTTCATCTGTAATAACTTTATATTCTGTTACTTGTGATGTAGGAAGATTATCTTCTAATGGAGCTCCATTACTTTTAAATCTTTTTGTTTCTTCTAGTTGTAATTGTTTTTCTTTAAGATCTACAATTTTAGAAAGATAGGATTCAATTATTTGTGATATTTCCATATCTGTTAAAGGAGGTCCTCCTTGAACTTTTTCCAAAGAAACATTGTGTCTTATATCAAAATCTATTTCTTCACTATCTAAATCTTTCTCATCTTCTTGTTGATATGGTTTTTTCTTTTCAAACTTTGCAATAGCTTTATTCAAATTATCTATTTTTTTATTTTTTATTTTCTTTAATCTTTCATTTCTATCTTTTAAATCTTCATATATAGTCATTAAACTACCAATTGTTTTAGGAAATACTTTGTCTTTAAAACTATCAAACTCCATTTCTCCTATTAATCTCATAATATCGGCATTTAATTGCATTTCCTTATCAATTTTAACTATTTCATCTATACTTCCTATAATATGAAATTGCTTATCTACACTAAAAGTTTCTCTTTTTTCTATAAGACTTTCAACTTCATAACTTGGATAATATTCATCTTCATATTGTTTTCTTTTACTTAAATTTGATGGTGATATTAATACACTTGAAAAATGCCTTCTAGGATTATTTTCACGTACTAAACTATATAATTGTGATTTTGCATTTTCAAAATCAATAGCATGTGCTCCAGTATTACGCATATAAGAGCTTTTAATTCCATTATCAAGCAAATAATTAAAAGAGTTTATTATAGATTTTGCTTTTTTATCATATTCTTTAGATTGAGATAAAATATAATTATTCTTTTCTTCTAAATATGTATGATATAGTTTCTCTGCAATTTTAACTGGTAATTTATATACTATTTCTTCTAATCCTTCAATACCTAAGTCTACATCTTCACTAATTACTGGTATTCTACTAAATGCTTCACAGGCATTTTTATAATCTTTAGAGTTACTAGAATAAAAACTTTTTGCCCATTCTCCTAGTTGTTGATATTCATAATCATCCATTTATTTCACCACCATTGTATTATTATTATATAATAAAAATAGATCTAAAACAATAAATAAAAAACAAGATAACATCTTGTTTACTTATTATTTTCTATTTCTTTTAACTTATCATATTGTTTATACATATATTGAACACTATTTTCTAAATTATAATAGTGGAATATGTATGGAACTAATAATGCAAAAAACATAATTACTAACATAATTATTCCTAGACTTGGATTTTCTAAAGAATATAAGAATGTAATTAAAAACATAATTGCAAATAACATAGTAACTAAAAAATGTACTAATCTTTCATGTTGATAGAATTGTATTTTTATTAAATGATCTTCAATTACTTTATCAATATTCTTTTTATTATTATCTCCAATTATTTTATCAATTTTATCAATTTGTTCTTTCATAAAATTATTCTCCTTTTTTTAGTATTTCTATTTGAGTAAATACACTTTTATGTTATAATTTCATTATATAATAAGAAGGTGTTTTATGAAAGATTTAACTTTAATAATTATTGGTAATAATGATGATACTAAAGAAGATAAGAATATAGAAGTATTCTATACAAAAGGAAATAATATTAAAGAGTTAATAAAAATAGCAAGAGGAAAGTATATTACTTTTATCAAAGAAGAAGATAAATTATCAAAAGATTATTTAAGACTTGTTCTTGAGAAAACTAAAAAAGAATTTGATTATTGTTTTGTTAATTATATTATTGAATATGATTATAAAAGAGATGTTAATTTATCAGTAAATGAACCTGAACTTGCAAATAATAAACCATATTACGGTGAATATTTATTCTCTTATATTTTTAATACAAAAAAATTACAAAGCATAATTGATATAAATGATGTTAAAACTTTTAATGAAAAGATTAATAGTGATTTTACTAAAAAAGATGCAATTGGAACATTAATATATTATCATAATCCTAAAGGATCAAGAAATATTAAAGACTTTGTATATTGTGATTTAAAAAGAAATGAATATTATAAGAATATGATATATGTTGGATCAGGATGTGCTGGTTTATTTAACGGATATGTTAGCTGGTTAAAAAACATTGGAAGATGTTTTGGTAAAAAATATCAAATAACATTTTTATATGATGCAATGGAAAAAACAGTAAATAGCTACCTATCAAAGTTTGGTAAATGTGTTAAAAGAGAAACTGGAATTAATTACTATACTGATAGATTATTAGTTACTTATTCAACTTATTATTATCCTAAAAATATTATTACTTTAGATCAAAGTTATATGTTTATTCATGGTAATATGTCTGATTATCCTAATACTAGAGTATTCCATGATGATTTATATACACATTATGTAGCAGTATCTAAAGTATCTGCTAAAAAAGCAGAAGGATATTTTCCAACTAAGAAAATTGAATATATAACTAATCCATTTAAATTAGAAAAAGACTTAGTAAAGCCACATTTAACTCTTACTTCTGCATTTAAATATTCTAGTGTTAAAAAGCCTGAAAGAGTTGAATTAATGGCAAGTATACTAGATGAATTAGAAATACCATATACATGGAACTTTTTCACAGATCAAAAAGAAAATACATGTCATAATGGATTAATTTATAGACAAAGAGTTGCTAATCCAATACCATATGTTAAAGATAGTGATTATTTCGTACATTTAAGTGATAGTGAAGCAATGCCATATTGTGTTATGGAAGCTGTATCAGTTAATACTAAAGTAATTGTTACTCCACTTGAAGCATATGATGAATTAGGTATTGTAAATGGTAAAAATGGTTTTATAGTTCCATTTAATTACTTTGAAGAAAAAAATAGAAAGAAATTAGTTTCTTTTGTTAAAAAAATATATAAAGAAAAAGAGAAAAAAGTTAGATTTAAATTAAAAGAATCATTATGGGATGGATATAATGATATATTTATAAAATAAAGCATCGAAAGATGTTTTTTTTTATACAAAAAAAGATAGACATAAGTCTATCTTGTACTCCAAGAGTTATAAGTTCCACTTGGTAGTGAAATTAATTGACGTGGATTATATCCATTTCTTAACTTATTCTTAGCAAATGAATCATATAGTCCCCAACGAGAACAATTTGAGTCACTTGGATTATACAATCTACATGGGAATACTTCCATATGAAGGTGTACACCAAAAGCGTATCCAGTGTCTCCCATATATCCAATATATTGTTCACTAGTAACTTTTTTACCAACATATAATCCTGGGGCATATGCACTCATATGTACATATAAAGATGTATAATATTGTCCATCATTTAAGTTATAGTGTTCAATTGTTAAGCATAACGCTCCATAGTTATCTTTATAGATAGAAGTAATTGTTCCTGCTCCTATTGGATATATTTTCTCAGATCTTCCTCTACTACTACCAATATCTAATGCTCTATGTGAGTAAGATGGTTTGTAATATGCTTCTTGAGTAACGTATCCTCTTTCTGTAGGTCTTCTAAATACTCCAACACCACTTTGTCTTGCACAATCAACTCCGATTACATCATTTGTTTTACAACCAAGTTTTTTATACATATCAACATATTCTTGATTGATTCTTATTTGTTCTTGAATTCCTACTCCTCCTGCTGTTAATGACTCTTTCTTTTCTCCAAGAACTGTTATACTATTTTGTAATTGTGATTCTTTTTGAGTAATTTCTACTTTTCTTACTTCTATTTCTTCTTCTCTTTTTTGGTTATCTTTAACCATTTGTTCTAATTCGCCAATTGTTTTAGTATTAAAATCTACAATTTCTTTAACTACATAACTTCTATTAATAAAATCTGTAATTGATTCTGCTTTAAATACATAGTCAAGATATACATTTTTTCCTCCAGCTAATTGAAGGTATTCTAACAATTGTTTAGATTCTAATAATTTATCTTTTATTTTATTATTATATTCATCAATTTCATCACTTAGTTTTTTTACTTCATCAGTTAAATCTAATGTTTCTTTTTTTAATCTTTCTATTTCTGCTTTGGAAGCGTTTATTTCTCCTTGTGTTTTATTTATAGCACTTTGATTGTTTGCTGCTTCTCTTTTAGCTTCAGCTAATTTCTCTTCATAATAACCCAATGTGTTTTTATTTGCTGCCACTGTTTCTTGAGTTATAAGTGGAATAAATAAACTAATGATTAGTAAAGTAATTAATGTATTCTTTACTATCTTCATCATACTTTTAAGTACTTCCTTACAGCTCTACTACTTCCAAACATACCAACTAAAACACCAGTTGCTATAATAATTAATGAAACTAGATAAATAAATGGTTCAGGTTTAATAAACTCTAACCAAAATGTCATAAAATGACCATCATCTAATCTACTATAGAATTCTTTATATCCAAATATAACTGCAATAACTGGAAGAATAGATCCTAGCAGACCTATAATAAATCCTTCAATTATAAATGGATTTTTAATTGTAATATTACTAGCACCAACAACTCTCATTATTGATATTTCTCTTCTTCTTGAAAAGATTGTTAATTTAATTGTATTAATAATTAAGAATGATGTTACTACCATAAGTACTACTGCTACTACAATAGATAACTTTCCTGCAAAATCAAATAATTTAATCATTCTAGAAATTGTTTCATCTCCATACTCAGCAGTATCTACTAAACTATTTGATAATAAATCTTTTTTAGTATCATCTATTTTCTTAATATCTTTAACATTTATATCATATCTATAATGGAATACTTCATTTTCATTCTCTATTAAATTTCCAACAGAACTTAAGAAGTCATTTTCTTCAATTAATTGTTTTTTTCTATCTTCAGGTGTTTGTTTTACCCATCCCTCTTGAATATTTTTATTTTTTCCTAATTCTGTTTCAAAATCTTTTATTTCTTCCTCAGTAACTCCTAGTTTTAAGTACGTTACTATAGTAACATTATCTCCAACTTTATTAGAAAAGTTTTCTACATTAAATGCTACAAGTAAAGCAAGTGCTACCACTATTAAAGTAATACTAATACATGAGATAGATGCAAGTGATAGTGAAAAGTTTCTTATTACACTTTTAAAGGCATCACGAATGCCATTTTTTATCATTCTAAATAGCTTCATTATCGTACTTCCCTTCTTCGTAATCCTTTGCAATTCTTCCTTCTTTGATTACTATTACTCTCTTCTTAAATTTATTAACTATTTTTTCATCATGAGTTGCCATAATAAGTGTAGTTCCTGTAGTTTTATTAATTTGTTCAAGCACTTTAACTATTTCTAAACTCATCTTTGGATCCAAGTTTCCAGTGGGCTCATCACAAAGAATCAACTTAGGATCATTTACTATTGCTCTTGCAATTGCAACTCTTTGTTGTTCTCCTCCTGATAATTCATCTGGATAATTTCTTATCTTTCCTTTTAATCCAACCAATTCTAGTGCTTTTAAAGTTTTAATTCTAATATCACTAGATTTAGCCCCAATAGCTTCCATAGCAAATGCTACATTTTCATATACTGTTAATTTAGGAAGTAATCTATAATCTTGGAATACTATTCCTAGTTTTCTTCTTAACTTATATACTTTACTATTTCTAAGTCTTGCAACATTAACACCACCAACAAATATTTCTCCTTTTGTTGGTTTTTCTTCTCTATAAAGCATTTTTATTAAAGTAGATTTACCACTACCTGATCCACCTATAACAAAAACAAATTCTCCTTTTTTTATTTTTAAATCTAAATCATGTATTGCTGTAACACCATTTTTATATTTTTTATTAACATGGCTTAATGAAATTAATTCAGACATAGATCTTCACCTCTATTCTTATGTAATTATACCATATGTATATGCTAATAAACAACGATTATGCATAAAAAAAGTAAATAACTAAGTTATTTACCTCCATATACTTCATATGCATCTGTTACAATGAAGAATGATTCTTCATCTATTTTATTAATTCCTTCTTTTAATTTAAAGTATTCACGTGTTGGTATTACACAAAAAACAACTTTTTGAGTCTCTTTTGAATATCCTCCAGTAGCATCAAATACTGTAACACTATGACCAAGTGTATCAATTATATATTTCTTTACTTCTTGTGTTTTTTCAGTAACTATATAGAATGCTTTTGATTTACTAACTCCAAGTATTACTCTATCAGTCATAGCTGTCATTATATATAATACCATTACTGCATACATAAACTTTGTAAATCCAAATACAAATATTCCACTAGTAACTATAATACCATCTAAAATAAACATAGATTTTCCCATACTTATTTTTATATATTTGTGAATTATTTGATTAACTATATCAGTTCCTCCAGTAGTAAAACCTGCTTTAAAACATAATCCAAGTCCAATACCTGCAAAAACCCCTCCAAATATTGCACAAATTATTAAATCTTCATTGGTATAACCAGTTAATTCACTAACCCATTCCATTATTGCTAAGAATCCTGGTAATAGAATAGATCCTAAAATAGATCCAACAGTCTTTTGTTTACCTAAAAATATAAAACTAATAATTAACAAAAATACATCTACTATTAAAACAAACAAAGAAGTATTAAAACCACATAACTCTCTAAATAAAATAGATAATCCTGATACTCCTCCAAATACTAGATTATGAGGTGATAAAAAGAAAGTAAAAGCAAATGAAAAACTAAATAATCCAGCAATAAAATAAACAACTCTTAATATACTATTTTTTTCTAATATTCTATTCATATTTATCCTCTTTCAATTTTTCTTCTATAAATAAATCTAAATCACCATCAAGAACTCCTAGAACATTACTTGTTTCAGCTTTAGTTCTGTGATCTTTAACCATCGAATATGGATGCATTACATAACTTCTTATTTGCGAACCAAATTCTATATTCATTTGTTCTCCTGTAATATTTTTTATTTTTGATTCTTGCTTTTCAATTTCTATTATTTTTAATTTATTCTTCAATATCTTTAAAGCATGTTCCTTATTTTGTATTTGACTTCTTTCATTTTGACAAGTTACAACGATTTTTGTAGGTAAATGAGTAATTCTTACTGCAGAATCAGTTGTATTAACGCCTTGTCCTCCATTACCACTTGATCTATATACATCTATTTTTAAATCATTAGGATCTATTTCAATATCACTTACTTCATCAATTTCTGGCGTTACTAAAACAGATGCAAAAGATGTATGTCTTTTATGATTAGCATCAAATGGTGATAATCTTACTAATCTATGGATTCCTTTTTCGCATTTTAAATAACCATATGAGTATAATCCTTTAACAAGAAGAGAGACACTTTTTATCCCTACTTCATCTCCTTCTTGCAAATCTATTACTTCATATTTATATCCTTTTTGTTCTATCCATCTTAGATACATTCTATAAATCATATTAGCCCAGTCACAAGCTTCAGTTCCACCTGCTCCTGAATGAATTTCTAATATACAATTGTTTTTATCATATTCTTTATCTAGTAATAAAAGAAGATTTAATTTTTCTAATTCTATTTTTATTTCATTTGATTCTTCTTCTACTAAATTCAAAGTATCTTGATCACTATTTTCTTTAAATAACAAATCTATATCTTTTATTCTACTAGATAATTCAGTTATATCTTTAACAATTGATTTTAAATCATTTAATTCAGTAATTACATTATTACTATTTTCTTGATTATCCCAAAAATTAGGTTTTTCTAATTCTTTTTCTAATTCTTTTATTCTAATATTCTTTGAATCAATGTCAAAGTAACCTCCATAATTCATTTGTTTTATCTAACGAATCATTAATACTTTTTTTAAGTTCATATATTTCCATATAAACCTCCATATCTAATTGAATTATATCATATATTGACTATTTTTATAAATAAAAAAAGACTCATTGAGTCTTTTAATTATCTATTAAATAATAATAGTATTATTACAATTACTGCTAATAGTTCTAAGAATAATTTCCATACAGCTTTTAACCATTTAGAATATGAAATATCTAAATAAGATAAAGTTACTAATAGAACCATACTTGTTGGTGCAACTAGCATAGATAACCCATACATTGTTTGCCATATCATAGCAATAATTCCAGTGTTTCCAGTAATAACTGAACTAGATGTAATGTAACTTACTGCTGTTACAGGACCATAATAAGGTTCAACTGTAAGAACACTAAATACAAATGCAACAATACACATAGATATAAAACTGAATCCACCATTAAGATCAATTATATGTCTTAAGAATGAGAATTCATAAGGTACTGTTACCATACATATTAAGATTATATATGCTAATATAACTAATAATGCAGGTCTTAAAGATCTTTTTACTCCTTCTCCAAAAGAATTAACATACTTATTAATACTTCCTTTGTATAAGAATGAAATTAATACAGAAGCCATAAATACTACTAATGCAGCTTCATATCCATTACTAGATGCCCATGCTCCAAAAGTATTATTAATATTCATGTTTGAGTTAACTCCAACTCCTAATACAGTATTTAATGCACCATATAATCCTTTAATAAATGATGTCCCTGTTGGATTAGTAAATCCATCAGTCATTTTAGTAAATAAATCAACACCTAGTAAATTCCATGAAATATACCCAAGAGAAAGTACAACAAGTAATATAGAGAATACTATTACTAATGGATAAGTTTTAGCATTTTTTACTGCTACTTTTTTAGGAACTAAACGAGAGTTTTCTAAATCTTCTTCATTTCCTTTATGATTCTTTGCATATTGTATAGTGTTTATTAATACTAGTGCTAATGAAACAACTAACAAAGCTATTTTCCAAATTACATCTTGTTTTGCAATGTTTACTGCTCCTTCAGACATAGATTCATAAAGTATTGCACTAACACCCTCAACTGCACTAGAGCTAAATACTGTTCCTATTAAACCAGCAATAACTGATCCAACAGTAAGCATAGCAATAGTCATTTTATCATATCCCATTAATAACATAATTGATATTATAAATGGAAATAAGATAATTATCATAACTGATAATCCAGCCATTGATGATAATAAAGCTAATACTAGTCCAACTATAGACATAAAAATCCATTCACGATTTTTAAATGCATTAGCAATTTTATCAAGCAATATTCTATATTGAGGAATTCTAAATAATACTCCATAGAATCCACCAACTGCTAGAACATATAAAATAGTTGGTCCAAATACTTGAAAAGCTATTCCAACATAAGATGCTAGATTAAATAATCCAATCTTAATACTTTGTTGTATTGTAAAATCACCATTATTTACCACATAAACTGGTAAAAACCATGAACCAATTACAACTAATATTAATACTAATAACATTACTTTTAATAAATTATGCTTTTTCATACAATCCTCCTCATATTAATTATACAACAATTTTAAAAGCAAATACAATAATTAATTAGCATTCAACAACCGTTGTACCACACACTAAATCATGCAATCCTTTTTTATCTTTTCTACATATAATCATAATTATTGAACTAATCATAATAACTGATTGTAACATTTCTAAAACTCCTATAGTATACATATATTGATTAGATTTAATAAATAAAATTAATATTATACTTAAAATAGAAGTTAAACATCCATTATGAATTAATGCTCTAAACATCATTTTAAGATAACTTGCTTCATTACCATCTTTTGATACTACTTTTATACGTAATAGTTTTTTACCAAGTGTTTGTCCTTTACTATAGTATGCAAATCCTGCAAAATAAGCAAATGTAACTACAACAGAAATTAATGATGTTGTTATACTTTCTTTTTCCATAGTATATTTTGTCTTATAAATTCTATCTATATATTCACTCTCAGTAATCTTATTATCTACATAATCACTTATTAAAGAATCATTTTCCTTTAAAGCATTATCATATTTTTTACTATTAGGTATTCCTATAGTAAGAATAACACTTATAAGAGTAATCAAAAAAACATCTATAAAATATGCTGATATTCTTTGAAATGTATGTGAATTACTCATAGTTACTCCTCCTTAATATATTCTTTATAATCATTTAATATTTTTTCTATTTCATTTATATTCTTAGTAGTAAATATTTTATTTTTTATTTCATTAGCATCTTTTAATCCTTTAAGATACCATACGATATGATTTCTAATTTCAAGTACTGCTACTTTATCTATTTTTATTTCTTTTAAATATTCTAAATGTTTAATACACATTTCTACTTTTTCTAAAGGAGTTGGTTCATCTATAATAATTCCATTTTCAATATATTCGTTTACTTCTTTAAATATCCATGGATTTCCAAGCGCTGCTTTTCCTATCATTACTGCATCACAATTAGTTTCATCAAGCATTTTCTTAGCATCATAAATAGTTTTAATATCTCCATTTCCAATAACAGGAATAGATACTTTTTCCTTTACTTGTTTAATAATATTCCAATCTGCTTTTCCAGAATATCCTTGGCTTCTAGTTCTTGGATGTACACATATAGCACTTGCACCAGCTTCTTCACAAATTTTTGCTACTTCTACAGCGTTAATGTTATTTTGATCCCAACCACTTCTAATTTTAACTGTAACAGGAATTGGTACTGAATCAACTACTGCTTTTACAATTTCTTTAATTTTTTCAAGATTCTTTAATAGTGCTGATCCTGCTTGAGCATGAACAGCAACTTTAGGTACAGGACATCCCATATTTATATCAATTATATCAGGATGCATATTTTCATATATATATTTTGCAGCATCTACAAAAGATGCTTTATCACTTCCAAATATTTGTTGAGATATAGGTCTTTCAAAGTCTGTCATATAAAGCATTTCAATAGTTTTTTGATTCTTATAAAAAATAGCTTTATCACTTACCATTTCTGCATAAATAAGACCACAATCCATCTCTTTAGCAATACGCCTAAAAGCTGAATTACAAACTCCTGCCATTGGTGCTAAAACAACTCTATTTTTAATTTCAACATTTCCTATTTTCCACATGAAAATCACCAAAAATATTATAACAAAAAAGAATGTACTTTTGTACATTCTTTATTTTTTTATTTTGTATTAAAAACTACTTTTGTTAGCTTAGTATTTCCATCAATTATTTCATAATAAACATCTAAAGTATTAAATACATCAAAGTTAACATCATCTTCAAAAGTTACATTTTTATAAACAGGTTCTGAATCACCTTTTTCTTTATAATACCTTTCTAGGAAAGTTGTTCCATCGTCATTTTCTACTACATCTTCATTTTCTACATAATAATAGTAATAAGATTTAATTAAAGTATTTTTTTCTACATTTCTTCCTTTTTCTTTAACATAATAACCTTGATTTCTTGGTGCAGTACATCCACCAATTATAAGATTCAAATAAGATTTATTGTTCTTATTATAGAATAAATAAAATCCTGTTCCAAATCCTTCCTCTATTTGTTTTTCCATTTCTGGTGTAACATCAAAATATTTTTTAGCTTCATCAATAATATTGAAATCTAATTCCATATCAGATTCAGTATTAAGATCTTTTAATTTCTCTTCTCCTATTAATTCAATTAATGCAGTTGATAACATTCCAAGTTTATCATGTACACTTATATCTTGAGCTTCTACAGTTCCTTTTCCAATTGTGAAGTCAACACTTCCACATGGTACATTAGCAAAGTCTAATTCAATAACATCTATTTTGTTGTTAATAGGGGCATCAGGTGTTGGTTCAATTTCTGTATTTTCTTTGTTTTCTTCATTTTTATTTGTATTATCGTCTTTTTTATTTCCGCTAAGTAATAGTATTAATATAACTGCTAATAAAGCAACAATTATTATACCCATAATAATTACAACAGCTTTATTACCGCCTTTTTTATTATTTCCGCTTTGTAATTGATTTGTTTCTTCAGTACTAGAAACTTCATTAACCTCTTCAGTTTTAGTTTCTACTACTTCTTCTGTTTTCTTTTCTTCTTGCATATATTTTCCTCCTATTATTTACTATATTAATATTAACATAAAAAAAGAATTAAGTTAACACTTAATCCTCTTTCTCATTATTTTTTTCTTCTTCAACTACTTCTTCATCATGTTTCTTTTCTTTTGTTTTTCTTGTAGTTGTTTTTTCTTCTTTTACTTCTTCAGTAATTTCTTCTTCTACTTCTTTTTCATCTTCAGGCATATGACCATTTTTAACAAGATATTCTATTTGTTCTTTTGTTAATGTTTCGTACTCAAGAAGTGTTTCTGCTATTAATTTAACTAAGTCTTCATTTTCTTTTAAAATCTTCTTAGCTTTTCCATAACATTCATCAATAATCTTTCTCATTTCAAGATCAATTTCATGAGCTACTTCATTAGAGAAGTTACGAGTTTTACCATAATCTCTTCCTAAGAATACTCCACCTTCTTGTTGTTCTAATTGAACAGGTCCTAAATCACTCATTCCATATTCAGTAACCATAGCTCTTGCTATCTTAGTTGCTTTTTCGAAATCGTTATGAGCTCCTGTAGATATTTCTCCAAAAGTTAATTCTTCAGATACTCTTCCTCCAAGAAGTCCTGTAATTTGTTCTAATAATTCAGTCTTAGTAGAAGTATACTTCTCTTCTTTTGGAACCATTAAGTTATATCCACCAGCATATCCTCTAGGTATAATAGTTACTTTTTGAACTTCACTAGCATTACTTAATTTAAGTCCTATTACAGCATGTCCTGCTTCATGGAATGCAACTAATCTTCTTTCAGCTTCAGTATATTTCTTACTCTTTTTAGCTGGTCCCATCATAACTCTATCTGTAGCTTCATCTATTTCTTTCATAGTAATTTGTTCTTTATTACCACGAACTGCTAAAAGCGCTGCTTCATTCATTAAGTTTTCAAGATCTGCTCCAGAGAACCCTGGAGTTCTTTTTGCTAAATTCTTAAGTGATACACTTGGTGCTAATATCTTATTCTTTGAATGAACTTCAAGAATTTCTTCTCTTCCTTTTATATCAGGTAAGTTAACTATAACTTGTCTATCAAATCTTCCAGGTCTTAATAATGCTGGATCAAGAACATCTGCACGGTTTGTTGCTGCAATAATGATAATTCCTTCATTAGCTCCAAATCCATCCATTTCTGTAAGTAATTGGTTAAGTGTTTGTTCTCTTTCATCATGTCCTCCACCTAAACCAGTTCCTCTTTGTCTTCCAACAGCATCAATTTCATCAATAAATATTAAACATGGTGCATTATGTTTTGCTTCTTTAAACATGTCTCTAACACGACTTGCTCCAACACCAACGAATAATTCAACAAAGTCAGATCCACTTATATAGTAGAACGGAACATTTGCTTCTCCTGCTACTGCTTTTGCAAGTAATGTTTTACCAGTTCCTGGAGGTCCTACTAGTAATACTCCTTTAGGAATTCTAGCACCTAACTTTTGGAATCTTTTTGGATTCTTTAAGAAGTCAATAAGTTCTTTAACTTCTTCTTTTTCTTCTTTTAATCCAGCAACATCTTTAAATGTTGTTTTATTTTTATCTGTACTTA
>JAEEGL010123337.1_pt1 | contig 17872 bp, 11 predicted proteins | sample 9134231 | NCBI WGS metagenome assembly JAEEGL01 (sample SAMN16246548, study PRJNA631951) | gut metagenome | biome: gut microbiome; feature: rumen; material: fiber-attached | host: Bos | place: Iran: Karaj | collected 2018-10 | reverse complement strand
TCGAGGAAGTGCTTAAAAAAGCATATAGAGTACTTGCCAAGTAGTAACACCCGGATGCTAATCCCGGCGATAAGGAAGCGGAGGCCAAGTTCAAAGAGGCCTCCGAAGCCTATGCCGTTTTGAGCGACCCCGATAAGAGGGCTAAATACGACAGATACGGACACGCAGCATTTGAAGGCGGAGCCGGTGGCGGCGGAGGATTTGACTTCAACAATATGGACTTCTCCGATATATTCGGTGATTTTGGAGACATATTCGGAAGTTTCTTCGGCGGCGGAAGAAGATATTCTTCAGCAAACAACGGTCCCATGAAGGGTGCTAACATCCGTACCAGTGTAAGGCTTACATTTATGGAAGCCGTATTCGGATGCAAAAAAGAGATTGAGCTGAACGTTAAAGAGGAATGTAAATCCTGTAAGGGAAGTGGTGCGAAAGCAGGAACCGCTCCCGAAACCTGTTCTACCTGTGGTGGTAAAGGTCAGGTATTTATATCCAGAAATTCTGTCTTCGGTCTTATGAGAAGTGCAGAGATCTGTCCCGATTGCCGCGGAACAGGTAAGATAATCAGAGATAAGTGTCCCGATTGTAAGGGAGCAGGCTACATCTCCATCAAGAAGAGATATTCGGTTGACTTCCCTGCAGGTATCGATAACGGACAGGCAGTAAGTCTTGCGGAGCTCGGAGATCCCGGAACAAACGGCGGTCCCAGAGGCGATGTAAGAGTTGAGGCGATAGTCGATCGCCATCCCGTATTCCAGAGAGAAGGCTTCGATATATATTCATTCGTGCCGATCTCATATGCGATAGCAGCACTCGGAGGTCCGGTTCTCGTAGATACTGTGGACGGCAAAGTCATATATGACGTTAAAGCCGGAACCCAGACAGACATGAGAGTAAGACTCAAGGGCAAGGGAGTTCCTTCTTGGAGGAACAAGAACCAAAGAGGTGATCATTACATCACCCTGGTAGTGGAAACGCCTGAGAAACTTTCCAACGAGGCCAAGGAACTTCTCAAGAAATTTGATGCTATTACGGGGGATTCTCTTCATGCTGCAGAAAAAGCATCGGCAGCAGGTGGGGAAACCAAAGAAAAACCGACCAAAAAGAAAAAACTGTTTTAAAAATAGTAAAAGTGCAACACTATGTTGCACTTTTTTTGTCATTTAGAGACTTGTAAGATTAATGTAAATACGATATATTAATTTTACTTAATGGATTAAGTTGTTGTGTGTGAGGGGCATAGGAGACTTAATATATGGTTTCAATGAAGGATATTGCCAGAGAATGTGGCGTATCGGTAGCGGCGGTAAGTAAAGCGCTCAGTGGACAACCTGATATCAGCGAGGCAACCCGCGAGAAGATCAAGAAGGCTGCAAGCACTATGGGTTATCAGCCCAATTCCGCAGCAAAGGTGTTACGTACCCACAGATCCAACAACATCGGCGTATTATTCGTCGACGAGGCTCACAACGGTCTGACCAACGAATTCTTCGCTCTTCTTCTGGACAGATTCAAGCATGTCGCAGATTCCAAGGGCTATGACATAACCTTTATAAACAGAGGAATATCCTCGGGAAGCATGGGAAACATGAATTATCTCGCCCATGCAAGATACAGAGCTTTTGACGGAGTCCTTATAGCATGTATGGATTTCCACAATCCCGAAGTTATTGAGCTTGCACAGAGCAATATTCCTCTCGTTACCATCGACTATTCATTCGAAGATCGCATGTCGGTAGGATCCGACAATGTATCCGGTATAAGAGATCTTGTTCTGTATTGTGCCAAGATGGGACACAGAAAGATCGCATATATCCACGACGATAATGACAGTGCCGTTACCAGGGACCGTGTCGGATCATTCAAAGACACTATGGAAAGCCTGGGCCTGAGCGTTCCCGACAGCTACCTTCCCGTTGCGGAATATCGTAAGACGGAGGGCTCGAGGAAAGCTACCGAAAAGCTTCTGGCACTGAAAGACAGACCTACCTGTATTCTTTATCCCGATGATTTCTCAGCACTTGGAGGAATTGCCGCCATTAAGGAAGCGGGACTTGAGATTCCCAAGGATATCTCCATAGTGGGATACGACGGAATCAGAGTAGGAAGACATCTTACTCCATCACTTACGACTTTAAGACAGCCTACCGAGCTCATTGGTGAAACCGCTGCTCAGAAGCTGATATCACTTATTGAAAATCCTGCGGAGACAAGGATCGAAAAGGTTGTTGTCAAAGGAAGGATTTACGAGGGCGGTTCGGTAGCAAGGATTTAACGGAGACAGCGCATATGAAGCTCAGCATAATAGTGCCGGTCTATAATATGGCTGCGGACAGAAAACTGAATAATTGCCTTCAGTCTCTGCTGGCTCAGAATATGACCGACTATGAGATCATAGCTGTCGATGATGCATCAACGGATGATTCCGCGGAGATTTTAAGGCAGTACGCCAGAAAGTATTCTTCGAAACTTAAAGCAATCTACCTTCCGGAAAATGTTCATCAGGGTGGTGCAAGAAACAGAGGGATCGAAGAAGCAACGGGGGACTGGATCGGTCTTGTGGATTCGGACGACTGGGTCTCACCCGATATGTACCCGAGACTTCTGGAAAAGGCCGAGAAAACCGGCGCGGACATCGTAGGTTGCCAGTATTGCCTGGCCTATGAATATTCGATGGAACCCGGTGAAGCCGTTATGGTACATGATCCCGAACTCATCGGACTTATCGATGAGAATAAGAGGAAGAAACTCATCGGCGGTTTCGGCTCCATGGTAACGTACATCTATAAGAGAGATGTTGTTGTTAAAAACGGGCTTTCTTTTCCGGAGAAGACATTCTATGAGGACAACGGCGCAAGCCCCTTATGGATGATGAGATTCAACCATATCGAGATCATTGATGAACCTCTGTATTTCTACTATCAGGATCCCGAATCCACGGTTCACACGGTCAGTATGGAAAAGCTTCATCAGAGAATGGATGTTATGACTTCCATGCTCTCACAGTTTGAAGAAAACGGATGGAGCGATGAGTACCACGATGAACTTGAGAGTTATTTTACGAGACTTTATTACGTGAACACTCTCTTTTCATATATGCAGTCGGATCTTAAAACGGATATGAATTTTCTGAAGGAACTCAGAAACGGGATGCTTAAACACTTCCCTGATTTCAGGAAAAACAAAACGTATGAATCCGATTACGATGAGGAACAAAGACGCCTTATCGATATGCATATGAAGAGCCCCGCTCTTTTCGTTACATACTACAGAGCTCTTCACAAGTACCGCGACATCAGGTACGGACGTAAATAAAGGTGTATGACACCTAAAACCAATCAACAATTTTTTAAGGAGAAGTCAACATGAAATTCGGACATTTTGATGACGAACACAGAGAGTATGTCATTGAGACCCCCAAGACTCCTCTGCCCTGGATCAACTATCTTGGGAGCAAGGAATTCTTTACCCTGATCTCTAACACCTGCGGAGGCTACACCTTCTATAAGGACGCTAAGCTCCTCAGACTCACGAGATATCGTTACAATGATGTTCCCATGGACATCAACGGTAAGTATTTCTATATCAAGGACGGTGACACCGTTTGGAATCCCGGATGGAAGCCCACCCAGACAGATCTCGATGAGTACGAGTGCCGTCACGGAATCGGATACAGCAAGTTCAAGGGCGTTAAGAACGGCGTAAGAGCTGACGTTCTTACCTTCGTTCCCGTTAACGACAATTGCGAAGTTTCCAAGCTTGTTGTTACCAATGACTCCTCCGTTGAAAAGAATATAAGCATCTTCTCATATGTTGAGTGGTGCCTTTGGAATGCGGACGATGACAGCAGAAACTTCCAGAGAAATTTCTCTACCGGCGAAGTTGAAGTAAAGGGATCCGCAATCTATCACAAGACCGAGTACAGAGAGCGTAGAAATCACTATGCCGTATATTCCGTAAATGCTCCCATCGCTGCATTTGATACCGCAAGAGATTCATTCCTCGGACTTTATCACTATGCAGGAAATCCCGAAGCTGTTCTTAACGGAAAGCTTACCAATTCCATGGCTTCCGGATGGAGCCCCATTGCAGCTCACCAGCTTGATGTAACCCTTAAGCCCGGAGAGAGCAAGTCCTATGTATTTGTTCTCGGATACATCGAGAATCCCGTAGAGGATAAGTGGGAAGCACACAACGTAATCAACAAGAAGCCCGCTGAAGCACTTCTCGCAAAATATGACACCGACGCTAAGGTTGATGCAGCATTTGCAGAGCTTAACGATCAGTGGGATAAGCTTCTTAACATCTACACCGTTGATTCTTCCAACGACAAAGTTAATCGTATGGTTAACATCTGGAACCAGTACCAGTGCATGGTTACCTTCAACATGTCCAGATCCGCATCATACTATGAGTCAGGTATCGGAAGAGGAATGGGATTCAGAGATTCTTGCCAGGATCTTCTCGGATTCGTACATCTTATTCCTGACAGAGCACGTGAGAGAATCATCGACATCGCTTCAACCCAGTTCGAAGACGGACGTGCATATCACCAGTATCAGCCCCTTACCAAGAAAGGTAACTCCGATATCGGATCCGGATTCGGAGACGATCCTCTTTGGCTCATTGCAGGTACCAGCGCATACATCAGAGAGACCGGTGATGCTACCATTCTCGATGAGATGGTTCCTTTCGATAACGATGCATCAGTTGCTCAGACCCTTATGGAGCATCTCCGCAGATCTTTCGGTTACGTCGATACCCACAGAGGACCTCACAGACTTCCTCTTATCGGAAGAGCCGATTGGAATGACTGCCTGAATCTTAACTGCCACTCAACTCAGCCCGGTGAGTCTTTCCAGACCTTCGGCCCCAGCGAAGGACCCGTTGCAGAGTCAGTATTTATCGGCGGTATGTTCGTTAAGTACGGTAATGAATATGCAGATCTTTGCGACCTTAAGGGACTTACCGATGAGGCTGCCAAGGTTCGTGCATCAGTAGCAGAGATGAACGAGATCCTTCTTGATTCCAACGCAGGTTGGGACGGAGAGTGGTTCGTCAGAGCATATGATTCTTACGGAAACAAGGTAGGAAGCAAGGAGTGTGAAGAGGGTAAGATCTACATCGAGCCCCAGGGATTCTGCGTACTTGCAGGAGTCGGCAAAGAGTCCGGACAGGCACAGAAGGCACTCGATTCAGTTAAGCAGCATCTTGATACCAAGTACGGCGTAATGATCCTTCAGCCTGCTTATACCGTTTATCACGAAGAACTTGGTGAGGTTTCCTCATATCCTCCCGGGTACAAAGAGAATGCAGGTATCTTCTGCCACAACAACCCTTGGGTTTCAATTGCAGAGACCGTTATCGGAAGAGGCGACAGAGCATTCGAAGTTTACAAGAAGACCTGCCCCGCTTACACCGAAGAGATCAGTGAGATCCACAGAACCGAGCCTTATATCTACTGCCAGATGGTAGCAGGTGCAGATGCGAAGTTCCACGGCGAAGGCAAGAACAGCTGGCTCACCGGTACCGCAGCATGGACATTCGTTAATATCTCACAGTACATCCTCGGAGTATATCCCACTCTTAAGGGACTCAGCGTAGATCCTTGCGTACCCGCTGATTTTGGTGATTTCAGCGTAAAGAGAATCTACAGAGGAGTAGAGTACGATATAACCGTTAAGCAGAACGGAGCACAGAAGGGCGTTAAGGAGCTCATCGTTGACGGAGCTAAGATCGACGGAACCGTAATCCCTTATGATGCATCCAAGAAGACCGTTAAGGTTGAAGTTGTAATGGGATAATCCTAAAAAGGGAATAAAGAAAACCGCAGGTTTAAAACCTGCGGTTTTTTTATATCATGAAGTTCCAGTCAAATACTTCGAACAGATATTGGAATCCGTAGTGGACGTGGATCAAAATGAGGATCCATCCTATACAGATAAGAATTCGTGTAAATAACGCAGAAGTTTTTTTGTCCATCGTCAGGAAGTGCAGCATTGCCGAAGCCCATAAGAGAAGTGCTCCGAACATCATCGGCCATATGAAGTTTCCGTGATAGAGCTTGTCGCCTCCCTCGCCCAGAAATGCGGCTTCGAGAAATCCGATGATAAATGATATACTTCCGAGCTTTCCTACATATGAGCCGAGATAGTTTTTGCTGTCGATCACAAGAATGTATATAGGGAAACTCATCATAAAGAGTATGGAAAGCGGAACATTTTCCGTATAATGAGCCCAAACCTGCAGGAAAGATGTAATGACGACTCCTTCACTGTCCGCATAACTTCCTCCGAGATTAAAGAATAGGAAGTATATGATCAGGATGAACAGGATGGCCGGCAGGGCTGCGATAAATGCGGGGATCAGAAATTTCGTAAGGTATTCATTTCCGTTTTCTTTTTTACTCCTGAAAGCGAAAATGCACTCGGCAAGCATCAGGATTCCGACTGCGGGGATGAACATTTCGGCAAATACCGGTTTCGCAAGAGCGGAGATGAATAATACAACTGACAGAAGTATCAGGGTTTTAATTCGGTTAAGCTCGAAGAAGACAGTCTTACGCTCTTTGCTCAGTTCGAGAAGATCGATAACGAGCATGAAGCATAAAAGTGCGAACGGTCTTGCAGCCATATGAGTGGGACTGTAGAGCGGATTAAAAGAGAAAACTCCGACCGTTCTCGATACTCCCGCATCCAGGAATGAGATCCAGATGGGCTGGATCATCGTAAGTGCAAATGAAAAGAATCCGGTGAGCGTGACGGAAAGGTTTATGTCTTTATATGCACACCACTTTTCCGTCATGAATATTGTGATGAAATATGACGCCAGATAAAAAAGACAGCTCGATATTGCGGCGGATGTTTCGATAGGAAGTTTCAGGACATATCTGAAGAATAATGTTACCGCATGCCACAGGAAGTAGGGAGTCATCATCCAGCCCTTTAAAGCGCTCTCGCCTGTGAATGTGGCAATATAGGTATATACATGGCCGTTAAAATCGGTAAGTTCCCCGGTAAGCTCATGCATTGCTACTTCATACATGAAATAACTGAGCAGGAGAGCAAATCCCAATATGGGAAGATATGTCGAAACAGGTCTTGAATTTTTGCCCGGTATTGAATGATTCATGTTTGCCTAGGATTATTGCGTTATGATATCATTTGATAGATTTAAAAAGCGACAACCATTATGTTAGCACAGTTTTTACACTCGGTAAACCGATGAAGGGTATCACTAAGACCATCATAACATGCATATGTGTACTGGCAGTAATCCTTATTCCGCTCCCTGCGGACGATCTTTATGTGAGGTTTCACATCCGCGAAGGAGCAACTGACGGATACAGGATTTATTATGCTACTCAGAGCAATCCGAACTTTACGGATGAGCAGCATATCGATTCTGAATATGATGAGCGTACCGGTCAGATCACTTTTGTATTTGATGCATCCCTTGAAGGAAGCATAACCGGGATCAGGCTTGATTATCCTCCTGCTGACAATATGATACTGATCGACAGTGTCAGTGTAAGTTCCGGAGGCATTATCAAAAACAGGATCTCTGTTCCCGAACTTTTTGATCCCGATGAATATATTATGGTAAACGGTGTAACGCTTGATACTGTTGCCATGAGAGAAGAAGTATATGCAAAGACCACGCCGGACGATCCTTTTGTAGTATTCGGAGCTGAAGGAGTAAGGCTTCTTTCCACGGGATTTTCACATAAAATGTCTACCAAGCTTTGTATTGCATTACTGATCGCGATAGCGTCGGTTTTCTACAATAAAGATCTTTTCGCCAGGAAAGGTACGGAGGAACAAAAGTCATGACCCTTCAACAGATGAGATATGTCATAGAGATTGCCGAGCGCGGATCCATGAACGAGGCTGCAAAGAACCTGTTCATGTCACAGCCCAGTCTCTCCGCATCCATCAAAGATCTCGAAGATGAGATAGATATCACGGTCTTCAGAAGAAGCAATAAAGGTATCGAGCTTACTCCCGAAGGAAGCGAATTCCTCGGATATGTAAGACAGATCCTCGATCAGTATGCTCTTATGGAAGATCATTACCACGGAAGGAACGACCCCGAGAAGAAGTTCTATGTATCGGCTCAGCACTATACTTTTGCGGTCGAGGCATTCTCAAACGCCGTTCTCAAAGCCGGAATCGATGAATATGACTTCGCTATTTATGAGACCAGAACTCACGAAGTTATTTCCAATGTAAAGAACATGAGGAGCGAACTCGGAATCCTGTATCTGAATGATTTCAATGAGCGTATCCTTCAGAACGATCTTGCCGAGAATAACCTGGTATTTACCGAACTCTTTTCATGTAATACATATGTGTACCTGAGTGCGGATCATCCTCTTGCCAAGAAGAAAAAGATCTCATTCAAGGAACTTGATGATTATCCCTGCCTTTCATTCGATCAGGGTGAAAAGAATTCGTTCTACTATGCCGAGGAAGTACTCAGCACATATCCGTATAAGAAGTTGATCCATGTCAATGACAGAGCCACCGCTCTTAACATGATGACTCTTCTTAATGCCTACACCCTGTGCAGCGGTGTTATCTGCAAGCAGTTAAACGGAACCGGATATGCTGCAATTCCTCTTGAGAGCGATGAAATAATGCATATCGGTTATATCAAGAGAAGCGATGCCAAGCTTAGCGACATTGCCAAGATCTTTATAAAGGAAATGAAAAAATATGGCGGTAAGAAGGGCTGAGATAAAAGATATTCCGCGTTTGGAAGAAATCCTGTATCAGGTTCACGATGTTCACGCGAGTGTAAGACCCGACCTTTTTATTAAAGGTAAAAAGAAATACACTGCGGAAGAACTTGAAGCACTTATCGGAAGCAAGGATACGATCATTTTCGTATGTACCGATGAGGGCGGTGTGATCATGGGATATGCTTTCTGTATGGATAAGACATACGAGGGAAATCATTCGACCAATCCCGATAAGATGCTTTATATCGACGATCTGTGTGTGGATGAGAAATTCCGCGGTCGTCACGTCGGAAGTATTCTTTGCGAACATGTAAAGAAATATGCATCCGAAGAAGGATATCAGAGAATAACTCTTAACGTTTGGGAGTTTAATAAAAGTGCGAGGGCATTTTATGATGCACTCGGATTCGAACCTCTTAAAACCGTTATGGAAATGAGATTGTGATGGCAGAAGTTACATTAAAAAAAGGCGGCGGCCGATATCTAAAAAGCGGCGGCCAGTGGATATACGACAATGAAATAGAGAAGGTGTCCGGAGAGTTCGAACCCGGCGACATCGTAACCGTTCTTGATTTTGACGGATATAAACTGGGAAAAGGATACATAAATCCCAACAGCACGATCCGTATCAGAGTTCTCGAAAGATATCACGATGATCCGATCGATGAAGCTTTCTGGGAGAAAAGAGTACGCGATGCATGGGAGTACAGAAAGTCCGTTGTCGATACTTCGAGTTGCCGTATTCTTTTTTCGGAGGCGGATTATGTTCCGGGACTTGTGGTAGATAAGTTCGAAGACGTGCTCGTGTGCGAGTGTGAAACACTCGGAATGGAGAGGCACAAGGAAGTTATCTGCAACCTTGTAAAGAAAGTTCTTGAAGAAGACGGCATTAAGATCAGGGGCATCTACGAAAGAAGCGATGCGTCTGTTCGAAAACTTGAGGGACTCGAGAAGGTAAAGGGATTTATCGGCGAGCCTTTCGATACGAATGTGGTCATCACCGAAAACGGAGTTAAGTATAAAGTAAATATCGAGGAAGGCCAGAAGACGGGATTTTTCCTCGATCAGAAATATAACAGGGCGGCTGCCGCAAAGCTTTGCAAGGGCAAGAAGGTTCTCGACTGCTTTACACATACGGGATCGTTTGCTCTCAATGCGGGACTTGCAGGGGCCGAAAGCGTTCTCGGAGTTGATGCATCCGAACTTGCCGTAAACCAGGCAAGGGAAAATGCGGAACTTAACGGGCTTTCGGACAGAGTTAAGTTTATGACTGCGGATGTATTCGATCTTTTGCCGGACCTTGTGTCAAAGGGAGAAAGCTATGATGTGGTTATTCTCGATCCCCCCGCATTTACCAAGTCCAGATCGGCTGTTAAAAATGCGATCAAGGGATACCGTGAGATTAATACCAGGGGTATGAGACTGGTTAAACCCGGCGGATTCCTATGTACATGTTCCTGCTCGCATTTCATGGAGCCCGAGCTTCTCGAAAAGACCATCCTTGAGGCTGCCAAGGGGGCAAGGAAAAGGCTTCGCCAGGTGGAGTACAGACTTCAGTCTCCCGATCATCCTTATCTGATGGGATGTCCCGAGTCACTTTATCTTAAGTTCTTTATTTATCAGGTTTTTGAAGAGTATTGATCATATATCCGGGGCCATGGCTCCGGATATTTCTTTTATTTTTCTAAAATTTCACTTTTTTACGAGCATTTTTTATAGAGAGTGATATAATACCTCTTCGATAAAAAGATTATTAACCGCAGAAGCCTTTGACCTCAGAGGGCGTCTGCGGTTTATGTGCTTTTAAGGGATTTGGAAACGAATTCGGAGGTGACGAGTTGGATAATACGAAAAATAAGCCAAAAGAAGAAAACGACAACTCATTTATGCTTAAAGTTGCCACATTCATAGTCGACAGAAGGAACCTGTTTTTCCTGCTCATCGGTATAGCACTTATATTCAGTGCGATAGCATCAAAGTGGGTAAAGGTAGAAAACGACCTTGCGGCTTACCTTCCCGATACGGCCGAAACCAGCAGAGCTCTGAATCTTATGGGCGATCAGTTCATTACATACGGAAGTGCATCCCTTATGGTGACGAACATCACGTATGATGAGGCAGAGGTTATATATGATCAGATAGATGCCAGGGATGATGTAACGATGGTATCTTTCGGAGACGGATCCGATCATTATAATGATTTCTCCGCACTGTATGAAATAACCTTTGCATATCCCGAGGATGACGAAAGATGTCTTGACGGACTTGCGGAGATCAAAGAATCTCTTTCTGATTATGACATCTATGTCAGCACATCCATGGGGGACCAGGCTGCCGAGATAATCGCGGAGGAGATGAAAGTAGTATCTGCTCTGGTTGTAGTGGTCGTTCTTTCGGTGCTTGTCTTTACTTCCTCGACATATGCCGAGGTTCCCGTTTTGCTCCTTACATTCGGAGCTTCCGCAGTTCTTGCTGCAGGAACGAACTTCTTCCTCGGAACGATCTCTTTTGTATCCGATTCAGTTACCATAGTCCTTCAGCTTGCACTATCCGTTGACTATGCGATCATCTTCTGTAACAGATACAAGGAAGAACACCGGGCTTTGGATATAAGAGAAGCTGATATCGTTGCTCTTTCAAAAGCTATCCCCGAGATCTGCTCGAGCTCACTTACCACCGTCGGCGGACTTATTGCGATGATGTTCATGCAATACGGAATAGGTAAGGATATGGCTATCTGTCTTATCAAGGCTATATTCTTCTCACTTCTGTCCGTATTCTTACTTATGCCCGGACTTATCATGGTATTCGGAAAAGCCATGGATAAAACAAAGCATAAGAGCTTTATCCCGAAGATCTCTTTTATCGGAAAGTTTGATTATCTTACCAGATTTATCATTCCTCCGATATTTGTACTTGCTGTTATTTACGCATTTTTCCTTTCCGGAAAATGTCCTTATGTATACGGATATTCAAAGATTGAAACACCCGTTAAAAACGAAACCCAGATTGCGGATGAGATGATCGCATCGGCATTTGGCGAGAAGAATTTCGTTGCGATGATGGTTCCCGCAGGTAATTACGAAAAAGAAGCCCTGCTCATGAACACACTCGAAGCGATGCCGGAAGTCGATTACTGTCAGGGGCTTGCAAACACCGAGGCGATGGACGGATACATGCTTACCGATACGCTCAGTGCCAGAGAGTTTTCCGAGCTGTTCAATGTCGATTACGAAGTATCGGAACTTCTGTATATGGCATATGCGATCAATGATGATAACTATGCAAAGATCATTAACGGATTTTCGGGATACAAGATTCCTCTCATCGATATTGTCATGTTCCTCTATGACGAAGTCGAGGAAGGATATGTAACTCTCGATGATGATCTTATGGATACGTTAAAGGAAGCCGATGCGCAGATGCAGATGGCCAAAGACCAGCTTCAGGGTGAAGAGTACAGCAGAATTCTTGTTTACCTGACTCTCCCCGAAGAAGGTGATGAGACATTTGCATTCCTTGATGAGATGCATGAGATCGCAGGAAGATTTTATGACGGTGCGGATAAGATACTGATCGCAGGTGAGTCCACCAGCCAGTACGATCTTATGAAGACCTTTGCAAGAGACAACACGGTTGTAAGCATAGTCTCGATACTTGCCGTTCTTGCCGTGCTCCTATTTACATTCCTTTCGGCAGGCATGCCCGTGCTTCTCATATTGGTAATACAGGGAGCTATATGGATCAATTTCTCGTTCCCGACATTGCAGCACACCTATCTCTTTTTCATGGGATACCTGATAGTAAGCTCCATACAGATGGGTGCAAACATCGACTATGCGATCGTTATCTCCGGAAGATATACGGAGCTTCGTAAGATCATGAGTAAGAAAGAAGCCGTGATCGAGACGCTCAACTTTGCATTCCCCACGATCATTACTTCCGGTTCGATGATGGTATTGTCCGGTGTTGCCATAGGACGACTTTCATCCGATGCGACCATATGCGGTATAGGTCAGTGCCTGGGAAGAGGAACGTTGATATCGATCTTCCTTGTAATGTTTGTGCTTCCTCAGATATTGATGGTCGGCGAGAAGATAATCGAAAGAACATCTTTCGAAGTGTCCGTTCCCATCAAGCTCAATCGCGGATTCGGTACTGTCAGAGTTGACGGGTTTGTAAGAGGTCAGATAAACGGAACCGTTATCGGTGAGATGCATGCATTGGTTAGAGGTGAAGTTGCTGCAGTCGTAACAATGGGATCCATGCATGAGGTTACGGGCGAAGAGATACCCGAGATAGGAGATAACAAGGAGGTGCGTGATGAGAAATAAGCAGATATTAAAAACAATCACCACTCTTTCTTTGTCGATGATCTTAGCTGCCGGGTCCGTATTCGGAGGCTTTTTATCCGGAAGTACGAAAACAGTATATGCTGCCGAAAATAATGAAGGCGGATTTACGCAGATTGAAATATATACTCAGGATGAGCTGCTTGAATTTGCGGAGAATTGTCATATAGAAAGCTGGTCCTACGATAAGTATGTTGTTCTGAAAAATGATATTAATCTGACGGATGATTCTTTTACCGGCATTCCGATCTTTTCGGGACTCTTTGACGGAAACGGACATACGATATACGGATATAACTACGAAGGCACCGGATATGTGCAGGGGCTTTTCAGATATGTGGGGAAGACGGGGATTGTCCAGAATCTTTCCGTTGATTCGGATATCATTGCTGCGGGAGATGCGTATGTTACGGGCATCATCGCAGGTGTTAATGACGGCGTGATCAAGAATTGTTTTGCCAAGGGATCCGTCAAAGGTGATACCGCAACCGGAGGCATAGTCGGAATAAACGGAAGTAACGGACTTATCATGGGATGTAAGAATCTTGCCGAAGTTACCGGATTCTACTATACGGGCGGTATAAGCGGCAGGAATTACGGTGTGATAAAGACCTGTGTCAATTACGGAAGTATCGATTCGACATCGGAATGGGTTTCCGAAAATGATGAAAGACAGGTTGATATCATTTCAGAGATGACGGGAGATGTATCACTTATCTCATATCAGACCGGAGTCGATATCGGCGGAATAGCAGGATTCTCAAAGGGAATCGTAACCGGATCGAGAAATGAAGGAATCGTAGGTTACGAGAGAGTCGGATACAATGTCGGCGGAATATGCGGAAGACATGCAGGTATCATTTACGGCTGTTCCAATTACGGCCCCGTCATGGGTAAGAAAGATGTCGGCGGAATAGTCGGTCAGCAGGAACCTTATATCGAGGTTGATAAAGCAAAATCGATCACCGATTCCATAGCAAGGATCAATGCTCTTGCAAATCATGCCGCATCCGATGCCGCAAATGCGGCTCCCGATGTTCAGGAAGCCCTTGCTGTACTCCAGGCTGCATCGGGCAGGGCAATGGATGATGCGCAGTCCATGACGGGAAATGCGTCGGATTATAAACTTGATGATAACCGCGATTGGGCGGGCATGATCGAACAACAGGCTGAGAATGCGGGAAAAGCTGCGGCGGATTCCGTAAGGGAAAGTTACAATGAACTCTTTGATGAACTATCTGCGCAGGATATTCCTTCGTATGATGAATTGATGGAACTTATCGAGCGTTACGATGACCCTTCTCTTCCGGATGAACTTCTTGATGCCGCAGATGAATTAAAAGAAGAAGCGGAAAAAGAAAAGGAAGAAGCCCGTGAAGAAGCCGAGCGTGAAAGAGAGCAGATCGGAAATGAGATAAATTCTTCGATAAACGGAGAGATAGGAAGATGGAACAACGTTCTCGATAATCTTGATAAAAACAGTGAGACCATCACAAACGATCTTCAGCAGGTAAGATATGCAAGTGATGCACTTATCAGCGTTGCCAATATGTATTCGACTCAGCTTTCGAATGACATTATCGCGATAAATGCAAGTATCAATGATACATACAGGCTGATAAACGACCTGATAAACGGAACCGAGGATCAGGGCATCAAGTATCTGTTTTCCGATGTATCCGAAGCCGACAATCCGGATATGGTAAACGGAAGAACCATCGAATGTATCAATTACGGCACCGCATCCGGAGACATCAATGTCGGAGGAATAGCGGGAAATCTGTCCGTGGAAGATGAGAATCTTGAGAACAGTGTGATAAGAACCTTTGATGTAAAAACCGGCGAAGGTTATGCGATATCCAGTATAGTTCAGGGATGCGAAAACGACGGAGTGGTAAGATTAAGAACTTCGTGCGGCGGCGGAATCGCAGGGAACATGGAGCACGGATGCGTCATGAACTGCAGAGGATACGGCGGAATAATATCCGAAGACGGAGAATATATCGGAGGCGTAGCAGGTTCATCCGAGGGAAGCGTTATCTCGTCATATGCCCTGTGTACTCTTTCGGGAAAAGGTCCTGTAGGCGGTATCGCAGGTTATGCGGAGGCGGTCAAGAACTGCATTTCCATGCCGGTATTCAGGGATGTTCCCGGAAAGTGCGGAGCGATAGCGGGACAGATCCTCAGGGATTCGGAAACCGAAAGCATAAACGGAACAGATTTCTACGGAAATTACTATGTTTCCAATGACTATTACGGAATAGATGATGTCAGCTACGATGACATAGCATCTGAGATAGGCTATGAAGAAGCCCTCCGGATGAAGGATATTCCCGGAGAATTTGAGGATCTCAAAGTCATCTTTGTTGCGGACGGAAGGATCCTTTCGGAAGTAAGCGCTTCATACGGTGACAGAGTCGAGGTTATGAAACTGCCTAATATTCCCGATAAAGACGGTAGCTACGGAGTCTGGCCGGATCTGTCGGGTGTAGAGGTAACCGGAAATCTGATGATCGAAGCGGAGTATGTCTCTCATGTTGCGGTCATCCGAAGCGAAAATGAATACCCTGAAGCAGGCAAGCCGCTTGCTTTGATCCAGGGTTTGTTCAAGACCACGGATGCATTAAACGCTGCAGTCACCGAAGCTCCTTTTGAGCCCGACGACGGAACAGCTTATACCGATATTACGATATACAGCGTGGGATTTGAGGGAAGCGGCGATCTTAATGATTTTTCCGCAAAGCTCAGGCTTTACAGCCCCTATGACGAATATTGCGTTTGGATCCGTGAAAACGGAACATGGACCAGGGCGGATTTCTCGGCCGAGGGAAGCTACGCCCAGATGACCATGGATTCAGCGGTTGCGATGTATGCGATAACTCAGGTTCCCGATGTAAGACTCAAAAAAGCGGGATATGCGGCACTTGCGGTACTTTTGGTTCTCGGGGCGATCGTGATCATCGTCAGAACGCTCCGTTCGATAAAGCGAACCCCCAAGGCTGTAAAAACTTCCGAAAAATAAGGCATTTATAGGCTTTTATGCCTTGCTATTGCCAAACAATCGTTATAGAATATAGGGTAAGCCTCGCAAAAGGCTTGCCCTATTTGTTTTAAGCGAATTCCTGCCGGTAGCAGGACGCATGAAAGGAGAAAATAAGTATTATGGATCAGGAAATGTTTTTAAGTCTCTATCGTCATTCTATTGCCCACGTTCTGGCAAAAGCAGTCATCGAAATCTACGGAAAAGAAAACGTACAGTACGCTATCGGACCTCAGATCTCCGACGGATGTTACTATGATTTCGTGCTTCCCCGTGCGGTCACGGAGGAAGATTATCAGGTTATCGAAAACAAGATGACTGAGATAATCAAGAGAAAAGAAGACTGGAGAAGAGAGGAGATCTCTAAAGGAGACGCTCTCGAGATGTTCAAGGATCAGAAGTTCAAGACCGAGATCATCAACGATCTTCCCGAAGATGAGAAGCTCACCATTTACTATACCGGTGATGATTATGTGGATCTTTGCCGCGGACCTCACGTTGAGAACTCAAGAGAACTCATGGGTGTTGCGTTCAAGGTAAGAAGTGCATCCGCAGCATATTGGAGAGGCGACCAGAAGAGGGACGTAATGCAGAGAATCTATGTCTATGCATTCCCCAACAAGGACGAACTCAAAGCTCACCTTAATATGATCAGAGAAGCTATGGAGAGAGACCATAAGAAACTCGGACCCAAGCTCGATCTGTTTATGTTCAGCGAATCCGCTCCCGGAATGCCTTACTGGCTTCCCAGAGGATGGAGACTTTACAGAACCCTTATGGAGTTCTGGAGAGACATCCACGATAGACACGGTTATCAGGAGATCAAGACTCCCATCATCAACAACAAGAAGCTCTGGCTTATCAGCGGACATTGGGCTCACTACGTTAACAACATGTTCATCGTGCCCGGAGTTATCGGTGATGTTGATGCAAAGGCACAGATCCCTCAGGATGACGGTTCTGTTTCCGAAGTAACTCTCAATCCCGTTTACGATCAGACCGATGATGACACCATGGCTGCAAAGCCCATGAGCTGTCCCAACGCGATGAACGCTTATAAGAGAACCATTCACTCTTACAAAGAGCTTCCCATCCGTTATAACGAAGTAGGTCTTGTACATCGTAAAGAGAAATCAGGACAGATGAACGGACTCTTCCGTGTACAGGAGTTCCGTCAGGATGATGACCATACATTCGTAATGGAGTCACAGATCGAGGAAGAGATCGCCGACATCATGGAGATCGCAGACCAGATCTACTCCACTTTCGGTGTTACATACAGAGCAGAGCTCTCAACCAGACCCGAGGACTTCATGGGTGAGATCGAAACCTGGGACAGAGCAGAGGCAGCTCTTAAGAAGATCCTCGACAAGAAGTACGGCGAGGGCGGCTACGAGATCAACGAAGGCGACGGTGCTTTTTACGGACCTAAGATCGACCTTCAGATGAAGGATGCACTCGGAAGAGAGTGGCAGTGCGGAACCATCCAGCTTGACTTCCAGCTTCCTCACAACTTCGGCCTTACCTATCAGGATGCCGACGGAAGCATGACTCAGCCCATCGTTATTCACAGAGCAATCTTCGGTTCATTCGAAAGATTCATCGGAATCATCATTGAGAACTTCAAGGGTGCATTCCCCTTCTGGATCTCACCTTACCAGGTTGCACTTGTACCCATTAAGCCCGAGCACAATGACTTCACCAAAGAACTTCAGAAGAAGCTTGAGGATGCCGGAG